>Ga0049105_1000003_pt1 | contig 36369 bp, 25 predicted proteins | sample WorMetvaBAHAMAS1_FD_61260 | JGI IMG/M metagenome (GOLD analysis project Ga0049105, IMG submission 61260) | Worm MetaG Olavius vacuus BAHAMAS.1 | ecosystem: Host-associated > Annelida > Digestive system > Unclassified | place: Germany: Marburg | collected 2013-04-09
CTGGACAGATCTTTCTACCGTTTTGTCACAATACACGCGTGTGACAGACAGACGGACAGACAGACAGACAGAATTCTCCTCGCTATACCGCGTCTGCATTACATGCAGCGCGGTAAAAACTGGAAATGAAATCACATACAAGTATTTCTTGTATGGTAAAAAATGACAAATGGCTATCCAGTATCCAACTTAGTCTGATGCATAAGGTCAAAACAAAAGTTAACAAAAAATATTACATTACTTGTGTATCTACAACCATCCAAGCTGAGCTATGCTCAAGTGCTACCCACCTCCTGGCTAGGTGAAAGCATGAGAGGACTACAGCCTGGTGGTCACGTGCACAAGGAGGCCCTCCATCTGTTATCCCTACAGCCGGCATCCATTACAAGCGCAGGCGCTTCTAAACCTGAGTGTAATGACCTGTTACAATTTACAGAGGACACAGGTGGACCCTCAGGCGGACCCTCTATGCCTGTCCAAGTATTTAATCTCACAGCATGCCCGCTAGTCCTATCGAGCTGAAAAAACTCCCTTCCAGAGCTGGATTTGAACTCAGGCCCGCGAGAGTCCTCAGCCCGTCAGGCAAGCAGACACTGTGGCTTATTCAGTGGTCTAGCCCACTGAGCCACCCAGACAGACTAGGTGGCAGAGGGATAAATGTGTAAGATATGCAATAGTGTCGGCACCTCAGCATGAATTTTTCGGTACAGGTTACCAAACATAGCGCCAACTTTTTCTACAGAGTATACAGTACATACATACAGGAGTCCGTATCCATAGCATTAGCAAAACTGGGATATGAAGCATAGTACACCACAGAGGAGTTCTCAAGACTCTTATTTACAAAGTGCCAGTCATGATGCTAATCTTGAGAGAGTGAGTCTTGAATACCATCACGTATAAGACTAGGCCCAGTTCAGCAAACTAAATCTAGTAAACTTCTGAACCTCATGATCAGTTAGCCAAACTAAGCCTATCACCAGCCTGTGGTGTGGTGCAACAAAAAGCTCAGCTGTCACAAAGAGAACATGCGACTGCTGTGTGGGTGAGTTTTGTCCAAATATAACTTGAAGATGATATTTTGCAGACGTTATAGGTCGATCTTCAACCACTGTGACGTAATCGGCCTGCAAAGCTATCGAATTATATTCAGTAAAATAACGCAAAATAAGGGCCATTATACCGTTAAAGGCCACTGATGTCGGTACAAATCGAAAGCCCGTATGCGACTTCCTATTAGTGATTAATACTAACTGACATCCTATCTCGTACATTTTCGAAGTTATCACAGATTATTGTTTAAATTTTGGACACTATGTTTTTTGCCCCTCCCCCCTAGGGGGGACTTAGGGACAACACAAACCATTCGTCTCAGGCTCACTGGAAAGCTCGTAGTGGACTTCCTATTCGTGTTGACTTAACCTTTTTTGCCAGGTGTTACGGCTGAGGCACTACGAGCGAATATTGATAGAAAATCGGCGTTTTTGCTGGAACAAGGTCAGTTTGACCCAAAATTTCAGGTACGAGGGGTTCCTCACCAATCTTTCTTCACGTCAGAAAACAAGGATAAACATTCTTTCATATCGTATGGTATAAGAATGTGGGCACAAATTTCTTTTGTTTTGTCACAATGCACGCATTTGACAGACGGACGGATAGGTGGACAGATGGACAGAAAGGCCTTCGCAAAACTGCACATTGCATTACATGCAGTTGCATGGTAAAAAGTATGAACACCAGTATGATTGTCAGTTGAATGATTTGGAACTTTACTGTTGATGACACCACTTGATGTCACATGTGTGTGAAGAGTTTTGTTGTGTTTGATAATTTAACGATTTGTATTTTTGTGTAGTAAACTGTAGCTCATCATTATAGCCTATGTACATTATAATAAAAGATGATTCAATTCCGATTACTTTGAGTTTGCACAAAGTAAAAAAATGAGGCGCTGAGGTGATTAAGTTTCCGAATTAGGCTAGTATCTCTAATATTCTATAAATGCATTAATAACGATGAAGCCTTTTTGAAGTCTATGACAGTTGACAGCAATGTGGTAGCCGGCATCTGATGTCTGCATGAACAAATTGAACATCCGCCAACATCAAACAGGTGGAAGGAAGAATATACATTCAGGATGATACGGCGCAGTGCACAGTCATAAAAGCCTCATAAAAATTGTGCTTGCAGCTGATACTAGAAACAATGAATGTGTTGTTTGAAACTTTGTAAACTTTTCTGATAATTTTGGTGACTGTCAGACAATATATGGCTTAGAATGGGCAAAATGCCGAGTGATCTCACTTTTTTGGACCACTCTGTGTTGGCTACTACCAGTGGTGTCACTAGGGGGAGGCATGGGAAGGGAGGACCACCCCAAGTGACAGCATCCAGGGGGTGACTCCCAAATGAAATTAATTTTTTGTGGCTGAATTTACAAAGAACACCGGAAAAACAACGTTGGAAGGTGGAGAGGGTGGGAGTGGTGATGAGACGATAGTTAAAAAGTCATCACTTTGCAGTCAGAGGACGACGACTAAAAAAGGTCGTCACTTTTTGAGAAAAAAATAGGGTGATACCATCAGTCCATCAGTTGCCGCGGTGGATGACATCAACCTTAGTGACGCCACTGGCTACTACTGTATATAAGCTCTCGTACAAATGGTTGTCTCTAGACAGCTGCCATATCTAAATGCGCACGAATGACAACAACAAATAAAACTGTCAGAACTAACTCCAACTCTTCGAGAAACATTCGTCAGTAGGGCTACGTCTAAAGTGCGTGCCCGCAGGCGCAACACGTATCCTCGCCCAATAAATCAGTTTCGTATACAACAAGAGTTAATGAAACTATTTACTACAAACCAGAAGTTCAGCAGCAATCACAAATGACAACAGATGCTAAAATTTTATCCCTAAACTCCAACCTCATGAGAAAATACAGAAATTAAACGACAGAATCAACATCACTTCCTCCGCTGAAAGCCTGAAACTGCCACGCCCACTAACGTAACGTTTCTGCTCAATGCGCAGAGCGCTGCAGCAGCGGAGGCGCAGCCTAAGCCCAGACAAAGAACGAACTGAATTAATATTAAGTACTCCGGCAAAAAACGCGACGTTTGAGCAGTCGAGCAACCTGTCGGTAAGATAACGTAAGAAGTTAAAGTTAATACATGTAAACGAATAAGCTTTGAACAGAAAAAGCAGGAAAGCAGACAGAAAGTCCGTGAACTGAAGTCATTTCGACTGCGAATACGGTACCAATAATAGTACAAGTAGATCAGCTATCGGAGAGACCGCGCGGTAGGGTGGGTTAGCTTTGGCCAAAAGTGGAAGACTGGAACTGGGCGATAACATTTTACGGACATCATAGGTCTATCTTCAACAACTGTGACATCGGCCTGCAATCGAATTCGGTGAAAAAAACGCAATGTAAGGGCATTGGAAAGCGCGTAGTGTACTTCCTATTAGTGTTAATTGAACTTTTTTCGCTATGTGTTACGGCTAGGCGCTACGAGCGAATATCCGTTCAAAATCGGCCATTTCGCTCCAAGGCGGAGGGGCCGGTTGACCCAAAATTTCAGGTAGAAGGGGTTGCCCCCACCAACCATTCTTCTTCTCAGAAAACTAGGTTAAATGATCTTTCGTATGGTATAAAAATCTGGCTAGATCTTTCTTTCGTTTTGTCACAATGCTCGCGCTTCACAGACAGACGGACGGACAGACAGAATTCTCATCGCTATAACCGCGTCTGCATTCCATGCAGCGCGGTAAAAATGTAGGCTACAGCTGTTGCTTATCAACTGATGTCTACAGATATCGTCGTCTATCTTCATAATAATAATATCGTCATCATACTAGGCCTAAGTACAACGCCATACATTAAGCTACCGGTAGGCATCTGGACTGAATAGGTGAATGCCATTAAACAACGTGGGAAAACAAAGGGACCAGAATATGATGTGGGAAAGCAAGGCCCATTGATGCAAGCTATGGGCTGCGTCGAAAAGGTCGACGGCGTCGCCCTGCAGAAACTTCGCATACAGCATGACTACCTATTGCTAAAGGCTGTTTGTCTGTATGTCTCACGTCTGCATGTCAGACTGTCACAGTCTGTTCAGCCAGCTATTTGTCACACTTGTGAATCGTGATCCACGGTTCAAGATATAGAAATTATACATTTCACACCATACAACAGAGCGATGTTTCTATAGTTTCCTGACCTCAAATTTCGTAATGAGTTTAGGGGGTGCACCCCAAACAAAATGTGTTCAAGAGTGGTATACCCCCTGTCGACAACAAAAATTTGGTAAATAATCTGCAATAACTTGGAAAAGGTGCAAGGCCTACCGACTAACAGGAAGTTCAAATGGCCTACGGGCTAAGTACCAAAATCAGTGACTTTGAATGACCTTGAAGTTGAACGTGTAATGGCCGTTACTTTGCGTTAATTTGCTGAATGTGTTAGCTTTTTCAAGCAAACTACGTCAAATTGGTTAAAGGCAGACCCATACTGTCTTCGTCGAAAGTGTAACCCAAAGATATAGTTTTTGGCAATACACGATTTGTGACAATATTCAAAGACATTACCAAGAACGAGTGCATTAACGAGAGGCACCCTTTGTCAAAGGCGATAGTTTGACAAATATGAATTCGCATTCACATACGGGCTTTCGATTGGTATCAATAAATAGTGACCTTGAACGTCCTTGAACGGCGTGAACAACGGCGTAATTAATGACTGCCGAAGGGCGTGTGCGCGGTAGCTAAGCAGCGTAAAAACTGCAGTTTTATTCAACATTAAACACAAAATATTCAACATAAACTTATCTGTTAAAGAAACGCAAGCTGAGCAAATGTCGCTCAGTCGCTAGTGACAAAATTTTATTTTCATTTCACGGTTTCAGTTTTAGTGAATGGAATGAATAAATGTTAAGCTACAGACCCGATTGCTATATACCACGCTGCCGCCAGTTATCATACCACTAGTTGCTCGTCAGTCAACATGCAAGCGATATATATCACTCACCAGGCGCAGGTTCTGCAGCTGAGGCATCCTTCGTGACGTCTGATGATCGAGCGTTAGGGACACGTTTCACTGTTGCGGGTGGACTGGCCGCTGTTGCTCCAGTCGACCCGGTCCCCGTCGGACTCTTTTTGATGAGCGACGTGCGAAAAGACGAACGGAGCCGCCTGGAACGGCGGAACCGCGTCCGTTTAAAGAAGTTCTCGACCATGCGCGGGCTGAACATCGTCACTCGTAGTGTGGTGTGGTCTGAATAGAAACAAGACGGAAAATGAATCTATGCCGGCCGGCACCGCTATCTTCCTACCTTCGCTGATCGCCGATTAATGAGGCAGCTGACAGACTGGCAGCCACTGTGCCAGAGAATTGACGGTTCACTGACCACCGCTGGACAGTCAATATCGCCGACGAAATACAATCGTGTGGCCGCTTCTCACTTTGTTCCGCTTCATTACGACTCACGCTAACAGCGCATGAGTGATCAATAAACGTCGGATAAGACTTTGTCAAATTCCAACATTCAATTAACCGCCGCAGCTCCAACGCAGTTGCCGCGTGCAATTTGCAGTCGTTTGTTACGAGGAATTTGACCGCAGCCGATGAATCAGCGCACAAAGACTCAACTGTACGTTGCTGGTTGGTGTAGGTCTACAAAGTGCTCTCACGGCCCGACTGGCACTGCAACCGACTGTACGAGCAGCGCTGAACCCGAATATTTTATTAGCGCAAGCGCCGACGTAAACAATGTCGGTGGCTGTCGCTGACTCAAATTGACGCGAGTCTTGGATGATGGAGCCCGGAGTCGCAGCAACGCCCAACTAGTGAGGCAGCCTGTTCCTCGCCCAGGTACTTGCGACGTCGCTGTCATCTGCTGTGGAGGCAACGCGGTCAAATGGCCTGCGGTATACCCTTATCACGCCTCGTTCCGCCGTTTCAGCCAGTGGCAATGTAGTGCAGACATGTGGCATCATCGACTGGATCTGGCGGATGTTGGTCCGCGGGACAGCCTGGCTCGCCGCCCCACTGTCTTTCTGCTAACAAACGCCATTTGGCAGCCGCCGCGGTGTCGGGTTGCACACGCAAAACCACGGCAACTCGTTGAGTCGAACGAGTCATCTGTGCGCGATGTCATGCCACTGCATTTACAAGTGTTGTCGGAGATTCCAGACTCATGGACGCCCGCCGGAATTTTACCAGGGGTAGACAAATAAGGAGGTCTGCCGGACGGAAATTCCCCATTCGCACCCTCCCCCCCCCAGAAACTGACATTTGGTAAAAATGATGCATTAATACTAATTAATACCAATATTAATTGATTGTGCTGTTGTTTTACCCCGCTATTCAGTTGTTATTCTTTTTTTTATTCTCTTTTTCCGGTAAAGGACTATTACTGAAGTACACACTGATGTTTTCACCCTTTACAGCATTGTTGCTATGGTGTTGTGTGTCTTTCTGTTGTTATTGACGGCGTTTGTCTGTCATGAAATAAAAGGATTACTTACTTACTTACTTACTTACTTCGTAAACTGAGACTTTCGACAACACTTAATGCACAAAATACATTTCCAGGTGGATACAAGTGCCTCCAATCCCCCCTCAGCATGCATGCGGGCACCATGTGCAGGCTCTGCAACCGACCTGTTCATTATTTCTGAATGCTCACCCATGGACCTTTTACTACAGCGCTGGTATATGCCAATCTATCAATCGTGATATGATTCGTGCACGGCGCGGCGCGGCCAGCAAGTATCAGTGTCGGCATGCGTTGATAAGAATGATTTTGCAGGTCAGTCAGACCGACGTACGATCTCGGATTCTCTGCTGCTACATCTGTCATTTTAGACCAAACATCAGAGCGTTCTAAAACGGAATCCGAACGGTCAGAACGAATTGCTGCGAGCGGTCTGCGTAGAACGCTCGAATCACTCCGAGCCACCGATTGGTCTCGATTCTCGGAAATCCAGTATTGTTGCCCTCGAGGCCTGGCCTTGGCCTCGAGGATCCTCGAGGACACCTAATGAAGGTCTTGGCCTTGGATGATAAGATCTTGGCCTTGACCTTGAAAAATTTTCATGTCCTTGGCCTTGGCCTCGAGAAAAAAGTCTTGGCCTTGGCCTATAAGTCCTTGATAACAAGACAGCGGAAATCACCTGTTTACGAGATATCCAGCAAGTTGGCACAGAACTATACATATAGGTAATGCATGTATCTACATGTATTTTACATCGCGCAGAACGTCATTCGACGGGTTTTCCGTGATCGGTCACAGCAAACTTCTCACACAAGCATTTTGCACGGATCGCTCCAAGCAAACCAGTTAGACGTAGGCCCCTACAGCTCTGACGTTTCAGAACGACCCCATTGTCATCGAGTCCATTATCGCCACGGGATGGTGCCCACTTGGGTGTGATGACTGACAAGATGCTTCTGATAGGCAATCTGCCGCGGGTTGTGTGCGCAACGTACGGTCCAACAGAGCATGCGGCACTCGAAAGCTCATGGAAATGATGGATTAGTAATAAGACTTTTCCAGAGTAACGGAATTAAATTCCTATAGGCCATAATCCACACTTATAGTAGCTAAGTAGCTTAGAGACAGAGTATAGCTTAGACAGCTTACACAACTTTATCTTAATAGCAGTCGACGCAGTCATAAATACGCGATTTGTCAGATATATAATAATGTCCACGTCTAACGTTTAGCCATAGTATTCCGAGAAGGCAAACAATGAGTTTAGGATGCTATTCACAACGGTACTTAACGCTATCCCTGACACTAACCATAACGCTAACCCTACTAACCCTAATACTAGGTACCGTTGTGAATATGGCACCCTAAACTCAACGTCTGCCTTCTGAGAAGTCCATGAACGTCTGGCATGGATATACCCGGAAAGTGAGATCTTGCTGTTCCGAAGATCACAGTTTGACACTGGGCCCACAGCCGCAGCGAGCTGCTGACACCGCGTTGAACCGAGAATATAATCACATCTATAAACTTCACAGCGGCTAGCATGCTGCGAGGTCGCCGACATCATTACTGGGAAACGGAAGGAGCGTGAGATATGATGGACAGTAAACCAGCGTGCTGTCTGCTAGTTAACGCAGTGTGCAGGGTTTGCAGGCCACGGTGCCACCACTCCGACTGTAGGCCTACTTAACCGCTGGCTACCGGCAGAACGTAAACGGGCAGAGAAACCCTGCGGCGAGACATTCGACCAGTCCATTGCTTTGTACCCAGACTTAATTCGCCACGTGAAGCTCAGATTATGTCCAGCTGCTGACATAGGCAAGTAAGATACCTTGTGGCGGTGAGATAAATTGATCTTTTTCTGTAGAGAGACAAGGTACGTTTTGCTGTTGGTGACACATGCTATGTAGTGCAACGAGTAAGTAAGTAATAAGCAAACAGTCACACTGCGTCGTGGGCAGTTAATGTCCAACAGAAATGTTTTCACTTGTCGTCTGAATTGTCCGCAGCTGATGTGCTGCCATCACAACAGAGACGATAGATTGTTCCACACCAACAGCAGCGGAACTCTTGTCGCCAAAGATGTGCAAATTCTTCAAAGGTAACCACCTTGCTCCCCAAATATTACAAGTGTGCTGGGCGAGGGGTCCCATGTATTTTAGGGGCTGACCTACCCGATTTTGCACAATAAGTGTAACACCAATGAGAAGGGCAGTGACTTTAGCATAGCTAGCTGTCCTCTGCAATAGGCTCAGCCTCCCGTCACTAGCTTACCGGTAATGCCTACAAGGATGCACAGGAAGTAATACAGTACAATGGTTCTTAACCAGGAGTGCCTGAATCCACAGGGAGTGCAGGAAGACAGTAAGTGTGCAAAAAGGGTCTCAGAACATGAGACATTTTACTGAAACAACTGACAGGAAAAAGTTTTTGTTCTAATCAGAGCAGTTCTTTTTTTATTTTAAATAGCAGTCAGTCAGCTGCTGTTGGCACTGTTAGTTGCTAACTCAACAAATCAGTAACAAGAAGCTTAGCTGCCGCAAAGAGACCGTGCGATTGCTATGCGAGTCAGTTTTGGTCAAATATAACTGGACATTTTGCGGACATTATAGGTCTATCTTCAACCACTATCCTCAGTTGGCCTGCAAAGCTATCGAATTTGGTTATTACGCCGTTCAAGGTCATTCAAGGTCATCGATGTCGGTACCAAGCCCGCATGCGACTTCCTGTTAGTGATTAATACTAACTGACATCATATCTCATACTGTTTCGAAGTTATCGTAGGTTATTGCTCAGATTTTGGACACTTTGCATTGTTGAGCCCCCTCTGTACGTGGAGCAACGTACACTGTTCATCTTAGGCTCAATGGAAAGCAGGGTACTTCCTATTTGTTAATAGAAATTTTTCACTTGGTGTTACAGCTGAGGTGCTACGAGCGAATACTGATTTCAGTTTGGCGTTTTTGAAGGGGGGGTTGGTCAGTTTCGGCCAAATTTTCACGTAGGCTAGTAGGGGACGTTCGCACACAAACCATTTTTGCATGGATAGATTAGATTGGCCAGTGAACGCCTTACAACTACGCTTACAACTATGTCGCCGGCAGTATTCACACAAAGAAACTTTGCAGCAGACTTTCTTTAAGTGAAGTGCAATTTTAGATGGAAAACGGCCGTTTTGCGTTTTTGAGCCCCCCTTCGGGGGTTTAGGGGCAATGTACGATGTTCACCTTAGGCTCATTGGAAAGCGCGTAGTGGACTCCAACTTCCTATTATTGTGGTAATTGAACTTTTTTCGCTAGGTGTTACGACTGAGGCGCCATGAGTGAATATCGATTGAAAATCGGTGTATGTGTTCAAACGAGGTCAGTTTGGTCCAAAATTTCAGGTATCAGGGGTCGTCCCGCACCAACCATTCTTTGTGTCGGAAAATTAGTATAAACGTTCTTTCATATGGTATAAAAATCTGGCCAGATCTTCATTTTGTTTTGTCACAATTCATGTGTTTGACATAGAGACGGACAGATGGCTTTCTCATGGCTATACTGCATGGTGAAAGTGGTTCAACAACAAAACTAGTAGGCAGTGACGCTCAGCTGGCGCCCCCTGGTGAAAGCAAATATAGTTGCAATGTCGCGGCAGCAGCAGCACCAGGTACTAGTATGAGCATTTTTATAATGACCTAAACCCAGTAAATTACATCAGACTGACCTAGTTTTTAGCGAACGTGAACTCAGGTTCACGTTCGCTATATGTCGTCGTCGGTCCGTCTGTCGTCTGTAACGTTCGTGCACCCTACTCAGGCGATTGAAATTTTCTGCAATGTTTCTACGCCATTTGGTACCTTGGCCATCTGTGACCTCTCGATAAAAATTTTACGGAGATCGTCCCAGGGGAATCCCTCCGGCGGGGGGTTAAACCAAAGAGGGGTAGCCAAATATAGCGATTTTACACCTTTCCAAGGCTATATCTCGGAAACGGTGCAAGATAGGAGCTACGTTAGTATTAATCACTAATAGGAAGTCGCATATGAGCTTTTGATTGGTAGCAAAATCGGTGACCTTGGATGACCTTGAACGCCGTAATAGGCTTAATTTCACCGAATTCGGTAGCTTTCTGGGCGGATTGCGTAAAAGTGGTTGAAGATACACGGATACTTTCTGCGGCAGAAATGTAGGCCAATGAATGTAGTTTTTAACTCATTTATGGCGATATTGGCAGGGGATCACCCCAAGCGATAGCATTAAAGTGAGGCACTCCCCTCTCTCTAGCGAAAATTTAACGAATAATCAGCCATAACTTGGAAACGGTGCAAGATAGGAGGTAAGTGAGTATTAATCACTAATAGGAAGTCGTATATGAGCTTTCGATTGGTACCAAAATCGGCGACCTTGAATGACCCTGAACGGCGTAATGGCCGTTACATTGCGTTATTTCACTGAATTTGGTAAACATACGTTCCAACACATAACCACCGTGTCGATCTGTGGTGGAATTTATGCACGAGTCTATCGTATTGCTTAGTACGTGTACGATGTCATCGTAAAGAAAGTTCATGTTCGCTATCTCATCTCCTGATGAGTTTCTTGTTGTTTTTGTGATCATAGTTCATTAGCATGGCATTAGCATACAGGACTACAAGTCTGCATGTAGCGGTTATGATTTGGGATACCCTGGTTAACAGAAATACAGACAGTTTCTGCTTCTGACCACTATACTATTAGCTCAGTCAGCTGAGCTAAACAGATATAAAAGCAATGCTCTGGTATTGTGGCACTGTGCAATCGCAAGTCCATATATAACAGCCCTACCATAAAACGCATGTTTGCTACCTATATCAGGAATATCAATGTACAATGTTCATAGACACTAGACAGTTAAGTTGATGTAGTACCTGGTAAATAAATACACATATGAATAAGTTTCCAACTTTAACATATGACTTGCATTGTAGGTTACAATATAATATTTGTGAACAAATACAACTGGAATATTATCAGTGCTACAATAACAAAGATGTCAATGTTTCTTGGTGGGAACGTCGGGTGGTGCAGCAAAGTCCAACTTCCTAAAATGCCTGTTAATTTCGTCGAGATACCGAGTTCCACGACATCGGCGACCAGTCACTGGATCGATAACATTGCCGATCGGAAATACAGTCTCGGCCACAAAGTGATTCACATCTTTCATGAGTGGTTCTTTCAGCTTTTTAACAAGAACGAGATCACCAATGTTGTACTTCAGATCAGGATCAGCAGCCCACAGCTGTTCTTCTTTGTTGAAATACTGCAATAACGTTAACACATTAACAATATTAACACGAAAATAAGCCAGTAATACTGGCACAGCTGCTATCACAACTTTTCACAGCCAGGACATTTGTTCCCCCAAAACAACTTAAATTTCATGGATGCAATACTTTCATAGGTGCAACGCAATATTCTTCAAAAACATCCCAAAATTGTCATTCTCTGGACTTTCAAATCACAGGACATGTCACTGTCATGATAAAGAAATGAAAGTGTGAAATACATGTCTCGATATTCAACTGTCACTTCCTCAAATGCAGCAATTGTACCAATACACATGTATAACTGCACTTGACATAATACAGCGACTGAAGATGTCGGAATGTAACTGAGAGAAGAAAGTCTACTAAGTTGTTCATCTGAGTGAATGAATAACACATCTGTGGTACTGTGCATGATTAGCACCAGGAGTCACACTGGCCACATACCATTTTGGCAACAAAGCCACTTGCTTCTCTCATTAGGACCCCCCATGTGAACCTTTCTACAAATTTAACAAATCTTCTCTGCTACCAGCCTTTTATGACTACAGATATTGGTAAGTTTGATAAAATGCTTATCATGCACACAAAGATCAACCATTTCTTTTGAATATTTCACTGTGGCCAAGTTGGAATACACTGTGGCCGTCCTGGTTTGTGGCCAACATGGCTTTGATTGACTGAGATGACTGGTGACCAGCACCAACACAAATACTGGTGATATACCACCGATATACCAGCAGGCACTAATTTAAAGATGCCATACAAAACCTGGGATATTATGAAATTTATAGAATGCCAAAAATAACCCAGAACAACACAAAAAAGTTTAATTAGGACATACTAAACTCTGTGGTCAATGCACGTGAAGAAGGCAGCAACATATGCTTGCATTGCTGGAGCCTGGCAGTGCCAAGAGTACAGTATGCAAAGCACTGCACAATTTTTTTCTGGCACTGTTGCATGTTGCATAACCACTGTGCATGTACCAACATTGCAGAGTACTCGATGCAGCTTTGTAATGTCCATGCCTTTAATCTCACTACACCATTCCTCACCACTGATGGTTGCAACATACTACTGTCTTTTGGCATCAGAATTTCTTGCCCTGAACCTCCAGATGCATTTCTTGATGTAGATCCAGCCATGTGGGAGTCAAGGAAGCAGGCTGTGGCGACTCCTTTCCATTGTAAATTAATTCAAGAGTATGGCAGCCTCATGACAAAGACAAGTCACTACTTGAGTTCATATTGTAAATTACTGAGCAGCAGCGGCAGCAAGAAACACATAGGCTGGAGTCACAGGATTACACAAAAGTTTGATGCTTTTCTCGGGCACTGTATGCTTGTACATAGCAAACTGTTTGTGTCCATTCATCGTAAAATAAAAATAATGCAAACAGGATTCAAAGAAATGATGCATTTCCGTCAATAAATTGGTATTTTGTCAATACTGAGATCACTGAGCTACCACTAATATTAAACAAGAAGCTCCGCTACCGCGAAAAGCGCCGCGCGTCCGTCGTGCTTAGTTGGTGTACTTTATGACATTTCTCGTGAGAAAATCTGCTTCTGACTAATCAACCACTTTTATGTAGGCTAATTAGCCACAAAAGTTACTGAATTCGGCAAAATAATGCAAACTAATGGTCATTACGCCGTTCAAGGTCATTCAAGGTCATCGATTTGGGTACCAATCGAAAGCCCATATGCGACTTTCTATTAGTGATTAATAGTAACTTACCTTCTATCTTGCACCGTTTCCAAGTTACAGCTGATTATAGGTCAAATTTTCGCTAGCGACAGGAGGGCGCTACACTTTAACGCCCTCGCTGGGATGATCACCTGCGAATATCGCCATAAGTGATATAACGCTGAAAACTAGATTCTTCGGGCTACATTTCACTCTGAGAATGTATCGGTGTATCTTCAACCACTTTTATGTAATAGGCGCAAAAGCTACCGAATTCGGCAAAATAATGCAAACTACATGGCCATTACGCCGTTCAAGGTCATTCAAGGTCACCGATTTTAGTACCAATCGAAAGCCCATATGCAACTTCATATTAGTGATTAATAGTAACTTACCACCAGTCTTGCACTGTTTCCATCTGGATAAACTTTACCTCTCAAGAAACTAGAGGGATTGTCCTGCCAGATGCTGAAAACTGCACGATCGTATCTTCATTCGAAGAATGAATACGTATCTTCATTCGAAGAATGAATATGTTTTATTCATGCAAACGAGTACCGAAAAGTTTAAAAACCCATCAGTGGCTTGGTATCTGTGCTATATTCAAACACCACAGCATCACTATTTAGTATCCAATGACTACATAAGCAAAATCCAGTGTCTGCTTATTCAGTTTACGTACACCAGGTGGCACCATGTTACGTTCTGTAGTACATTCACACACAACAATTGCGTTGCTAATTACCACATAACCTTTCCAATCGATGGGCAAGCATGCTTGTTGCATTACCACTAGCCTCAGTAGCCTGTTAGGCATGGATGTGGATTTTGCAACTTGGTTAGTTGCAGTTACATAGCGAAACAGCCGTCTAACATTACCACTGGACTGCCATTTGGCCTATTCTGCTGTACCTCTGTGATTGCGGAGGTACGGCAGAAAAGACCACCGGACGTATTGGAAACATTTACCAAAATAAGCTATTTGACAAGTTAACAGACAGGTACCCCTAAACGATGAGCCATGAGCTGATGAGCCGGCTCATCGAATGCCGCCTATTCGATGAGCAAACAATGAACCACACCGTGTCAGCCAATGAGAAAGGCAGCTATTCGATGAGCCCGCGGTCACGTGGCTCACTGGTTCTGGTTCTGGTTCATCGACTCTGTGGCTCATTCTACCTTGTATTCGTTCATTTTGAATACTACTGAGATTTCTAATAATAGGCCTAGTGAGAGTTTCCTTTCACAGAAGTTATGGATGAAAGATCCACAGTCGATCTGCTGTATCTGGAAGGAATTATCCTGGTGAGGGAGATTCCTCTGAAACCAGTAGGACCGTCATGTCCGTCAGTAAGTGTGTAGCTGTGCTAATTTGCTACTTGCTAGAATGCTAGTTGCTCATGTGTCTCCCTAGTACCGGTAGGCCATGTCGGGGCACTTGTAACAGTTTGCCTATAACAGAATGCTTTTATTAGATTAATACTGAACAGGTAAAGTAAAGTAAAGTAAACCAGATATAGCAGTTCATAATCGAAATTACCACACCGCTACGGGAAATCACAGGTGCGAGCTAGGCCACTTCATTCATGCGCAAAGAGATCGCTCAATCGACGGAAGATGTGTAAATGTTGACGTTGGTTTATTATACTGCTAATCCAACGTTTTGCACTACTGAGACCTAATTAAAGTATAACTGTTCCACCTTTTTGTTTAATTAATTAACAGTTAGAATTAGCAATTAAGAGGTAACAGACGGACACACCACAGCAATATAAGACAATATCTGCAGCTACATGACAACTGAAATAACAGTTATGCATAGACATTAAGCATGTCTGGGCTCATCGGCCCCGGGTTCACAGGCCTATAAGACTTCGACAACACGACATCACGCCTCTAATTTAGAAATGTGTGGAATCAATATCAGATAAACAACAACAGCTAGGCTTATAAATAACCCGATCGTTCCTTTATAACACTATAAGACGGATTTACAGCCTTTTCGCTCCCGGGCCAATTCGCTCCCTGGAGCAAATCGGCCAATAGGACCCTGGCCAATTCGTTCTCTGGAACTTTCGTTCCCTGTTAGTCCATGACATTATTTGTGACATTCTGTTATATTCTAATGACATTGTGACATTCTTATGTTCAGTTCTTGCAGATACGGAATTGCTTGCTCATAGTGTCTCATAGTGCTCATAATTTGGTATTTTATTGATGCATTCACACCCATTACGTTGGACTTTTTTGATTTTGTTATTTTGGTCTTCGCACTGAGTAATGGGCGTGAATGCAAGTGTAAGACAAAGTTTTATTAAAGAAAGTTACTTACTTACTTACTTTCAGCGAAAGTACATGGCGACAGACACATTAAGGGAGCAAAAGTTCCACAGAATGAAAGTTCCTGGGAACGAAATTTCCATAGAAATTTCGTTCCCGGGAACAAAAAGGCCGGGGAGCGAAAAGGCCAGGGAACGAATTGGCCAAGGAGCGAGAAGGCCAGAGAGCGAAAGGGCCACGGAGCGAAAGTTCCAGGGAGCGAATTGGCCAGGGTCCTATTGGCCGATTCGCTCCGTGGAGTGAATTGCCCAGGAGCGAAAAGGCTCGGTACCATAAGACGTACATTGCGTTCGACACAGAGCAATGGGCTCATTGGCTCATGGCTCATCGTTTAGACTTCCCCTAACAGACAGTCAACACTGCATTTTGGTCGATTATTTCGAAGGTGCTTTCTCATGTCTCTTGGTAGGTGACTATGTTATCAGTAGTCGAATGTAGTTGTAAAAGATCTTCACCAGTTTTTCACATACACCCCAAACACTCTCCTTTGCTTGCAGGCATTAAATCACTAAAACAACGCCTGCACCGTCGTCAGCAGTGCCTTTGATGTAGCTTGTGGGAGTTGCAGTCGTTGTGGGCGTCAACGTTAATTAGCATGACCCTAGATGGTCGATAATTAGGGATTTATAGAACTATACCACAGTTTTAGCGTTTTTCAGGTCGAAAGATTCATATGTCAGCGCAAAAATGTACCACGTGTACATGGGGATCCAATTCCATGTTCTGAACGCTAACACATACGGCTTTAATTAGTGGATTGGTGCGAACGACCTTCGCCACAAACATAAACAACGACGACTCCATGTTCACTGCATAGATATTGTATTACACAACACCATAGATTAGTGTTGGACGAAATTTAGATCGGACGTTATGATTTTAAATTCCCTAAGCAAACGTGTTGAAACAACTGCTAAAATGTATTTATTGCGAAAAAGATTATTGACAACAATATACTTTCGTAAAGGGTGCAACTGCAAGCACGACTAGCGATATAGGCATTACGTTATGTTATCCCGTCGGTCCATTTCAGTTTTGAGTTGAGGCACTGTATTTTTTCGAGTCACGTGATGTTTTGTTTACAAATTTGGAATTGGGCTCGAAATTACAAGACTAAAACTTTGTGGTGGACGGATATTATTTGAGTGTCAGTTGTGCTACCTTTACATACACATTAGGATGTGGTATATTTAAGTAAAAACTGGGCGCATATTTTTTAAGTGTTTAGTGTTGTCATTTGTTGCTTTTACTGACAGTTTCTACGTGCACCTGTTTTCAGAACAGGCCATTAATCACAGGAAAAAATCCATAGAGAAATACACAGATGAGTATATATATATATGGTGAGTGTATACACGAGCAGCAGGTAAGGATCACTGCTTATTCAGTAAGTGGAAATGTCGTACGTGTGCGGACACTCATCTGTGTATTTCTCTATGGATTTTTTCCTGTGATTAACGGCCTGTGCAGAGGTGGTGTCCGGGGTGTCAAGACACTTCGCCGACTTCAGACCCAGGACACTTCGGACCCAAAACATTTCGGCACCATCAGACTGGTGCCGAAGTGTCCGAACAGTTCGGCAACAATGCGGAAGTGTCTCGCGGACACTTCGCCGCCTGTACCGAACGGTCTCGACCTCCAGCAAAGAAACATGTTTTGCTACAATAGGCCGTACAGAAGAAAGTTTTAATATTACTCGTTGGACGACGGATTTTATAGATATACAAAAAATACACTACCGCGCAGACCATTTGAGCGGAGCAGAAAACGGAGCGGAGCGGGCCGAAAAGCGGGTGGAGCGGGTGTGGCAGAAAACGATGGGGTGGGAGGTTGCGGAGCGGGAATGGAGCGGAGAGCGGGCTGAATCGGCCACTCACAGCCCGCTCCAACCTAACATTTCACGCCACTGGGTTCATAATGTATGCTATAGAATGTATTTTCCAAGATTTATTAAAATTGTGTTTGCATAAACGTGCAATTAACTTGAGGTTTTGCAGTGTCAAACATTGCTCTTCATCTTCAGTAATCAGTTGCTATGATGATAGACCAGAAATAGCAGTTTGCACGATGACTTGTACACACATTTCTGCTGTTGAATGTACGGTAAACTGTTTGGCAATTGCTGTCTCATCTGTTAGTGGAAGTTGATAGTTGTGTGACTTTTCCAACATTATATGTAGTTTATTTGCAGAGATGTTGAAATGACACATATATTTTGGCCAGCACGTGATGATGAGTTTATACCGTCGTCGTTAACACGTGTTTCATTCAACAATGTTACAGTTGACTTAGACACGTTGAAGCATTACATTCAGGTTTGTTTGTAGATTAGTGCATTCAAACTTGTTACCTCACATTGCCGCATATATCACATATTGGTGGAAAGCAGTAATTTGTGTGTGGTGTTACCTTTTGATAGAACATTATACTTTTTGATAGAATGCATGACTGATGGACAGTGGTTTTTACCCCGCTGCATTGAATGCAGAGTTGTCTAGTCAGGAAAAAGCTATCTGTCCGCCTGTCTGTCAAACGCGTGGATTGTGACAAAATGGAAGAAAGATCTGTCCAGATATTTATACCATACGAAAGATCATTTAGCCTGGTTTTCTGAGAAGAAGAATGGGTGGGGGCTCAAACACGCAAAACGGCCGTTTTTCTTCTAAAATCGCACTGCGCTTGAAGAAAGTCTGCTACATAGTTTCTTTGTGTGAAACTGTCAGCGATGAAGTTGTAAGGTATTCATTGGCCTAACCATCTGTGCAATAAATGGTTGGTGGGGGCGGCCCCTTCTACCTGAAATTTTGGGTCAGAGTGACTGCGTTCGAGCGAAATCGCCAATTTTTTAATCTATTTTTGCTCATAGTGCCTCAGCCGTAACACCTAGCAAAAAAAGTTCAATTAACACTAATAACAAGTCAGTTACACTAATAGGAAGTCCACTACATGCTTTCCAATGAGCCCAAGATGAACATCGTACGTTGACCCTAAGCCCCCCTGCTCTAAAATGCAAAACGGCCGTTTTCTGTCTAAAATCACATTTTGCTTGAATAAAGTCTGCTACAAATTTCTTTGTGTGAAAACTGTCAGTGACAAAGTTGTGGGCATTCATTGGCCTAAAAATGATTGGTGGGGGACATCCCCCTAAACGTAAATTTTGCATTAAGTAAACTACTAGGCCTACTTGGCGCGGCTGCCGTGCTTACAAATTTTGGGTCAAAGTGACCACGTTGGAGCAAATCGCCAATTTTCGATCTATTTTTGCTTGTAGCACCTCAGCCATAACACCCAGCGAAAAAAGTTTAATTACACTAATAGGAAGTCCACTACATGCTTTCCAATGAGCCCAAGATGAACATCGTGTTTGCCTGTGATAGCTGACCTACTTGTCATTTGCTAATGTTAAAATATAATGTATTGTGTGCAGGGAAAGGTAGTAATTAAATATGAAGTGTTCCGCACTCCGAAGCACAGATTTTTAAAGCTAGACCTAGCCGAAGGTATGTCACTTCTGACTGCATAAAAATTTCCAACAGTGGCTTTTTTGACTTACACATAAATTGCTGGCACTTAAAACTTATTTAAATCAGTACCTGATCTGTTCAGTTATTCTTCGATGAACCTGTCATCCTTTTACCTGGGTTGTGAAATGATTTTGTATCATTTGTTGAAATTATTTTGACCACTGGCAACTTTTTTGCACGTATAACTTGAGCTTTGCCCCTCTATTATGAGCAAATAGTGATGCTGTTTGCAGTCGGTCAGTATGACTGAATGGAACCTTTAGCACCAACCTGTGGCCAGTGGCATGATACCGGATGCTATTGCTTTTTTTAACCTCAGCTGGTTGAGCTAATAGTATAACCAGTCAAAAGTCTGTCTATCTATGTATCTCTGTTAACCGGAATGGCACAAATTATAGCCGCTACATGTAGACTCGTAGAGACTTGTAATCCTGCATGCACAGACCTGCTGATGATCTCTGTTCGCAAACCAAAAACTACCTAAGTTAGTCAAAAACTACGTCGGTCTAGTCTAGTTTACTGTGTTTATATGTCATCTTGCTAACTTGCTTATTATAGCTGTGCTGCCAGCTGAGCGTTAGAGCCCATGAGCTGCTTGTTGGAGCAGTATTGACTTGGATTCTGTTTGCTATGTATATTGCATTGTCACAGTCTTTTGCTGTGCTTGTACAACATTGCGGGTGGTAAGTCGGTTGATGCTGTGCATTTTCAGACGTAAGCGATGTGAAGTTGTCTCTGTTTCTCATAAACGACATCTGTGATCAGTGTGAGAATGTCAGCGTTGGGGTATGTTGCTGTGTGATATTTCTAACTTGTAATAATTCATACATCTCCCCTGTGATTAGCCGTCGGAGGCTTTCTGTTTTCAGGCAGTCCATGCATGCGTCCGTGTGTGATCATAAACTAGAAATCTGTGTACACGATATCTTACAAACTGCTTGCGAGAATTTCGCAAAATTTACAACGCAGGTGCAGTTGCAGACAAGGCTGAACTGATCAGATTTGGAGGTTAAAGATTAAAGGTCAATGTTGCAGCGAGATTGTTATGTCACTGTGCCCTCGTTGCCCTGCACAGATTACATATAGTCAAATAAGCACTTTGTGAGGCATTTTCTCTTTGGAATGCATCTATGTATTTTAATGCAATTTATCACAGTTGCTCGTTACCAGATCCACATAACACTGATGACATTTTGAAGGTCATGGGTTGAACGGTTAAGGTCACAGATACTTTTTCCGGTGGAGGCAACCAGTTGAAGGCATATTGATGGATGGTTTGCAGTCGAAGACCATCTAGGTAATATATGCCTGACATAGAACATTGAGCCCCACTGAGTCTGTGATGTGTGATGTTGGACTTCCCATTTAGCTAGTACCTGCTTAGTGACAGGAGGTGCATGTATGTGAGCAACTTTGTGAACAACGACAGAGAATGGCTGATAGTCAAACCTGCGGCCTTTTTGATGTCCAAACAATTACACCACACAGTCTTGTTATGCAGAAAAATGTTGGTTACTGGCAGTGGATCGTTTCAGTTGTAGATAGGTCTGTGATAGATGTACTTTGTTGTTGTCAGGATGTGGTGACAGTGACGGGTTTCACAGTGCAGATGGAAACAAAATCTGTACATCGAGATTATCACGATATGCACATAACTGCCATGCCGTCATCATCTCTTATTGTTTGGGTAAATTAACTGTCTGTGTATTCGCACTGTCATTTCGTATGCTTGTCTTGTTGCTCAATGTTCGTCTTTGCGTGACTTCATCTCCAAAATGACCTATTCTGTGTCGAGTAGGATGTAAAACTCTACCTACTCAACAACTCAGTTCCTATTTGTCCATTTTTATGTTCAACTGCACCGAAGTTGTAAATTCAGTGATATTCCTGCAAACAGTTTATAAGATATTATGCTTTATGCGTTGCGTTTCAATAAAAATCGTTCACTTATTGTTTTCTTCACTGCTATGTTTACTGAAATTTTTGTGCAAATCTGATTATATCCTAGAAGATATGGAAGAAAATAAAAGTGAAACATGCTGTATGATGATGGACACACACATGCACTCTCTCTCTCTCTCTGTCTGTCTCTCAGACAGCCCCAAAACAGAAAGTTTACAGTGGCTAATAGCTGACAGAGGTGTAAAAACAGTGACTTGCTTGATTCGTTGCAGATAAAAAATGTTTATAATATGTCCAACTTCCTGCATTGTTGTGGTTTACTGAAATTTCTGATTACAGCTTCTTTTGCACTGTCAGTAGGTTTTGTGATTGTAAATGGTGGACTTGGTGTTTATGTTCCGATTCAGATACAGGCTCAGCCTGAAGCAGAAAGTTCATCTAACAGAGATATGTCAGCAGCTGTAGAGCAGTTGGCCAGCAGTGTACAGAACTCTGTGGTAAATGTGCGACGCAGTGGTGATAGTACTGTAAGTGTAACATGCCGGTCATTAGCTGCCACATTTGAATCACATTCAGTGGCGCAGTCATCGTCAAACAACGTAACGTGTGCTGTGGAGGCAGGTGACAGGTTATCATCATCTTTACATGTTAGTGGACAGAGCACGACCGATGCACGTGCTGTGGAAGTGCTTTCATCTTCTAAGAAAGATAGTAAGTCATCGCCGGTGAAACGAACACAGCGGTCAAGTATGCCGTACGTGTACACGGCCATCAAAGACGTCAAGCCCGGAACCTCGGTGAACTTGTTCGGTGTCGTCAAATTTGTGCGTCCTGCGAGCAGAGGTCGTGGAACTGGTGAGTGATTTATGTACTTTACTGAATAATTACAGCGAGTTATTTTGTTACTGAAAGAAGTGAAATTTGTTGGCTTTTGAAAACCTGCCAAAGCCAACAAAGTGACTTTCAAGGTGTGCTTGCATAGCTCATGCAGTGTGCATTGATTTCTTATGCCAGTTCTGCCAATCTCGGTTATAGAAAATTCACATTTCCTGTAATAACTGATCAAAAGATAAGGTCGGAGATCTGTGGTAACAGTTGTGTTTCATCACATGCAATTCCTAAAATATGCAGTCATGTCAAAGTTCTCTAGGCCTAGTTTTACTAATGCCAGATTATGATGGAACCAGAATAGGCCGAATTTTGTGGTTGCATGCAAATATAATCATTTAAAAACAGTTAGCTTATAGTGTACATTAATCTGTCATTGTGTTGCATTGTATCAGTACGTAATCTGTTAGTTGTATGGTTGACTATATTCTGATTACTAATTATTATATTCTGAATTTGCTAACTACCACTGCTGTTATTATTACAGTTGAGCATCAGAGCATTGCATTATATATATTCAGTAATTGTCATATTCTCACAGAATGTATTTGTAATGACGTATTTGTCCGCAGACTACAGCACATTGTTGAGTATTGTCGACGAGTCGCTGACGAACTCACTTGACAGGCTGAAGTGTATGTTGTTCGCACGTGACCTTCGATCACTTCCCGAAGTTAGCATTGGAGACATCATCCGACTTCATCGTCTCAAGGTGAACACATGTTGGCAATGTTCTCAAAATTCCCTATCAATGACTGCCAGCACCTCAGATTCACTTTGTAGTTGTTGGTAGTATGCACCCTAACAATGTTTGTATTGTTGTTGTTGTTGCCATTGCCAGCAATATAACATGTTCCACTCCAGGCAGTATACCAGTAATTGCTCGCTGCTGTCATTGGCGTGGTCAGATTGGCACATTGTTGGTCAGTGAGGCTAATAAATTATTGAATGATACATTGTATACTGAAGTAATTGCTTCTGTGATGTGTATGAGTTAATTTCTGTGGAAATTTTTCAGTGCAAGGGAGACAGTGAATGCTGTTCTGCTGCAGGTGTCAACATACAAGAATGAATTGCAGGGACAGAATGGTCCTGGATTTTCATGGGCATTGTTTGACAGTTCCACTGATGCTGCTGCTGCTGCTGCTGTCACACCGAGGGCAACATCGTCGACATCTTTTACATTTACTGATGATGACGCACGTCGGGTTTGTATTGATGCCCTGCCTTCTACATTTGGACAACAGTTTATGCTAGTAAAGCATAATACGTGTGTTATATAAAATTTTCTATAAAATTTGCTGTTTGGTAAACTATAATATAGCCTGTGTTTTGGGATTTGTACCGGGTAGTTTGTCTTTAAGTGCTGCTTTGTGGCATAGTAATTGATCACTGGTGATTATTAGTAAAACTCAGCAGCAACAGTACAGTGTTTGTATTAAAAAATGCCAGTAGTGTGGCTGCTTAAATCCTCAAATGGATGTCAGAGTGTCCAACCAGTTTCTGTTAATAGATTAAAGAAACTTCTCTTCCAGGCATTGCAGTATTCTTATTTTTAACAAGGAGCCTATGGGCTGCTATGCTTAGCTTACCCGGATGCTCAGTGGAATGGGATAATTTCCAGGGGAAATGTATGGGGGTGAACTGTCCAGTGGGGGAATGTTTAAGGGAAATTGTCTGGGTGGGAATCTCCGGGAGGGGAATGTCCATATCCCTGTGCAGGATTACAAATCTCTGCATGTAGTGGCTATGATTTGCATCAGTATGGTAAACACAGACACAGACAAACAGCTTCTGATCATTTATACTGAGCTTCATTGCACAAGGCCATAAAGATTGTCACTGGACCATGTGTAGATCTTTCTATGTGTAGATATTCATGATTGTAATTCAGTCGTTTGTGACTGGCGGTGTGTCAGGTAATGGACTTAATCAACTGGGCAGCCAGTGATAACACATTATTATCACAGGACGTGTCGGCTTCAGCAGCGGACAGTCTTGTCACTCTGTCGTCAGTTACAGTCAACATGTATTTCAGTCTAGTCTGCCAGGTGTGTGCAGTGTTGCTGCTTGTGATGCATGTGAAGCTGGTGAAGTGTATTTGTACTGTGTTACTGCTGGAATTCACCGGTAACAGCACTAGTCTTGCCTTGCTGAACCAGCTGTCTCTGAACGTGAACAACTGTAGATGCATTCCTTTATCTGTTTTCTTGTTGACTGAGAAAACTACAGTGTGTCTCAAAAAAAACATCCCCGACATTTTTAGCCGTAACTCGAGAAAACATTGTCGGATTTTCATAATATTTGGCACATATGTTACTGATAAAGTAAGCAATCAGTAGATGCTATTGTTTTTCACCGCACCTAACTAGTGCTTCTGCACTACCTGAGAAAATGTAGTAGTTCAGAAATAGCATCATTTCACTCAAATGCTGTATCACTGTTTTGCCAGTTTTAAGCTGTCGCTGCTAGATTTCTTCAAACTTGTTGACTCGCAACTCGTACTTATGCTATTGTATGACTAAATCTAAATCTTATAATCAGTGGGGTTCACCAATCACATCTGGGCTGTTTGGGTCATAGGTCAGAAAAAGTGAAGTTGAAAGGTTTGGACTGTGTTGCGTGCAAGATGTGCCAGTACGCTGTCTTACTGAAAGAGAAAATTATTATCTGCAATGTGTTTGTTAGCTATTAGCATTTTGGTAGATGGTAGAACACCTCAGTAATGCTATCCATTGACATGCAATTCATGTTTGATGAAGAAAAACTTCAATTCTTGACATGGTGCCCAAGTGGCCTGACACCATGGCAGATATGGTAATCGCTAAGTGTGTGTGAAACAGGTGTCTGAATGCCTTTTTTCTGATCTTGATCTTGTTTGGTGCATATATCCTATCGTTTCATGAATGAAGAGTAGTCTAACAGTGATTAGGTGATAATTCCGATGTGACTTGTGTGTCCTTTGGCAAATCAACATGAAACATTTACGTGAAAAGATATATTTTCCGTGTTTTCAGTTTTGCAAGGTAGTGCAGAAGCATTAATTAGGTGAGGTGGAAAAATGTAGCATCTTTTAATTGCCTGCTTTCTCAGTAATATTTCTGCCAAATATTATGAAAATCAGTCAGTGCTTTCGGGAGTTATAGCTAAAAACATCGGGGATGTTTTTTTTTGAGACACAGTGTATTTCGATGAGTCCCCTATGAATTCTCTTGTATGTTACTCAACTAATTTGCTCGTTTGTGGAACAAGAACTCTGTTGTAGAGTTTTTAATAAATAGAGAAAAATTATATACTTCAAAAATTCTACTAACAATAATACAGTCTTTTTATCATACACTTCCAATATCTCACTCAAAACTAAATGTAATTCATGTATTGTCCTGGTAGTGGTAGTGACATAAGCCTATCTTATAAAATATTAGTCTTTCCTGCATTGATTGCTGGTGCGGGATATGATACTATTACTAATAATAATAATAATAATAATACCATTGCATGAATATGGTGCTGTCATTATAGCAAAGCCATTGTAAGAGTTTACCCAGTTTATCTGATAAATGTACAGAGTAGCCCAAAAAAACCTGGTAAATCTCCAGAAAGATGTATTTTATTAGTTAACTGTTTTATGCAGTTAACTGTTCTGTGCACGTGCTTATGACGATTTTACTGTGCATTTATTTTCAGAGTACTTTAATGTATAATCACTTTGTCATTGTTTGCAATTTTGCAAGGTTAAGTGGTAACATTTTGAAGCTATGTGGCAAATATTACATACATCTTTCTGGAAATTTAGTAAGCTTTCTAACAGTGGAATTTCTTTAAATTGGTCCATAATTGATGAAGTTACAACCCACAATACAACAACTTACTTTTTGGCCCACTCTGTAGTACAGTTCCAAGTAGCTGCTGACCCTCGGACTAAGCCAACTGAATTGTTTTGTGAGTACATTTGTTAACCTGTTCATCTTCCACCTCATGTACCCACAGTTCTCATTGATTACTACTCCTTATGAAAAGTGATATTCATTTACTGCACTGCAGATATGAGTGACTTTAATAAGCATACTACTGCCCGTGATTGTGGTTTCCTGCTGTGTCTATGCTGCAGCTATGTTGTGTTAGGTGGTTGCTGTCTGTGTGTTATCTGAAAACAAGTCGATGCTGTTACGAGTCTGGGACGGCACTAAAATATCTATGTGTGTTTCGGATGAGTATTCTGTACATTTGTAAATCGCTTGTATACCATATTTTGTTACCATGCCTGTAGCCCGGATTAAACGTAACTATGATGGCTTCAGCACAAGACGGACTATATACCTGGCTGATGCTGCTGCCCATGAAGAAACAAGTTATCACAGTTTTCACACAAGTGCATTGAGCAAGTGTAGCACATAGCAACTTGAGCAGCTGTTGACTCTGAGTCAGTAGATTCTGTTGCATGACATTGACAGCTAGACACGATGCTATATTAACCAGTCATATGCTAATTCTCATATTTCTGTCGCTTGCATAATTTTAATGTGCAAACAAATAGTTATTCTTCCTGGTTGCTGCACAGCAGTGGGGTGCCGTTCATTGTGCCAGACTGCATTTTGTTTATATCAGTGACATCCATTGACCTGTTTGCTGTGATGATATTTGACATGCAGTGCTTGTGTTTGTAGTCCTACATATGAACAGAACTTCACCGAGGACTCCGACCTCATCAACCGACTTGTCACAGATGAGTCGTTGGTCAGGTCGGCTCGTGGATATGTTGTTGATCTGTGGGTCTACGATGATCATTTTGCCGCTGCCAAGTCTATCAAGGCCAGTAATTCTCAATGTTGCCGCAGTGTGTTTGGTATGTATCACATGTTGTCTGACAATAGAAGGCTGAAGGCATAGTTGTAGCATATTATGATTAGGTTAGCCAATTTTTTCATCTTTGTGGTATTTATTTTCTTGAGTGTCGTTTTGTTTACAATGTCACCAGTCTTTACATACAGCTGTCATCAGTCGGGCATTGATAGGCCAGTTTTCAGTTGTTTCAAGTTTGCTTCACCTACCAGAAGCCATATATGTGTTTGTGACTCGTTTCTAATCAGGCAGTGGCTTCTGTGTTTCGTTGGCTTATATTGAGTAAATATAAAGTTCTGCACACTCGATGTGCAGTACTTACGTGAGTCAGACTTGTGACCAGAAATGCTTTACTTTATCGGAAGTGGCAGCTGACTGTCATGCATGAGCTGATGTGATTGCAGTGCTTATATGACCATTTGATGCAGCTTGCAGACATACTCCAGCCCAATTGAAGGATATGTATTACTGTACACACAACAAACTTACTATGCACATATCTGTCCACTATGAGAAAGACATAACTGAAGTTTTGTTTCCAAGATAAAAGTTTGTTAACTTGTTTTCAGTATTAGCTGAAAAGTCCTGAGATATAGTTTCAACTGCACATTTACTAACCCAAAGATGTTTGTTGACGCGTGCAGCCGGGTGACTTTGTGTCACTAACTAACGTTCACGCGATGGTCCACAAGTCAACTTCTGCTGGCCACGTCGACCAAGCAGTGCCGATGGTAGAGCTGTGTATTCACAGTGGTGGAGGTGAAAAGTATGGTCGCGGACTGACTGTTGCTGACGACAGCCTGCCTGCTGTCCAGCGTTTGAAACTTGTGCTTTCTGAATGCTTCGATGACTGTGAAGGTGGCTTTGATGAAGAAAGGTTGGCAGATATTGACATTGATGGACTAAAGTAACAAAGTGGAAGTAACACGTTACATTAACATGTTGTACTATAGTACTTGAGTACAATTAATAACTTTTTGAACTGCATCAGATTATTCCGACTGTTAAGTTACTTCTTGCTTGTAACAAAGTAATTTTTTACCTGTTTAAAAATTGCTACTTCGTCTCCAAAATGATAAATAGGTGTTGAACGGGATGTTCAACTCTGATCAGTCACTCACCTTACTTCATTAACTTATTGCAGTGCATGTGCCATTACGGAGTAAATTGGCTGAACACACGCATCAGTTTCATTGTTCTTGCCACTTGCAGGTTTAGTGGTTAACCTAAAATGGATGACAAGATTAAAGTGCGGTGGAATGTTATTCTACCTGTTTAGGTTTCATCTGAGATGATGCCAGAACTCTTGTTTTGTTTGTAACTTTTTGTTTTAACTCTCGTGTAAGGCTATTACGGAGTATTTCTTTGCTTCTGCTACCAACAGTAGGCGGCAAGAAACATTATGTTTTCAGGTATACTGTCCGTCCGTCTGTCCATCGATTCGTTAACAACTAATTTGCGTAATGTGATATTTCCATGCTTAGTGGAGGGATTTCAATAAAACATGGCACAGTATATTGCTGAAAAGGTGTTCAAGGGGAAAGATCAGTGAGTAATTGTATAATTGTAAAGTAAAAAGTTGAAGTGAATGAATGGAAACAGCTTAGGACATATGTTGCATTATAGGTGTAAAGTGAACGGCGACATTGAAACCGAAGTTGCCAGTAACTAACGGTAGAGGCATGCATTGATGATGTGCTCACTTGTCACTCAGGTACTTTTGAACAAGTGTTGTTGTTGATAATGGTGACAGTGAGTACATGACAGCTTTGGCTGCGGATGATGTTACGACCGAGGTTGCTGAGGTAGTCCAGTCTACACACACAGACACTGTGCCTTCCGGCAGACCAGTTGTTGACTTGGTGGATGTACGAGATCGATCTTCTGGTTGCTTGAAGCGGCATTATTCATCCCACAACAAAAAATCAAACGTGAAAAAGCAGAAGATGAGTGAAAAGGCTTCCAGTAGCGTAGCAGCTGCAGCCAGTCAACTGACAGTGGACGACGAAGCCGTCGTTGTAAGCTCTTCGTTGTCATCAGATGGCAATCGGTCTGCTGACAGTTCTTCAGTGGAAAACAGAGAGGATCGCTGTTTGCTCAACACTTCTACAGGTGTCTGAATGCTGTTACTAATTTTAGTACCAGTAATAATAATAATAATGATAGCCAGAACGTTGGCATTACCATGCCTTTAGTCTTGATCGGGTCAGTGCAGCGTGATAAGTTGTGACTCATATAGGTATCTGTGTATGACTTTTGACAGTTGTGGTTACAATGTTGGTGTGAGTGAAGTGGGTATCATTAGAACTTGCATCATATTGTACAAATAAACAGCCACTATGCCTGTTTCACTTTTACTTCTCGGCAGTCGCTCTTGGTCGATCAAAAGTTGAATATGTCATGTGATACAGCCATTTGCAGTTATTGCAGAATCAAACATAATTAATGGCACTGCAGTGAATGAATGAAATCGTTCATTTACTTGCAGTATGCACAGCTTACTTCATTTCCCTGTCAGTGAAACAAAACCCACGTCACAGAATGAGCAAGTTGCTATGTGTTAAGAAAACAAATTCTCAAGTCACTTTGGCAAGTTACAAACATGCACCTAGAGTCTTGACTCGTCCCCACCTCTGATAACTGGTGCATTGAAACTGTTGTTGATTTTCAGTTATTTCAGGTGATCATCGTGACATCAAACGAACGTGTCTCCGTGATGTCCTTGCACACGAGCCACCGTACAAGTTCCGAGTTTGTGCCAGTGTGATTAAGTACGCGCCACGAACTGAACATCCACTGGACATTATTCGGCTGTTCTGTCCAGTATGCAAATTTCTGTATGTGTCATTATTACTGCATACCTTACAGTGTCGGTTTATTTATTCCAGTTATATAGGATATACAGACAGTTAATGATGAGTAAAACACAAGAAGTTGATGCCATAGTGTAATAGTATGCAGTATATATCTTATTATTATTATCCTTATCACAGAGACAGCAATGCTCCAGACTGAGGCATAATGTTGATATGACGGTTCTGATTTTATGAGTGCGTTTGTCGTCACATTTCTGAGCTGGGTAGCTGCACTGTCATCAGCAGAGTATGGTTGTAGGAGACCATCAGCACTGATGTAGAACTGGAGTTCGAGAGTGTACTTAAGTCAGACTCGAGTCCATACTTTTAGGACTTGGACTTGGCGCACTCTAGACCTATGATGCTGTCACATGTTACTTCTTGCACTGAGACAGCATGTTAAGAAAATTCAGTGGACATTTATTTTCTCAACTCCTTACTTATTTACTGTGTCAGTGTCTGTTTTTAAGGCTGGGTAGAGGGTACTGTGGGTACAGTCAGTGGCGCTATCAAGGCTACACGTCACAAAGTGACAGTGAAGTCACTGGCTGTACCTGCAACTATGTAGAGTTCCATGCAGATTGAACACACATTCAGCAGTGAAGGAACGTTCATGACATTCATGTGGCCACACAGGGCAGGACTCTCGGACATTTTGAGTTCTGATTCGGTTTTCATTTAATGCACCGTGAACATGTTGTAACATCTTAGCTTATAAATGGTCAGATTTCAACTTACAAACTTTACAGTTGGTTCCCTTTGTACTTTGACAGGTCTATTCTTGTTGCTTCTCAGTTCATGCTCAGTTAGACCATGAATGCTAAATTATGTTACACTCGAACTCTACTGGGACTTGAACTGAAAGTCTGTGGACTTGGACTCAGTCTCGAGTCCCGTGGACTTCGACTCGGACTCGGACCCAAAGGACTCAGACTCGGAACGTGAGGACTCGACTACATCACTGATCATCAGTACATTTGGTCAATGGCTGCAACTCCACGGTGTGGTTTATCATTTGCGGCTGACTGTGTGGTCATTTGTCAGATGACTCAGTTGGCCAAATTAGCACCACACTGACACTGTCATGTTTGGAATTGGTTTACATGGACCACAACTGGTGAGGGACATCGGGGCCTGGTGTTCGAAGAGTTGGGTCTGAGAGTAGGTTTAATGCCAGTGATCTCTCCATTTATTTGTCATTACATTGACTGGTATCATGTAATGATGTATCAGTACATGGCAATGGAAGGTCTTGTTTAGTAACAGTAGTGATAGTTATTAATATAGTTATTATTATTGTCGATCGTAATTCAACACTGTGCTCATTACGTATAGTGAAATCAGCAGTTTAGTAGTACCAGTATGTCTATAATTATATTTGTTGCATGTGTGTTGCAAGTTCTTCCATTCCATCTGACGACTCTGGTGATGACAGCATCAACACTAATAACAGGTGTGTACGGTGATGCCTTCCAGTTGAAACACTTTCTATGCGGTACATCATATAAACTATCTTCTTTAAATTATACCCATATAGGTTAACTTAGCCTGGCATCCCTCCGTGATAGGCAAAATGAGTACTAGCGAGAGCTGGCAAGTATACGGGCACGACACACAATACAGTAGCCATATATCCATGGTGTCATTAGCTTCTGGCTGAGAGCTACATAAAACAGAGATCAGCGCCACCCTGTGGGCCCATGTGGCTCAGGAAAGGACTTTATATACATGTTTTAGAGCTGCTGGTTGATACAGTATGGCATCACGGTTTATTTGTGGGATGCGTCAATTAACAATTAATCACGCGATTATTTTAAGCAGAATGTTAATCGTTAAATTTTGATCAAAGTTACATCACCAGAAAACATAAAATGAATGACACTTCAGCTCTGCGGGATATATGGGCAACAAACAAGTCATTTTTTCTCCAGAGACTCGGCATTTTTGACAGACTGAATGAAAAACACTCACCAGTTGTGTCTTGTTGCAAAAGCTGTTGACTGATGAATGACAGTTTTCTTGGCTGATTTGTAATGCTAGGTTTTTAACAAAAATTAACAAATAATTTTTGTCGAGTTTACCATTTAAAAATTTTTGATCGTTAACATCCCTACTTATTTCAGCTGCATTTTCCTTGTCGTGTGGCGTAGCTGTATCACATCTTTGCTGCATATAGTTAGCTGCATTAAACTTGTCTTCATTTCAGGTCTTACTTATAATTGATTTTATAATCTTAGCTTTTGTTTGTGTTGAAGCCTGGCAGCTCATCTGCACAGCATCGACAACGGCGTTTCTATATACACATGTCCGCGTTGTAGTCCGTCACCACGTACTTCCAACAGACAAGGTATGATGCTTATTACTCGTCGTCTATAACACTCGTTGCTAGAATCACAGCTGCAGTATCATTGCTTTGTGACACTCAGTCTCTTGGTGTATTAGGCTCATTGCATCATCGATTATGTTGGCTTGATCCATGTATTCCTCTTTTGATATTTTGCACTCTTGCTGTCGTGTGTTCTTCAGACATTCTGCCATTCTATAACGTTATAGTACAAACATTATAGAGGCACTGTAGTGCAGTATCAGCATGCACCACTATTTTTTGAGTGCATAATGCTCTGTGAGACTAACGGCCTTCGGAGAGGTGATTTTAAGCTGCATCTCTTGCCTCATGCAACCTCATCTCAAGAAATTGGATTGTTGGTGATGTTCTTTAGCTTTGGGAGCAGGGTGGCCCAGGGGGTCACTTCCAGTCCTCTGCCAGGGCTCATAGATGTGTAGACCTATTTCAGCTTGATATTTTGAGAGGTGATTGAACCAGATTTTGGGGTATCTTGTGTCATCATTTAGGTTTTGGTGTTGTGTTTTTATTGCTGCAATGTACGTTACTGGTTTATGCCTGTCGACCATTGAGAGTGATTCACAGTCTGATCCACATGTACTTGTATGTTGTCTGTCGATGTGTAGACGTGGTTTGTCTCATGTACATCTACATGTTGGAGTTTGTTCTTGATGATGGATCTGGCTGGCTGTCGGCTGGACTCTGGAAAGACGAGGCAGTGAGTTAGCTCTGTATAACTGCAGACATGTTAGCTCTGACAAATGAGTGATTGATATGGCAACGTTTGCTGGCCGTCATGTTAGATCGTTATCAGACTGGCAATATTCTGAGACTTGATGGTCTCTTGTTGACAGCTTGGGAAAGACGTATGATAATAATTGGTAGAAATTGTCAGAAAAGAAAATGAATTTAGATGTTAGACGACCTGATAGGCCGTAGGCCTGATTTATTTGTGTGTTTTCACTTGTGTTATCTTCATTTTTGTATTTCATTGTACACATGTGCGAATGTCATATGTATTAAACTCTTACTTACTTACTTACTTAGGGACATATGAAAAATTAAAGAGGTTGGCGGAGGACATACTGAGATGGCGAGGATCCATCAAACCTGCTGAATAGCAGAACTGAACTGAACGGAATTTGTTAGGAACACTATTATTACTGCTCGCACCATTTCGTCTGTAAAGCCAGTGATTCTTGGGCGTGAGGAGAGAGTTATTACAGTCAAACATGTTGGTACAGTCAAGAGTAGGTATGTCAGAATTCTGCGATTCTGCGCACGCAGAATTGGCCATCGTGTGCAGAATTAACAAAGCGGCATAGATTGTGAAGTTTTGCAGGTTTTTTCAGCAATATTGCTCTTAGTTTGGCACTGACGGCTGCCACAGCCAGCGCAAAGCATTTCGGTGTAAAAGTAATAAAATAAAACAACACCAAAAAGTTTAAAAAACATAGAAAGCACACAGCACAAAACTACACACTAAGTAAAACTCAGCAATTATACTAGTGTGGCAAACACAGTAGTACAGCAATTTTAAAGTGCAAAAATCGGTTTGATAAAGCTTGCAGAGTTTGCGCAGAATTCACGAAAATGGTGCGCAAAATTTACAGTTTTTTGGTGCAGAATTCTGACAACCCTAGTCAAGAGCACTGGGTTATGTAACATCATCGAGTGTGTTTGTGGTTTGCAGGTGAAGTTCTTTCACGGTGTTGAACCCGTTGAACTGATTCGACACCGAGCCAAGTTCTGCCAGGTACAGCAGCAGCTGAATGAAATGTGTTGTCGGCCGTCAGATGCTGTGGCCGGACATCAAAGGATGGAATGCTGCTTGATGTCATACAGTACTCCGTGTGGCAAAGCTTATCAAATTTTTGATACGGAGCTGACACTGGCTTAGCATACTGCGACATATAGGCTACCACTCTTAACATTCATATACTTGAAGACTGGTCTCTGCAGATATGTTTACAGAGGCATGCAGGGTTCCTACGGTCAGGGAAAGTCAGGGAATTTTGAGGGAGTCAGGGAAAATCAGGGAAAGTCAGGGAATTTTAAAATACTGCTCACTAGACCAATTATTTATGCATTATTTTCACAATTTTTGTCGGCTTCTGGGGGCTTTGCCCCCAGACCCCCACCAGGGCTCCGCCCCTGTAAACACTGTATGTTAGTTTATATTGCAATATTTTACAATGGAACAAAGTTTAGTATTACATTTATGTACTTAGTATTGTTTTACCGGTGTCGTGAATAAAGAAACTAGTCAGGGAAAATTATTCATTTTGTCTGGAAAAGTCAGGGAAAATGAATTCTGCAAAGTAGTAGGAACCCTGGGCATGATACATCGATGTTAGACCATTTGTGCAGTCTGCAGTCTGCACTGCAGTTTTTCCTGCTGTTATTTTTATCTCTGTAATTAAGTATTAGTCAGTTTAATATGTTGAAAACTGTCATTCGTAAAAATACTGATTGATTTTAATTGCTTTTAATGAATGTGCACTTCATACTCGTGCAATCAGCATACGTTGTGATGCTAACACGCATAGTCATGAACAAATGTCGAATAAAATAAGGAATGCGAATTAAGTCAAAAATAGTTTCACTGTTTGGCTATCTTTTTCAGCACTTTTTCTTTGTGGATCTGTAATATTATGTTTCTAGACTTACAGACCTGTTAATTTCATTGCACAATTCATTTGAGAAAATGTTGAATAGAATTTCAGATTAAGAATATGTTCCAGCTTGTTATATACTTACTTCATCAAATAGCTGTTTGTGATTTAGTGTGTATAGTTTCTGTTGCTGTGTTTTGCATGTTCGTCGAGCCAATAAGTTTTAAGTGTCTAGCTGTTTAGTATGGAATATAAAACTAGACGTTGCACAACATTTACCATAGCACATTACAATTGTTGATTAAACAAATCACGTTTATGGAAAATGTGTTACAGAAGTACATGTATCATTCATTGACATTGATTGTGCTATTATCAGAATAAGGAAAATGCAATTTAGGTTATGAGTTTTCTGGATAACTTAAAGATATGGTCACCGAATTATATTTTCCAATGGTACTGGTGTTACCCGTTAAGATATAAAAAAAGTTGGAAATGAGAAGGATCTGACCATGGAAGGAAACAGTATGGTGCTGCTTGTCATTAGTGAAGAAGAATTTCTATATGTGGCAAGAAGAAATTTAGTTAGGACTAGTGATGCATGAATGTAGATCGATGAAAAGAAAGTAGCAAATTGAAATTGTGCTGTAGAGATAACGGATAAGTTGGATTCATTCATTCATTCAGTATCTGCTGTGTAGCAGGTTTATGGCATTCCCTTTCTATTTGTAGCTGTCCATCCTTCTCAAACTTCTGTTACTCTTTTCACTTCCAGGTACTTTGTAGAGGATGCAAGGTCACTCATAATTATGTAGCCATTTTCTTCCACGATATGCTTTGCCCTTCATTCTCCCTCCAATAATGTAGAAGGTGGATAACTATTACTCGGTGAGTGGTGAAGACGTCACTGTGCAGTATGTGCTTAAAGCCTTGTTTCTGCTGTCTACCGGTATGCCAGCCTCATTGATTTTAGTATCGAGCTTGGTTCTGAATCCAAGCAAGAATATTTCTAAGCATGCCTTTTGTCTGAATCTCCATATCAGTCCTAGAACTGTTTTGGAATGAGGTAGAACTATAGCCAAAAACATCAATCGTCGAGTAGCATGTGGACTCTTCTTACATTTCTCTTATTCATACGTGATGCCAGCAGATAGAAAACTACAATCGGAGATTAAGAACTTAAGTAGAAAGTTTTTACCATGAGACTGCATGTAATGCAATGCACGGTATAGTCATGAGAAATCTGTTTGTCCGTCTGTCTGTCAAATGCATGGATTGTGACAAAACGAAAGAAACTTGTGCCAACTTTCATATACCCCGTGAAAGTTTGTTCATCCTAGTTTTGTGACAAGAAGAATGGTGGAGGACAACCCCCTCTACCTGAAATTTTGCGGCAAAATCACTCTGTTGGACGGAAAATTGCGATTTTTAGCGAACGTGAACTCATGTTCACGTTCGCTATATGTCGTCGTCCGTCCGTCCGTCTGTCGTCTGTCTGTCGTCTGTAACGTTCGTGCACCCTACTCAGGCGATTGAAATTTTCGGCAATGTTTCTACGCCGTTTGGTACCTTGGCCATCTGTG
>Ga0049105_1000005_pt1 | contig 34483 bp, 40 predicted proteins | sample WorMetvaBAHAMAS1_FD_61260 | JGI IMG/M metagenome (GOLD analysis project Ga0049105, IMG submission 61260) | Worm MetaG Olavius vacuus BAHAMAS.1 | ecosystem: Host-associated > Annelida > Digestive system > Unclassified | place: Germany: Marburg | collected 2013-04-09
TTTCAGCTTTCCCTTGTCGGTCAGGAGGCTCTCGACCGCCAGGGGCAGATCGGCGTGCGCTGCCGTGCCAAGTGAGCAGATCACCATGGCAAGCATGAGCCGGGAGCCGCAACGGTTGAGCCTCAACCGCTCGGTAGATCGGGTGGGAAGGTTCCGGGGGGTAGGCGAGACGGGCACAGGGAAGATATAATCGGCGGCAGCCATGGCCGAACCTCAGTATCAGGTTGGTTGTGGTTAGGGCCTCGGTGCGTGAACTAGACGCATCGAAGCCCGACTTCATATCAGCACTAGCTAGAGCCGAACCCCAGTATCAGGTTGGTCGTGTTGCGGCCCTGTGCGTGAACTAGATGGCTTGGACAGGTAGTGGTAGACGCTGGCCTTGGATAGCCCGTACTCCGCCATGAGACCCTTTATCAAGACGCCTTCCTTCCGTTTCCGCCTCAAGTCGCATATCTGCTGATCGGACAATCGGCGCTTGCGTCCGAAAGCAACGCCGCGTGCCTTTGCCTTGTCAATACCCTCCCGCTGACGCTCCGCTCTGATCTCCGTCTCGAATTGCCCGATTGCCCCCAGCATATTGAACAGCAAGCGGCCTGTTGCATCGCTGGTATCGATGTTCTGATCGAGCACTCGCAGTTCCACCCTCTTCCTTTGTAACTGTTCCGCAATCTGGCAAAGGTGGAGCGTTGACCGCGCCAAACGGTCAAGGCGGGTAACGACGAGAGTATCGCCTTCGCGGACATACTCGATGCAGCCCTTGAATTTCGGCCTTGCCGCCGTGGTGCCGCTGGTCTTCTCTTGGAAAATCTTATCGCAATGCACCAAACGGTCCAGTTGGACTTCCAAGCTCTGGCCGGTCGAACTTACTCGTGCGTATCCGATGGTTGCCATGGTTTGTGTCTCATATTCTCTTAGGGTTTGCTGTAAACCAAATATAAGACACGTTTTTAGACACGTCAAGCGACGGTTCAGCAAAGTATACTTTCAAAGACACAGCGCAGGCCCCGGAAATGCCTGTTTGCCGTAACCGTCATTTCTTCCAGTTGGCTTTGCTCGCAACCTTGGCTACCTTGTTCCGGCGCTTTCGTTCGGATCTGATCTTCTCGGAGTCGATCTTCGCCTTGGCTACCGCCGACGACATAATCTCGTCCCATGGCAGCGGCCCGTCATGGTCTGGATAGCTTCTCCTTATGTCACGATAAAGGCTCAATAACAAAGGAGTGGGCACAATCCGCAACTCGGTCGGTGACTCTCTCACGGTAAGCGGGTCTCGCAAGTATAAGTGAAACTAAGGGTTTGACGACGCAGGCACAATTACCCGCTCGATCTTTTCAACCGACTTCGGTCCGGGGACGTCCTTCGGCTCATCCCTCGCCGCCTTCCAACCCATCTGTGTCTTGGTCCACCAGATCAGGGCCGTGACATCCTTGTCTACCGTCGCCTTTTCATAGAGCGTCCTCGCAACGAGCATATTCGCCTTCATGCGCCCTTCGGCAAGCTCCTGACGAAAATGCTTGCGAAGTGTCTTGGGATCGATCTTACCCATTGTACAACGTGCAATATCCTGGGTTCTTATCCCGCATTCGGCCATCGCCCGCACCGCCTGCCGATCACTTTCCGTCGGCTCAAGAGGCTTAAGCCGTCCCTTCTCATCGTGTATTCGCATTTTTCTTTTTTATAGGGGGGAGAGGATTGGACTCGCGCCAGATTCCATCTTATACCGCGTCCAAAAGTAGCTAAGGGTTCAGCGTGCAGATTAAAATGGACGCAATCGCCGCAGCGAACGCTGCATGGGCGCGGAATGGGCTTCCCGGCTCCACAATCCTTGGGCCGCCAACCTCTCTACCAGGTGGCGCTCGTTGTCCGTCGGACCGAAGGGTTTCTGGCCCGCCTTGGATGGCACCAGTTCGTCCCTGAAATGCTTTATCAGCGTCGGCACCGAGATGCCATCCCTCACCTGCGGTGCGATCTTGTCATAAGGAACCCCTTCATCCTGGGATAACCGCTTCACTTTGGCGCGGTCCTTCTCTGTCGGAGTAAACGGCTTTTTCCCAGCACCGGGCCGTAGACCACCGTGTTTTTGTTTCATCTTTTATTGCGAATAACGGTAACCATAAAAAAATCAAGCACATACAAGCCTAAGTATAAGCTTATTTTATATCTCTTGCTGCGCGCATGTTGCGACTCTTGGCCCCTTCGCCACCATCAGCCGTATCAGTCAGAGGTCCGCGATCACGGGCTTTGGCATCGAGCCTCTGATCTATTTCGTCAGCGGAATATTTCTGTGCTCGTTTCCGTTGACTTTTCTTACTGGCTTTCGCCATGACGCGATCAACGACCTTGGCGAACTCTTCGCGGTCTTTCTTCTCCTGTCGCAACTCCTGTAGCTCCTCGCGCGCACTTTTCCTTTCGAGCTGGTACCAAAAATATCTAAAAGCCATGATTTGCCCGATTTCGGCCTCCGTTGGTCGGTTACAGGATGTAAGTGCCGCAAGTGCCGCACCACTGCCGCACATCGAAATGCGGCGCTAAATCCGTTGCCACATAAGGGCTCGTGCCCAGTGCCGCAAGTGCCGCATCAATCTGAGCGGTTTTGGTAGCTAGCCGTCAGGTCGGCTTCACCATCAACAAGCTCAACAGATAACCGGTTGGTTGCTAACTTAAGAGACAACAGCTAATGTTTTGTGTAGTTACAAACATAACTTAATGTATTACATTAATAATAGTATAAAAATTAGCTTTTATAGTCCTTATGCGGCAGCGCGGCGTTTTCCCGAAACCAGTGCGGCGGTGCGGCGTTCGGGCGCTAGCCCTTACGTAGCAAGGGATTTGGTGCCGCATTTGGGGTTGCGGCACTAGATGCGGCGGTGCGGCACTTGGCACTTCAGTTTAAAAGCTGTATGTACGTTGACCTCCCTTTTATGGTTATATCAATACCGTCTTGTTCCATCAGATCATCGAGAGCGGGTTGGAAGCGCTTACCGTTTCGCAGCGCGGCTGGCGTTACCAGTTTTTGAAGCTCACGCTTTGCTATTGTTTTGTGGCCATTCCTCCGCATCCAGGAAACGATCTGGTCTGCATCCTTAATTTCTTGCGGTGACGATAATTGCCCCAGAATCCGTGAAGTTTGATGCAAGTACCAATACATTTCTTGTATGGCTAGCCTCATGGCCTCTCCGCTAATTTCCCTTTTCCCCTTTCTGAAGCCATCCTTCTCCCACGGCTCATTGCTCCAATCAATTCCGTTTTCTTTGTCTATCAACACCTGATTTTGAGCCGCGATCCGCGCGACGATATCCCCGGCTTTACTAACGAAATCTGGGATTTCACTATATCTGCCATCTGGCTTTTGTTGTCGCTCGGTATCATTAAAAAACGCTATCCATAAATTTTTTGCTTCCTTATCGAACACGAAGATGATCCGAGGGTCTCTTTTTTTCTGTTTGTTTTTAGGTTGATCGAAATCCGGTTTTTGTCTTTCGAGAAGCTCCTCAAGCAATGACTCAAAGACAAGCACCGATTCCCATTTGTCAGGTGGTTCTTTGAATGGCCTGTCACCCCTTGTCGTTTTCGGATGAATAATTAAAAATCGCGCCAGCGTTCCTCCGGCTCTTGCCAGTCCACCGCCTTTATTTATAAATTCGAGAAACAGTTGTTCTTGGATTTGAAGTCCGATAGATAATCTGGCATTACTCACCACGAACGATTCGGATCTGCGCCGTCTAACATGAAGCGGCTGGTCCTCCCATAAATAGTTGTATTGAGCAAAGGTTTTTGTAATTGACTCAACATTCATTGAGTGAGAGCCGGTTACGAATCCTCCTTCGCTACTCATAATTCCGACTGACGGCCAGATTGATTTTAGTTCCCACAGCATCGCCTCTGATGTGGTGTCTTGGCTTATTAGTTGAGGGACTATCGGTGGTTCCGGCTCAGCCTCATTGTGCTTTTGTATTTCATCCTCAGACTTCTTTTCTAGTCCTTTGTCTTTTTCTTCTATAGCTTTGGTATATTCCTTAATAAGGATCGCTTGCTTTGCTTCCCAGTTTTTATGGTCGGTATTGTATGTTTTCCTTATCTTTTCCGTTTCCTCTCTCATTTTTTCATCAAACTCGTATATTCTTTTGAAGAAAATCTTATCGTTTTGGGTTTTCCTTTCTCCCGATTCCGCAATGATGAGTGTAAATAGACTTGTCGGGCTTTTTAACTGAGGCCCTCTGGTTCGGGATACATCGAAGCAATCTTGCATAACAACTGAAAGTGCTGACCGGGCGCTTAATGCACACATTGAAATGTCAGTTTGCGAAAACGATTGTACGTCTTTCACCGCATTTTTCAATATGGATGGAAGGACATCTATAGGAAACTTATCATTAGCAAGAAAGCCATCATGAAGAAAACTCTCAAAAAATCTGTTGGACGTTTCTTCAATGGGCGGATGAGGTTCGGGATTATTGTCTCTCTTGTCTATATCCTCATCGGTCTTGTTTATAATGGTTGCAATGGCATTTCCTCCTTCCGCTGTCGCTAGATCATTAAAGTCTACTGATTCCCCATCTGGTGCCGGCGGCATTGCGAGAGTGGCCCTCACAGCCTGAGCCGCCTTGGTCGCTTTCTCCACGCCGGGGTTGCCTTCCGTTCCAGCGTCGTTGTCGGCACAGACCTTGATCTGTGAGTTTGGGTATCGCTCGCTGACCAGTCTCGCCACTGGTTCCAGTTTGTTGTCGCTGAAAGCGACGACGGTGGGGTATTCGGTCGCCTCATGGATGCTGGCCGCTGTCGCCACACCCTCCGCGACACAGATCGTATCCATGCCTTCGGCTGCGCCCGAAAGGTATTCATCGGGACCGCCGATCACGAAGTGACGGTCGCCTCCTGTCGCGCATCCGGGGTGGAACCGCTTCTCGAATTTCCCGGCTCCCTGATAGATTTTCTGCACCGATGACAGCTTGCCGTTGCGGTCATAGATGGGAGCTAACAACTCTCCATTCGCGGTTGCGCGGAGGTTGTGAGGCTTGATTCGCTTTCGTTTCAGGTAGGGGTGCCAGTCCAGCGCTGGCTGTGCTCGATCCCATATATCCTGGGCTTCCTTCGTTGCCTGTGCCTGTTTCTCAGCGGCGGCGATTTGGCGCTTGAGCTTTGCTTGCTGTGCCTGCTTCTGGTAGATCTTTATCTGATCCCGGGATCTGGGGTTTTGATCAACGAACCAGGTTTTCTTAAGGCCCGTAGACCAATCGCCAAATACACCACCCTTCCCATCAGCAAAGAATCTGCACCAGCCAGCTTTATTCTTTGGTCGCTTCCCGGCACCTGGGAATCGGTGCCATTTTCCGGGGATGATCACGTCCGGCGGTTCCAAGCCATGGGCGCGGATTTCCTCACGGAATTTGGCTTCGACTTCGAGCGGGGAGAGGTTAGTGGCTTGGGAGCCAGCAGGATTAGCGTCATCCTCCGCACAAAAGGCCCTGAACTTCCTGAGATCGGTAGGATCGAGATTCATCGTGCGCCGTTCTATCAGACTTACTCAAACCTACCCATAGGTAGCTATTGGGTAGGTTTGAGTAAGTCTGATAGAACGGATAAGTCCTATCTCCGCATAGGCTGCGGCGTACTCTGAGAGGTTAGGGCTGCGGGGTTCGGTTAGCGGGGTATGGGTCTCCATAGGGACTCCATCGAGATAGAGAACCCATGAATCTCAACGAAAGTTTTGCAGCGGCGGCGGGAATTAGATAAAATATCCTGACCGGAACTGGGAATTTTTCGTTAAAATTCAGTGAGTTACTCATTCTCGGTTTTGGTATTGGAATAAGCGCCAACTTATTCCATGACTTAAATTAAAAGTCGCCTTTCCTGAAAAGGCCGGTTTTGTCAACCGGCCTTTTTCTTTTGGGCGCCAAAACTGAATGAATAATAAGCTAGATCTTCTTACTTGAACAAGTTTTCCGCGCCCGCCGCACCCATCATGTTATCCTCTGATCCGAGATGATTCAACCGGGCATTTTAGTGGGTCTTCCAGTCCGGTGCCGTCATGACCGGCAGTCGCACTCGATGCCGTTCGCCCCTTGCATGACGGCCCATCGCCACCACTCGGTGCAGCCGTGAGGGTGCTTCGGTTGTTTTGGTGGAGCTGAAACGACCGTCCTCAAGCGTGCTCGCTAATCCACGCCGATAGCGCCGACCGTGACTGCAAACTTTCTGGTGGGATTTTGATCTTCTTCCGGTCTGAAATAGACTTGGCATAGCCCACCTGCTTGTCGGACGGTGCATCCGATTTGTGCTGGTCGATCCAATCTGACAGTAAGGCCCGATCCTTCATGGTTTCCTTCGGGATCGTGCGGCCGACGGCCTTGGCAATCTTCTTGGCAAACGACACCGCCGCCTTGGATGGCTGCGTGCCCGAGGCGCCCCCGTTAGTCTTCACCTTCACGTCGATTTGTCGGCTGCCCCTGGATTTCATCTTCTTATTGAAGGCCATCGCTCGATCAACCAGGGCGGAGACGACCTGATCGGTTTGGTTCTTGGCGGACAGGATCTCATCGAGTGCCAATTCCATCTCCGCCGTCGCCGCTGGATCGAGGATTTCCGGGGCCTCGGCTTGCAAGATCGTGTAGACGGCCATCCCGAGTTCGGACGCCTTGAGTTTCTTTTTCTCGACCTCGATGAGGCCCTGTTTTTTTAGGCCCTCGATGATGGTGTCACGGGTAGCTGGTGTACCAATTCCTTTGGCCTCTTTCAGCCGCGCGGACTGCGCCGGATCCTCGGCAAACCGCCATGCCTCCTGCATCCCCTTGATGAGGGAGCCTTCCGTGTAACGTGCCGGAGGTTTCGTGGTCTTTTTCTCGACTCCGGCCTCGGCAACTGTGACGGTAATTCCGTCATCCCATCCGGGAAGCACAGATTCGCTATCTACACTGTCTTCCCTCCCCATGGCCTCGCGCCAACCTAGTTCAATATTGACCACACCGGCCGTTGCGAATCTGCGGTCGTCCGGCTGAACTGAAATCTCTGTCCGGTCATAGATCCAGTCAGGACCGATGGCGGCTAGATAACTCCTGGCAATCGCATCGAACAGCTTGCGCTCATCGTCGGAGAGTTTCTGATAAATGGCCCCCCACTCAAGCCGGGTGTTCACATTGGGGACCACCGCGTGGTGACTGGCGCCGGCTAGACCGGCGTCTGAGAACGCGCCGGACCTACCCTTGCGAATCGTAGGCCCCTCCCAACCGACGCCTCTTGCAGGCCAGTCAGGCAGCTTTCGCAGCGCCTCCAGCATGACTCCGGCATTGTCGATCTCGACCTCCGGTAAGTAGCGTGTCTCGGCTCGTGGATAGGTCGTGATCTTGTGCGTCTCATAGAGCGCCTGCGCGGTGTCGAGCGTTTGTTTCGCCGTCCAGCCCCAACGTGCCGCATGCTGCTGCAATGCCGGAAGGTCCATCGGCTTCGGGGGTGCCCCCTTCTTCCGCTCGGTTTTGACGTTGACCACCCCCTCCCATCCAGCAAGAGGTTCGACGATGGCCGATGCTTGGGCCTTGTCATAAAAGCGCCCGTCTTCCGGGGCGTTCCATTTCAAACGCAGCGTCTCCGTGCCTTCGGTCACATCGAGGAAAAGGTCGAAGTAGTCGCGCGGTTTGAATGCTGCAAGTTCCGCTTCCCGCCGACAGACGATCCCCATCGTTGGCGTTTTCACGCGTCCAATACCCAGCGCGCCTTGTATCGAGGGTGGTTTGAGCGCCAGGGTCGCTGCGCGGGTCATCGACAGATTCACGATCTGGTCTGCCTGGACCCTGGCAAAGGCGGCTTGATAGAGCTTTTCGTATTCGGCATTGGATTGCTTGTTGGCAAAGGCTTCGCGTAGCGTTTTGGGATCTTCCGCCGAGAACATAACCCGGAACACGTCCCCCTTGAAATCACAGTGACGCACGATGTTTTCGCCAATAGCTTGTCCTTCTCGGTCGCAATCGGTGGCGATGATGACCGTATCGGCACTTGAGAGCGCTTTCCGCAATTCTTGGATGACCTCTTTCTTACCCGATGAGTTATCGGCAACGAATGGGTAGAAACCGCTCTCCGGGCGTAAAACTTCAAACCCCCACTTTTTCCATTCTGGATTGACTTCCTCCGGCATGGCTAAGCGGAAAAGATGGCCTCTCGCCGCAAGGATCTTGCCATAGCGGTCGCCAACCGCGTCGCGGACATTTCGGGCCTGGGAGGGTTTTTCGCAGATAACAACTGTTTTCATGGGGATAGCTCCTGTTCAAAGAGGCGTTGCTGCTGTCGCGTGAAGAATCGGGATCGGTCCGAAATACCGCGAATCGAAGGAATCCAGTGATTCGCCTAGTACCCAAAAATGATTAGGAGGGACAATTCCACCAGCCGGTTGCGGCAAGGATCGGCCAGCGCGGTCGGTCGTTAACCGGCTGCTTTTCTCGATCATTTCCCCGTTTACCAGGATTCCTTCTTGGGCAACGTCTACCCTGTCGCCAGACAACGCCTGCACTCTTTTCAACATCGGCGCAATCCTCCCGCATCCCCATCCTGAGCGCAGATAGCCCCTCTCATGCGCCTGCCGTATCGCCGGATGGGTGAGGTCGGGGCAAACCACAACGAGCGCGCCACGTTCGATTCCAGCGGTCGTGAGCACCCGGTAGAAGCCGGTCGGCATCGATCCGGTAAAGTTATAACGGAGCCCCCAGCGGTAGGCCGCAAATGCTGCGGCCACGAACAGAAGGAAGGCGGCTAACAAGGTTTTAGCCAACCTGCGGTGGAAGGTCTCAGCCTGCATACGGCGGCAGGATCAGGTCTTTATCGACGATAACGCTGAATTTGTAGCCGGGGCGGATTTCGAGCGTCGGCTGAATACGCAAATTCCGACGCACCATCTCGCGTCCTACTTCCCCCCACTGGCGTGCGGTCTCGACTTTCAGGGTTTCCGCTGGGTCTTCGGTATCATCGTTGTCGTCCTTACTTCGTGGGATCGCCATTTGCACGCCAGCGCCGACCAGCGCAAGGAACGTCGCACTCCCGAATATCCTGCCGTAGTGGTTGTTCACCCGATCCCGGAATCCGGCATATCCTGCTTGGTCAACGCCCGGCATACCGCCGAGGTCCAATGTCGAGTCATCTGGGAGCTGGATGCGGTGCCATACAGTCATAACGCGCCGTTGACCCATGGCGATGTGGTGATCGTACAGTCCGATCAGCTTGGAGCCGCGCGGGATCAAAACGTGACGCCCACTGCGCGAATCCCGAACGTCGTGGCTGACCTGTGCCAGCACTTCGCCCGGCAAGTCCGAGTTAATGCCCCCGACCAGCACCGCCGGGATCAGACTGCCGACGCGCACGATGAAGCGCGATATGGCCGGTCGCCTGGGTTCGCTGCTATATCCGTAATGGCGCTGAGTTTGTTTAAAGAGATCCTTTCGCTTGCGTAGGTTCGGGTCGGCAGTGTCGCCCGGAAGGGGTATGCCAGGATGCGGTGCCACTGGTTCTTCCATTGCCTGTCCCTCCCCATGCGTTGCCAAAGAAATCCCTGCGGTTTGGTATAGATCATCCGTCGGAACCACTGTGGGAGCCATTGACGCATCGTGGGCCAGCCTTCCTTCTTCTTCCGAAAAGCGATCCGGCGAGGGGGCAAAACTCAGGCCCGGTTCGGGTTGGTCGATTGGGTATAGTTCGGTCAAATCTGCCAACCCATCGCGGATTGGTGGCTCTTCCTGGTATTCGTGGAACAACTCGCGGGTAGCCTGTTCCGGCGCTACGGGATCTAACCTGCCTTCCAGCTTGCCCCCCAAGCCGGAAGCGTTGCTGTTCTGGTTGGCGCGCTGAAATCCGGCATACACAAGCACGGCAAGGATGATTACGCAGAGGCCGGTGACCATCGCCAACGGCAGGCGATTGAGGCGTTGAACACCCACAACCCCGTCGGAATCCGGTGACAAGGGGGTCTGTTCGGTGCTCACGTGCGCACCACCAAAGTCCGAATCGCGCCCCCAGCCGGGACCAGGAGACCATCCGGCGCGCGTTGGTACAGCCGATCAGCGCACCATTCACGAGCAACACACACTCCTGCGCGATAGCCTTCCTTGCCGATCTCGTCGATGACGTAGTTCAATGGCAAGCTTTCCGGGAAAGCCTCCTGGTCGGCATCTTCCGCCGCCAGCACGGCGAACCCGCGTTGCCGGAGTGCCTGCTCCAACTCCCAGCCGAAGCTCGGTGTGTCTGGATCGTGTGACAGAAACCCCGATGCGGGCCCGAGCCTGAAGATATTCGGCGGCAGGATTTGCACCGTGGTTTGGGCTGGGGCGTATGACGCAGCCAGTGATCGAGCCAGGTCCTCGGCAACTTGCCGGTATTGCTCCTGATACGCGCCTGTAGCCTCATAGCTGCCCGCTAGCGGCGTTCCAGACCGCCAGACAGTGGCACAACCACCTAGTGCGCCCGAAGCCAGTAGAATGGCTCCCAGGGCGGCTGCCGGGTTCAATCCAACCATGTGAAGACCTCCGGTGAAGATTGTGATTTACGCGCCACCGTCACCCGCTCTTGTTTACGGCCAACGCCAAGGACGAGGACAGCACGGTCGAAGACCCGATCGACGATGTAGCGGTCGGATTGAATCCGGTAATTCACCAACACTTCGCCCTGTGGGCTATGTACGAGCAAAGCGGGGGCTTCTCCTTGGTGAACACCAGGCCCCATATGAAGAATCGTGCGTTTGCCGTTGTTATAGACGCGCAGTGGCCGCCAGTTACAGCCACCGCACCCGGAAATGGAATAATCGAAATCCAAGGTGGAAATGTCTTCCTCGGTTTTCGGCAACCGGCGTCGCTCTTCGGCTTCCGCCCGATCCTGGTAGTACGCTTCCCAAGCTGCGGAGATTTCATTCGGATAGTGGAATGCGACGAGCGGCATCGATCCGGTTTCGCTGGAAGCTAAATTCAGGTGGTAGCTTCGCCGGTCCGTCACGAGCGCCAGCGAGGTTTCGAGTCCAGTGGCCAACGGCTTGAGGACGATGTGCGTCGTGTCGTTCGCGCCGACCGTTGGTTTTACTTGCCACCGGATGGTGTCGCCGATGTGCATTCCGTCGCGCTGAATACGCTCGCCAGGTTGTAGAGCGATCAAGCATAGATCCAGCGGCGCGCATCTGATCGTTGCTGCCGGGTCGCCATGCAGATAGATCACTTGGCCCTTGTGATACAAAGGATAGGACTCGCCTTGCTTCACCCTCGGCTGTTGAAGCGCGCTGCCGTTGGACGCCTGGAACAAAAGGGCGGCAAGTAGAAAAGCGCGTTTACTCATCGGCGTCTCCGATTAGGTCGCGTGACCAGTTAAAGTCTAGGACGTACAGACCGAGCGGATTGAGCAACAGAGTTTCCTCGCGCACTTCCTCCCCCACCTGGACAGTTGCAATACCGGCCATCCGCGCTGGCGGGTGCGTTTTGCCGGTCCGGTCGTAAGACTTTTCTTGCCATTCGATTCGCCAACTATTGGCGGACAGCGGCAACACCTGGGAAATCTCGACGACGACGGTTTCATCGTTGCGGAAAGGCGAATTGCTTTTATGGAATTGGCTCACCGCCTGGAAAGCCGGATGTTGGCGGCTCAGGTGAGAATAGACGCGCGCGATAGCCCGCTTTTGGAGTTCCGCATCCGCCACGACCTCGCGCATATCCCGGACGAACCGGGCCAGCTGTGCCCGGACGACGCGGGCTTCCTGGTCCGGCGACAAGCCCTGTTCGGCTAAAGCGACGCGCGTTGGCAATCCGGTACGGTCCAGCTCCACCACATAAGGGACCATGGAGGACTGGCTGGCGAGATAGACGGAACCTCCGGCCAACACTAGGCATACGGAAAGGGCCAAGAGCGCAGCTAGCCGCCACGTTCTGGCTGCCATTACCCAATCGCCGTAGCGTTCGTTCCATTCCTGGCGGCCGGCCAAGTACGGACTTTCGTTTTGAATCTTTTCTGTCATTTCTAACGCCGCCATTCCTCTTGATCATGAGCTTGAAGGCCGCCTTCGTTCGCCTCGCCGCCTTCCATCCCATAATCCACCAGTGTTCCTGGGGCGGACGGCGTGACTGCGCTTGCCACGGCTTCTCCAACGCTTAATGCGTTATGGGGCAGCCCGGCATCACCTGCAGACAATTTGATTGCGCTGGTCATCGCCTCACCGGTGCTGGTCATCGTTCCGTTGGATAGGCCGTAAGCCGTCCCGAGCGGAGGGGACATGGCAGCACTTGCGGCGGCTCCCCCGACACTGGTGGCCCCGGTGGCTGGCCCGGTTCCGCCCGTGGACGATTTGGGTGCGCTGGTCTTCGCTGCCCCTCCTAGTCCGCCAGCCGGCGTGCCGCCACCTACCCCCGAAACCGCGCTCAGAGCTTCCTTCTTTTCTACTTCCATCCTGGCGGCGTGCACTGCTTGAGCCAGCTTGGAATCTCCCCGAAGGCTACTGCCAATTGCAGTAGCCGCCGCCCCACCGAGAGTCTTGGCCGTTTCTCCGATCATTGTTGCCGTTTTGAGCCCAGGGGCCGCGTAGGTTCCAAGTCCTGCCGCCAAACCGGACGCCGCAGGCTGTGCGAGCTTCGCCGCTTCCATCACCGCCGTTGTTCCAGAAGCCAACGTCTTGGCCCCCCCTGCCGCCATCGCCCCAGCGCCCATCGCCGCTCCGCCTGCCAGCCCCGCGACCGCGCCGAATGATCCAGCGCCGCCCCCCAGCGACGATCCATTCACGACCCCCTGGATGATGTTCGGCAGCATCCATACCAAAATCACCAGCAATAACAGAACCCCCAATACGGAAAAGACATTGCTAAGATTGCCCCAGTCTCCGGCAGCGAGTGCCCAGTTATAGACAAGCTGCTCGCCTATCCCAACGACCAGCAGCGTTACGAACAGCTTCATCCCGACACTGACGCAATAGGTCAGATAACGGGTTGCGTAATCGTTCGTCCATTGATTGCCGCCGAATCCGAGCAAAATAACTCCGGCAGTCGTTACGAAATAGCTTTCGCAAAACACCAATAACACATAGGCCGCAATTAGCGCATAGATAACGACAATCGCAACACCGAGGAGGAAGTAAGTAAGCGTAGACGCCCATCCGGTAGCTGCCTCGGAAATGGCGACGCTCAAGCTCATTCCTCGATGCAGGACCGCCGCAGGCGTAATCGAGCTTGCGTCGAAAACACCACCGGCTCCGCTGGCATAGTTGGCAAGCCACGCAAAGCCTTCGATCAATGCCTTCGACCAGACGTCCGCGTGTTGGATTACTGCTAGAAAAAACCCGACAAACAAAATCATGCGAACCAATTCGACAACGAACTCCTGGAAGTCGGCTTGCTGGAGCGCCAACAAACCGAATTTCCAGACCAGAGAAATCGTTGCCAAGGAAATCAGCAACCAAGTGGCGACTTGCTGCAATGGGCCAATCCACTGATTGGAGGCTTGTTGGAAAGCATTCATAAGACCTTTCGCTGCGGCCACGTCAGCCCCATGCGCGCTTGCGCTAAAGATAAGCGCAAGCAACAACCCCAATCCCAACTTGAAAGCCGATGCGCGCACAGTTACGCCCTATTCTTGAGGATGATCGAAAGGGTTGGGGAAGTTGAAAGGATTTTCTTCATACTTCTTGGGGTCCACCATTGGTTTTGGAGCAGTCTTCTTATTTGTCCTCCCCAGGAGCCGATCAAGCTCCGCTTTTTCTGCCGCTTGCCGTTTTGCCTGGGCGCGCGCTTGAGAGCAGTCATTGCCGACATAGGTCGCTCCCGCAGAAAGGATGCCCACGCCAAAAATGGATGCGATCACCAAAGGGTTTTTGAAGGCGGATAGATTCATGCGAATGGTTACCTTTATCGGAGAGGGAAGTTATACGGGTTTTCTTCATACTTTTTGGGATCAGCCACCGGAGTTGGTGCCAATAACCGTTGCAACGTGGCGTCTTCCAACGCCTGGCGGTCCAATTGCACCGCGTTATAGTTGCTATGGATTTGCACTTGGGACATCAGAAGTTGACGCAGCTTTTGCAGTTGGGACACCTGATGCGAAGCAATCAAGGAACCGGCCTGTAACGCTTGTTGCGTACCCTGAGCGGACATCAATTGCGTCTCCAACTGCCGCACCCTGGCGGTTTCCGTCTGGAATTGCCGTGACTGCAATCCAGCCGCGCGTAATGCACCCCGGATAGAGTCATGACCGTGCCTAGACCAATCCCGGTAGAGGTCGGCATAGGTTTGGTGGCTTTCGCCGGTTCGTGGGTTGCTTCGGTAATGCTCGAATCCTTGGTACGCGCCCCGAAATTTCTCATCGAGATTGGCCGCGCTGTAGGCAATCGCTTCGCCTTGCTCCGCCAGGCTGTGCAATTCCAGCAGGGCCGCTTGCGCCCCTTGACGGTCCCAATTCCCAAGGCGCTTCGCGTTTTTGAGCATGTGCTTGTATTGCTTGATAGCGAACCGCAGCTGTTCTGCCCGGTCAACTGCGGCTTCGACCTGTAGAAGGGAGGTGGAAACCCCGGCTAGCGCTGCGGCCACGACTTGCCTTGCTATCTTCCTGATCCGGCCCCCAAGCCCGGCGGCAGCCTCTTGGCGGAAGCCCGGCAACGTGTCTTGCGGTATCAGGAAGACCGGCGGGAACATCAGGCCAAGCGCCAACACCCCTCGGAGAAGCCAACTACGCTCCATGGGCCACCCCTCGCTCTTCAAGCCAAACGAACGGCCATCTCACCCCATGCGCGGCGGCCAATTCACGCACCCGCGCGAGGTCTTCCTTGCTCGATGCTCCCGTGAAGGACAGCGCCAGGGGGCCGAGGTTGAAATCGACGCACCTCCGGCCATCGGTCGAGGCCACGTAGTACTGGCGCTTAGGCCGCATGGCGGCAATAAGGCCGATTTCGGTTTCGTTACAGCCCAACTGCCGGTACAGGGTTTGGTTTTCTTCGCGGTCGGCTTCGACGTTCGCCAAGAAAACCTTGGTCGGGCAACTCTCGGCCAGGACATCCAGAATCCCGGAATTGGCCGCATCGGATAGGCTTTGCGTTGCCAGCACGACGGCGCAATTCGCCTTCCGCAGCACCTTGAGCCATTCCCGAATTTTCTCCCGGAACACTGCGTTGCCGAGCATCAGCCATGCCTCATCCAGGATCAGCAATGCCGGTTGTCCTGTCAGTTGGCGCTCGATGACGTGGAACAGGTAGAGCAGCACTGGCAAACGCACCCGGTCCTGCCGGTGCATCAAGGCTTCGATCTCGAAGCACATCCATGCCCCTGCGGCCAGTTCGTCATGCTCGGCATCGAGCAACTGCCCCAGGGACCCTGAGACCGTGTATTCCGTAAGCGCCATCTTCATGTCGCGGTTCTGCAAGGTGCTTTGCAGGTTGTTCAGCGTGCGCGGGACCTGTCCATCTCGGAGTAGGCACAAGGCGCGGTGCAATTCGTTACGGTGTTCGGGCCGCATCTTCAAGTCCTGCAAAGACAGCAAAATACCTAGCCAGTCCTCGGCCCACCCAAGCTCTCCGGGCTGCTCGATTTTGGTTAGCGGAGCAAAGCACAGGTCGGATTCCTCACTATCGCCCGCCAAATTGAAATGCTGCCCTCCGACGGCGAGGGTCAGCGGGGCCAAACTCGAACCCTTATCGAAAGCGAAAACCGTGGCATCGGGGTAGCGCTTGAATTGTGCGGCTATCAGGGCCAGCGCAGTCGATTTGCCCGAACCAGTAGGGCCGAATACAAGTGTGTGTCCGAGATCGCCGACGTGTAAGTTGAATCGAAACGGCGTGCTGCCTTCCGTCGCGCCATAAAGCAGCGGAGGGCTATTAGGTGGATAGAAAGGGCACGGCGCACGATCTTTGCCTGCCCAAACTGCCGATAGCGGCAAGAGGTCGGCCAGATTCAGTGTATGCAGCAATGGACGACGGAGATTCGGGTTGGCATGGCCGGCAAGAGATCCCAAGAAGGCTTCAACCGTATTGACGGTTTCCAGCCTCGCCTGAAACCCCAGGTTGTTGATGACCCGCTGCACCTGGCGCGAGTGGTGGGCCAACTGTTCGGGACTCCGGCCTTCGAGCACAACGACGCTGGTGTAATGCCCATACCCGACCAGGCCGGAACTGGACTCGGCCAGGGCGGCATCCGCTTCTCCGACCATCTGCGCCGCGTCCTGGTTGATTGGGCCTTTCGGGGTATTGCTATGGAAAAGCTGGTCGATGAAACCTCGAATTTTTTGTTGCCATTTGCGGCGGTATGCCCGCAGGCGGGCCTGAGCATCTACGGCATCGAGGAAGATGAAGCGGGTGCTCCAACGATACCGGAGCGGCAACTGGTCGAGAGCGGCCAAGATCCCCGGATAGGATTCCGGCGGAAACCCATCGATTGCCACCACCTGAACCAGCCGCTCTCCTATCCTCGGAACGATGCCGGGGTGAAACTCTTGCGCACCGATCACGGCGTCCAAATACATCGGCACCGGCGGAAGATTCACCGGATGGTCTTTGCTCGTCGCCAATCGATTCAGATATTGCAGAAGACGGTCTTGCGTATGGGAAAATCCAAACTCATCGACCACTCGATGCCCGCGCATCCGTTCTAGCCGCAGCGTTCCTGACAGCCGGTCCTCAATCTCGTTCAGCGCCGATTGAAATTCTCGAAGTATTCGAGTACCTATCGATTTCGACTCCGATTCTTCCTCGCTGAAAAACAGGCGCGTAAGTTTGTTCTGCAATAGCAGAGGCGGCAGGAAAGTCACCACCAACCCATAGGAACTTTCATAGTGACCGCCTTCCGCTTGGAATTGCAGCCGGCGTTCTTCATCGATTAGCTTACTGATGGGGTCGGGGAACGCACTTTCCCGGGGTTCCGGGTAACCGCAGGCTTCCTCGCGTATAACGTCCTGGTGCAGCATCCATTCCGAACCCAATCGCGTCAGCGCCCCGCTCACGACGCTACTGACATGGTTTCTTTTTGCTATCGGCACTGTGGCTAAATCCTCGCCACGGTAAAACCATCCCGCCAGCAAGCTGCCGTCCTTGTTGAGCACCACCCCATCCTCTATGACCGACCCCCAATTCAGCAAGTCGTGGAATCCCTGGGAACGGTCACGATAGATCTTCAATGGCACCATTCTTGCCATGCCTATCTATTCCTCACATGTCGCGCGGGAGGGGAAAAAATAGTCGCGTGTGCCGGATAGTAATTACGGTAACGGATGTGCCGGAGATAAACCTTACTCAAAATCGGATCGGCTTTTGCCATGCTTCGCAACGCGGCCATCGCGCCGAACCAGATGAGCACGCCAAGCGCCGCCGCAAGCCAAGTTATTGCCACGACTACCAAAACGAGGCTAGTCATGCTCACCAGCAGAGCCAATTGCCGCTCGCATCCGAACAGCAGGTCTGGACGGCTCAGCGAAGCGTGGATAGGAACCCGGCGCAATTCGGAAGCCATCAGGACACCGTAGCGCCAACCGTGAAGAGCGTCGTGAGGAAGGAAGACGCGGCAACCACGAGGGCAAGCACGAGCGCCAACATGAGTAGCTTCCGCACGAAATCGGAAAACTCACTGCCGAAGATCAGCGACACACCCGCTACAACGATAGCCAGGAGTGCGATCACCATGGCGACCGGGCCGGTAATCGCGTTTTTTATCTTTGTCAGAGCGGTGTCCCATGGCATGGCCGCCGTTTGGGTTGCCCAAGCCGGTTCGACCAGGATCAGGAGCAAAACCGCGAGGAAGCCCCACAAAACAAAATTCGTTTTCGTCATAGCGTGCATGCGTCATCTCCTTTCGGCGTTCAATCCGATTCCAGACAATACCAACCGGCATCAAAGCCGTTCACGGTAATCGCCTCTTTTACCTTGCGCTGGGAACCGTTACGCTCGATGAAGAGCGCCAGATCAACTGCTTCTGCGATCAACGGACGCATATCCTGCTGCGATCCCGACTCCGCAACCAGCTGTTCAAGCCGGATTAATCCAGCCTGTGCACTGTTGGCGTGGACCGTGGCGACGCCTCCCGGATGGCCTGTATTCCACGCCTTGAGCAAAGCCAAGGCCTCCATCCCTCGGACTTCGCCCACCACAATGCGGTCGGGGCGGAGCCGCATGGTCGCCCGCAGCAAGCGTTCCATGCTTACATCGACGGTTGATCGGAGGATCACTGCATTTTCTGATCGGCACCTGATCTCGGCAGTGTCCTCGATAATGACCAACCGATCATCGGGATGAATCGCGGCAATTCCGTCGATAATTGCATTCGTGAGGGTGGTCTTACCTGAGCCGGTGCCGCCCACAACCAGGATGTTTTCGTACTGTAAGATTGCGCTTTCGATGCGGTCCCGTTGGTATAGATCCACAATGCCTTTCCGAACATAGTCTTCCAGCGTGAAGATCGTCGGTGGTTTCTTGCGGATCGTGAAGGCCGGACCGCTTACTACCGGCGGCAGCAGGCCCTCGAACCGGCTGCCGTCCAGCGGAAACTCGCCTTCAACGATCGGCGTCTCGCGTGTCGCCACGATACCGAGCGAGTCCGCAACGGTTCCGATCAAGGCTTCAGCGTTGAGTGGTCCCATCCGACCAATCTCCGCCATTCCGCCCGCGCCCATGGATTCCACCCATAGGCGGCCATCGGGGTTTAGCAGGATCTCGATCACATCGGGTGCTTCGAGCGCGCGAAGCACCTCGGTTCCGGCCTCGATGCGCAGCTTTTGCCGGCGGCGTAGCAACGCTTTGTCTTCGGGCATTTTAGATGTTTGTGCCGCTAAAAATTGCAGCATAATATTGCCATCAGGTAAAGTCAACACTGAGGAAACGCCATGTGGGGCATGTATTACGGGAAATTACGAGCCGCCAGAATACGAGCAGGACTTAGCCAAACGGACCTGGCGCGGAAAGCTGGGATGACGCCTAGCTATATTTCAAAGCTCGAAAACGACCCCTTTATCAAGACAGCACCAGAAACGCAGCAAAAACTGGCCGATGCGCTGGAATGCTCTGTAAAGGACGTTTGGGATTCGCCATATGAGATTTTGGACGAGAAGACCGGCAAGGGATTGGCAAGAGCGGAGCGAGCCATCCTACGGGCGTTCCTGAAACTCGGCCAAAAAAACCGTATCAGGATTGTAGAAGTGCAAAGAAGGCTCAACGAATACGAGGAACAGGAAAATGCCAACACCCAGCTACCAACCAAAAAACGCAACCCGAATCCTTAAGGGTTTACCGTCAACCAGCCGCATCCAACGTCGAGTCGCCAAGATGTCGGCGGCCACGCTGGAAACTCCACCACAAATCGCCTTTCAGCATTCGGTGCTATGCCAGGTCTCAATGCCCTATCGAGACCCAGGACCGAAAGTCCGCGCCTGGGAGCGGCAACAGGGAGCCGTTTCTTTGCGCATCAATGCCGGGGAAGCCAAGGACCCCAAGACCAAAGAATGGGTGGAACTCAGCCTCCCTTGCGGCCCCAAGCCGCGCCTGATCTTGGCGCACCTGAACACCGAAGCACTCAAGACGGGATCATCAAAAATCGATGTCGAAGACAGCTTCACGGCCTTTGTCCGGCGCATCCAAAGGCGGTCGCCCACTGGACCAGAGATTCACGCATTCAAAGAGCAAATCAGCCGTCTTGCCACGGCAACGATCCGCATGGCGATGACCGCAGCGGAAGGCCGTGTTTTTCAGATAAACAGCCAAATCGTCGCGGCCTTCGAGTTGCTGCTCGCCAAGGACGAGAAGCAGCGCATCCTGTGGCCTGCGACGCTCCACCTGAGCCAGGACTACTTCGCGAGCCTCCAAAAACATGCCGTACCGCTCGACGAGAACGCTCTGAGTGGTCTCGCGCATTCGGCAATGGCCCTGGATACCTACGCCTGGTTGGCGCAACGGCTGCACCGGGTGCCACGTGGTCAACCTCAATTCGTCGCCTGGGCCGCGCTCAAGGAACAATTCGGAGCCGGGATTGACCGGATGGATAATTTCAAGCATTACTTCCGCATAGCCTTGGGCCAAGTCCTCGCCTTCTATCCTCGCGCCAAGGTCGTCGGCGATGATCGCGGACTCGACCTGCGCAACAGCCCGCCACCCATCGCCAAAAAACGCTTCCCTGTGCATAACCCTCTGGAATAACTCAAGTTATCCACGTGTACTTCGTAGGAGAATCCACGTGTACTTCGTAGGAGAATCCACGTGTACTTCGTAGGACAAACCGATAAGTACCTATATCAACCGATATTAACCCCGTCCGACCTGTGGAAAAACGGGACGCTCCGATGCCAACAGTCAGGAACTGGTCACAAGGTCTCCGTGTGGAAAACCGGGGAAATCGCTGTGCGAGCGTGTGGATACTTGCCTCCGGGCAAGTCCCCACACTTTTCCCCTGGTTTACCACACTGCGACCCAACACCCCCGTCAGTTGCTAGAGGCTCCTACGGAGTAACAACAAAGTTTTTTTACAGTTTTATCCTGAAAAGGCATCGGTCGCTGCTCAATAGCTCAGGAGCCGTCCTCTAAGCGCCTGTGGAGCGTTTCAACGTAAGGGTTTGATCAGGTGCGAAAGGCTCAGCTCAAGACGGTAAGGTGTCCAGATTCACACGGTCTATAATCCTATCCAGGAGCACTGACATAGGAATATTGTACTTTTTAGAATATATGTGTAGTACGTTTAAGGTAACTTGCCGCTTTCCGGTTTCCAGGCGAGATACGTAAACAGGTGAAATTCCAAGGTGTCGGCTAGCATCAGCCGCAGAGTGTCCATATTGTAGGCGTAAATCTCTTAATACATCGCCTGCACCCGACCAATTCAGCTTAGGTACATTCATTTTTTATCCGAAAGTGTGCTCTGGCTGTAGTGCCTGTAGTGCCGTTTGCTGATGATGCGCAGTGCCTTACGTTGGGCACTGCGCATGATTGATTACCTGAAATCGGGTAATCTCCCGATTTCAGGTAATCTTTCAAGTGTATTCTTCATATGGACATATTGGTCAAACAAGGCGACTCCCTCAGAATATGCAAGAGAGTCTCTATATTTCTCACAAGAAAATGAAATTCGACAATTTAAAGAGGCGATTTCATTTATTATTCCTGATGTCTTTCCTTTTTCTAAAAGGAATAAAATCCGTTTCGCTTCATTCGACAGCTTTTCCCATACAACCTTTTTACGGCGACCGTCTGCCTTTGCTCTGCGCGCATCATATTCTTCGCATTCCAAAATAGCCCTTAATGAATACCCCATTCTGGAAGTCAGCACGGAAGTCTGTTTTTCGCTGAGTGCGTTCATTTTGTTTGCTCTCTTTGTTGGGTAGTTCTTACAATGTAGATATATATTACTTTGTTATTTCTGGTTTGTCAATACCTTTTGTTTCGATTTTGTCTTTTTTTTATTTTTAATGTATTGGAGAGATAGCGGCTCTGGAGGGGCCACGCTGGGCGCGGGCCTTTTCATTCTCACCAACCATCGCCAAAAGTGCCACTGAGAGGCCCTGAGAGGGTTTCTGAGGGCTTCGAGGTCTCGCCCTAGGGAATCCTGCTTGAGGGCGTCTGAGTATTTTAACGCTAGCCTGAACGTGACGCTGACCTGAACGGGGTCCAGGTCGTAAGTCAGGGTAGTTGAGGGGCCGGGATAAACCCGGCCCAACTAATCAACAGTAGCGGCTGTAAGCTTCCTCGCAGTGAGTGTTTAGTTCTTCCACTAAATACATAATGTCGTAGAAAGGCTCGGACTCAGAAATCGTCAACAGTTGCTTTGTCCTTTTTAAAAGCAAGCCCCAAATTTGACGCTTCGGACGGCCGGATACTTTCGAGTGCTCGGCATCGTCAGTCTCTAATTTTTCAAGCGTGGCCGCTTTTTCCAGAAGACTTGCCACTTTTAAAATGTGCTTCATGGTCCCGTATTGGTTTAACAAGGGTTCCTTGTCTTCATTTTTTAGTACAAGTCCTTGTGTATTTAGTGCCTTTATGCAAGCATAGTTCAAAGTAAGTGCTCTATCTATCAGGCTCTTTGTCTCGATTTCCCCTGCAAGGCGCATAATCTCGTTTGCCTGATTTGATAGTTTCCTCCAAGCTGGTTTTTTCCTCTTGCCTTCCACCTTTGCTCTTAGGGCCTCCGCATCTTCGCAGCGATTGATAGCCTGATCCAAGACACCGAGGCCATCTATCAATGCGGAAGTATCAATTTCGTATCCAGTGCTCATTTTCTTTTCTCTCTTTGTTTGGGTTATTTCTAAAGCGTGGATATATATTACTTTGTTATTTCTGTTTTGTCAATACTTTTTGTTTGGATTTTGTGCTCTGAAGTGTTGACAGACCAGAAATACATGGTATCATGTACCCATAGTCAGGGAGCAGAGAGCGCCAAGTGAACCGCCCCCAGTATCGCACCGCTTAAGACTCCTTAACTGCCCCGCCTGGAACTGGATCGGTAACTGGAACTAGTGCAAGGCCAAGGCGGACGGTTTCTGGGAGACTGATAGGGCCGAGCATACCCACTTGAGAGGAGGGCATCCTTAAGGCTCCGTCCATCTCCCTCTAAGTTTCCCAACACCCGACCGGCATACGTTCCATAATGGACTTCTGAAACTCTCAGGACCTGCTTCGAGTCCAAGAAATCCTTCGTGACGTCCTTAGCGCTGCTTGCATCCTGCCTCTCATAAGACCTCTTCGCTCTCATCTCCGGCGTATCCACGCCTAACAAGCGTAAGTTGATAGTTTTTTCCAAACCCGGCCAAAGGGCGGGCCTGATTTTAATCGTGTCGCCATCAACGACCCTGACCTTTCCCCTGTCCGTGTCGCCCGCGTTCGGGGTCCTTCCGGCGCTGTTGAGTCTCCAACTGTTTGAGTTTTACCAAGGCACCATGATCCCCGGCCTGGGCTTGCGCGCGTAAAATTTCACCTTGTTTTTCTTCTTTCTTTTCCTCTTTCTCGTCCGATAGCTCCTGTTTGTCGCTTGGACCTCTCTTCGTCTCTTCCCGTGTCTGCTCGGTGAGATCCATAGAAGGATTATCTTTTATCTTCTCAAGATCGTTTATGAGGGAATCCATAGCCTGATTGGCTACCTCAGAGATGTCCTCTAGCTTGACCGGATCACCCTCCCATGACTGAGCCTCAAAGGTTCTCTCTAAAACTTCCTCTGCAAAACGCTGGAATGAATCAGGCTTGGCCCACTGTTTGCCATCTTCGGTTATATCCCCACTATCCTTAGCATCCTTCAGAATATCGTTCTGAATTTCCTTCGACAGCTCTTCAAAAGTCCTCATCCACACCTTCTCTGGAACCTCTCTTTGGCCTTTCTCCAAACGATATTGGAGCCCCTCAGCCAACATTTCCTCTCCGCGAGAGCGCATTTCTTCAGCGTTAAAAGGTTTCATGCTTCACTCCTGTTTTATTTAGGTCTTGTTAAGAGATTACGAAGAATAGAAGATAAGCCGAAAGCAGCACCGAGGATACGATAATGCTCCATAAGACGATAGCTATAACCTTGCCCTCGGCACGGCGCGACTTCCTTTCCACATCCAATACGGAGTGAAGCTCTCTCAGAAACCGTTCCCGCTCCTTTCCAACGGCGGCTGTCAGTGCCTTGACCGTTTGGGATGAAACCCGATCCAGCACTCGCTCAAGTTGAATCTGGCGGCTCTTATCTGCGTGCTCGAACCGCTCCCGGTATTCGTCCAGGACCACATCATGAACCGCCAAAAACGACAGGATCGGGTCATCCTCCCCCAGCACAATGCTGTGCTTTTGCGCCACGGCATTAATGATCGATTTACGATCAAGCATGAGCAAGCTTGCCCAAAACGGGGTCCATGGCCGAGAACAATGCCTCCCGGATAAGCGACAATCGCCGACGGTTCATGAAACCCAGAGAGCTATCGTCTTTTATTTCCTCGAACGTCTTGTGATTTTCGAGCATCCTACGTAAGTCTTCAGCGAAGAGACCAGATTGTTTCGGTAAATGGATCACTCCGAAAATGGCCCCCTTATGTTTTTGAATAACGCTTAAGTCATCAAAGGTTTTCTCTTGAGTATTGACTTCCCCGAAGAAGGGATTTACCCATAACACAATATCCGTGCCGGTCGGGAATTGTGAAACAATCGCATCGAAACCGTATAGGGTATCCAAAAAAGCCGGTCCGCCAGTTACGATGGTATGGACCAACACGTGCTTACCTTCGGCTTGGAGTAATTCAATTGCTTTGTTTTTAATCAGGTAATCGCATAAAGGGATGAATGAGGCTGCGCCATTATCGACCACGATTTCCATCCCATCGTCCAGCTTCAAGAATTGTTCCATGAGCTTATCGAACTGCGACGGATCTATTTCCCCATCGTTCAGCAAGTCTAGGTGTTCCACACCTAGGCTGAACTTTGAGAACGAAGCGTTCACAGGGTCTGTGTCAATTCCAACGACACCAGTACCATTTGAAGTCCTGTGTTGGGTTAGTAAGGTCGCAATCAACGATTTGCCGACGCCGCCCTTGCCCTGCAAAATTAAATGAATATTAGGCATTAAACCAAATCCTCTTTTCTAGGGTTTGCATTGTACGAAAACCCCATAGTTTCGTTTTTGGGTTTATCTGATTTATCAGTTTTGTTAGGTACCAGTTCCCGGTCTTTGTTTCGTTGTTTTAGAGAGCTATCTGATGTACCGGATAAACGCGCATCAAGGTCTTTTTGTCTCAGACCATACAGTCTCACATAGTAATAGAAGCTCGAATATTTAATCGAAAGCATCCCTTCCTCTTGCAGAAATTCCCATATCTCCTTGATGGTATAACCATTACGGAGTGCATCTTCGATTTCGTCTTTCAGGGCCAAGAACTCACGCCGTCCCTTTCCGGTCCGTCTCCCCTCAGAACGATTTGATAACTTCTCTATAAAACTCATAGTCTTCTAAACGTCTTCTAAAAAATGTGGTAAAATACATCGGTTTTCATCATCTTTGATGATTATAAATTCTAGCTTCTCTCTGTTTTTTTGTCAAAAAATACTAACTTATATCGGACTCCACTTTAGGATACAGTAGAGAAGGGGAGGGGGCAGGATGTGCGTTTGCTACACCGCCAAGGGCGGCTGGCAAACGCATCCTGCCTTATTCGCCTGCGGCTCAACGGTTTAGGAGATCCGGCATGGGGAGCAATAAGCGCCAGCGGACCCAGCAGATCATGGTGCGTGTAAGTGCCGAGGAGAAAGCAGCCATCCGAGAGGAAGCCAACCGCTACAGCCTATCGACGGCCGCCTATCTTCGGAACCTCGGACTTGGGTTTTCACCGAAAAGCACAACGGACAAGCAGGCCATCACCCGCTTAGCCAAACTACATGGTGATCTTGGTCGAATCGGGGGATTGTTGAAAATGACGCTCAATGACTCGGCACTCACCGAGCGCCGGAGAATCCGTGAGTTGATAAGCCAATTGGCGGCGACGAAAGAGAAAATCCGAGAGACCGTCGAAAGGCTATGATTGCCAAGCGTGTCGAACGCAAAAAGGGTTCCCGGTACGCAAATCTGGTCAGCTACCTATTACGCGAATCCGGGCAAACAGCATCCAACAAGGAAGATTCCGTCGAATACACCAAAATAACGAACTGCAACCTGGACGAAATGAAGCTGGCGGTCAAGGAAATAGAGGCCACCCAAGCCTTGAACGCTCGCTCCAAAATCGACCGCACATATCACCTGATCGTATCTTTTCAAAATACCGAAAAACCAAAACCGGAACAGTTGGAAGATATTGAAAACGAAATTTGCCGAGCCATAGGCTTAGGGGACCACCAACGGATCAGCGTGGCGCACAAGGACACAGATAATTTTCACGTTCATTTAGCAATCAACAAGATTCACCCGGAGAGCTACCGAGCAATAGAGCCGTATTATGATAAATACAAACTCGACACGGCGTGTGCTGAACTGGAACAGAAACACGGCTTGAAACAGGATAATCGAATCGACCGGGAACAGCATCGAGACAAGCTCGAAACTGGCCGACAATCAGGACGCGCCGGGAATTTGGAACCCCACCGGGGGAAGGTTTCTTTCAAGCAATGGCTGGCTGAGCGAAAAGATGCGGTCACGGCGGAATTGAGCAAAGCCGAATCATGGCACGGGATTCATACGGCAATGGCGAAGCATGGACTTTCCTTGCGGACACGCGGGGCCGGTTTGGTCATTGCGAATCAGGAGGGAAACGTCTCTGTCAAGGCGAGCGATCTCGGTCGCGATTTCAGTAAAGCCAAACTGGAAGACCGCCTTGGGGAATACCGGCCACCCGATGACCGGACACAAGAACTGTCCCGTCCTCAACCTCAACCGCAGAGCCGCAAACCCGATCCTCTGTGGGAACGCTACCAAAAAGACAATGAGCAAACCCGCGCTCAGCGAACGAAACTGCTAAAGGAATTGGAGGAAAACCGTAAGGTCGAGATCAGGGAGCAGAAATTGGTCTACGGAAAAGTCAAACTCGAAGTCTTTTTCGATTCGTCTCTGGACCGTAGGCAAAAGGACAAAATAGCTCGCACTCTGGCGATTACCAGAATCCAGGTAGGCCGTGAGTCATATGCTCGGTATAGAGAAGCGCGCACCCGCATCATAGGGAAAGCGCCTCCCCAACGGTGGCCGGACTTTTTGCGCGAGCAGGCAAAAGCCGGAGACCGCGACGCTTTGGTAAAGCTCAAGCAACTGGAAACCAAACAGCGCCGACAGCAACTTGGGCGCGAAGCGACAAAGAATCAGCATCGTAACCGATAATCAACTCCCCTTGCACGAGACACAACATATGCCAGAGCAATTCACATCGAAGCCTCAAGAGCCTCGACCCAGAATGAAACATGCGGCCATCATGGCAACCGCTATTTTCTGCTGCGTCTTTCTGTCGTCAATAGCAGCAACCCAATTTCTTGCAAACACTTTCGCCTACCATCCGGCTCTCACGGGTCAAATTACCAGCTACATCTATTGGCCTTGGAGTTGGGTTGTTTGGAGTCTTGAATGGGGAGACAGATACGACGAAATCTTTAAACAAGGCTTAGCTGTTTTTACCTCCGGGACCGCAGTGTTCATGCTCTTTTTAGTGGCCTACACGCTCCACCGGCAACGCCGCCTATCCGCCATCGAGGGATTGCATGGCACGGCTCATTGGGCCTCTCGACAAGAGATCATGGCAAGCGGGTTACTCTCTTTCCCCAAAATACAATCCCAAGGCGTCTATGTGGGCGCGTGGCATGACGACAAGGCACAAGTGAACCGTTACCTTCGACATAACGGGCCGGAGCATGTGTTGGCCTTTGCACCGACCCGCTCCGGTAAGGGTGTTGGCCTGGTGATTCCGACTCTGTTGAGTTGGCCGCACAGCGCGGTCGTCTACGACATCAAAGGCGAGAATTGGGCACTCACCGCCGGTTGGCGGAAGGAACACGCCAGCAACCGGGTCTTGAAATTCGACCCCACGGCGCAGGATGGAAGCGCCCGGTTCAATCCGCTTTCCGAAATCCGGCTGGAAACGCCACAGGAAGTCGCCGATGCACAGAACATCGCTACCATGCTAGTGGACCCGGATGGCAAGGGTTTGGTGGACCATTGGGCGAAGACCAGCCAAGCACTCCTGACAGGAGCCATCCTGCATTGCTGCTATGTCCAACGCCGGGACACTGGACAGAGCGCTACGCTGGCCGACGTGGACCAATTGCTGGCAAACCCTGAGCTAGACATCCAAGCGGCGCTGGAGCTAATGCTCGAATACCAGCACTTGGACGACCAGCCGCACCCGGTGGTCGCCCGTACTGCCCGCAATATGCTCAACCTCAGCGAAAAAGAGCTCTCCAGCGTAATATCCAGCGCGTTGAGCTTCCTCAGCCTGTACCGCGATCCGGTAGTCGCCGCAAATACCAGCTATTCAGACTTCCACGTCGAAGATCTCATGCACGGGGAGAATCCGGTGAGTCTATATCTGGTCGTGCGGCCAGCTGACGCTGATCGTCTGCGGCCTTTGGTCCGCTTGGTCCTGACGCAGATCGTGCGCCGGTTGACGGAAACGATGCGATTCAAGGATGGACGGAGCGTCGCTGATTACCAGCACCGGCTGCTGCTGCTCATCGATGAATTTGCTTCATTGAAACGGTTGACCGTCATCGAGGAGGCACTGGCTTTCATGGCTGGTTACGGCATCAAGGCTTATCTGATCGTGCAGGATCTACAGCAAATCTACAGTGCTTATGGCCGTGAGGAAGGGCTGATTGGGAACTGCCACATCCGAGTTGCCTATGCGCCCAACAAGATCGAGACGGCAGAGTTGCTGTCTCGGATGGCGGGTCAGACCACGGTAGTGCGAAAACAGATCACGATCTCTGGCTTGCGCCCTGGTGGCGGCAATCGCGGCCAGCGCAGCGAATCCATGCAGGAGGTCCAACGTCCACTCATCACCGCTGACGAAGTGATGCGCCTACCGGCGGCCCGAAAGGATACTCAAGGGCAAGTCCTGGAACCCGGTCATTTGCTAGTCTTCGTCGCTGGACAGGCTCCGATCTATGGCCGGCAAATCCTCTACTTCCGCGATCCTGTGTTCCAGCAGCGGGCGCGGATTCCAGCGCCCACGCAATCTGTCCGTTAAACGCTCGTTTTCCTTGCTCCCGCCAAACCCGCCCCATAGACCACGAAAAACAGCAAGTAAACCCAATACGGAAATCTTGGTCAGCTTGTTGTCTTCTGTTTATCTTTTCTTACGGATTTGAACGGCGGCGCGCTTGGGATCACTCTGCTGCGCTTCTTTCGGTTTGCTTTCGGACGCAGGCTTAGGTCCAAGCTCAGGCGGCAGCTTGAAGTCACGTGAGGGGGCGACGTGGATAATGGCGTGCTTGTAGACCAGGTGGAGGGCTGGGCTTTTCAGCAAGATGGCATACTGGTCGAACGAAGCGATCTGGCCCTCTAACTTGGCCTCGTTCCTCAGAGCCACGGACACCGGGACTTGTTCCTGACACAAGGCGTTGAGTAACGTCTCCTGAAGCTTATCTCCTTTCAACATAGCAGCATCTCCCTTATGTTTGGTCCGCGCCAAGCTTCAACTGCTCGCGCAACTGGCTTAACAACTGAGCGTCCACCGCCTTTTTTTCGCTAGCTGGCGGGAAATACAAGGTGGTCGTTGGGGAGACGGTCGATCTAGACAAAGCAGATAATTCGATCCATTCAATACGCGGAAGGCAAATTGCAGAAAAACTTGCCTCATAAATGGCAACCGGATGCTTGGGAGGGTAAGTCTCAAGCAAAAAACGCTGAAGCGTCGGTAGCGTCAACTCGGTCTTGTAGTCTTTAGTCCAAGTTCCCATACCTAACGCTCCCGCTTGCCAAAGAACTAAAGGTATAGCCGGATTGAGAGCGTACTTACGAAGCAAAAAGTCGGTGGCCTCGTAAGCCTGTTTGCCAATTACAGGATCGACGGCCAAATCCACGAACAAGCAATCCTCCGCCGAAATCGCAGGTAGCATCTGCGCATTTAAACCCTCTTTACGGGCCGCTGCGATCACTTCATGCCCAGGAGACACGAAGACGCCAGGATGACCATAAAAAGCCGCGCAAGTCCGCTTTCCCTCACGTACCGGGGACAAGATCGCGTCCACCATCTCATCGTAACTCTTACGCCTAGATTTTCCCTCCCCATAAAATTCGTTTAAATTCACCGCGCCGTCTTTTCTTTCTTTCAACCAAAACTCCGTAAGTGGATCTGAAGAAAGGTATAAAAGAGCATCAGAGCTTTCTATTTGCGCCTCGGTTTCCAGGGAGATATGGCCCAACTGGAAGCCCAAACCAACGACACGTAATGACGCTGACTTACTCATATTGTCTCCCCTCCATCTCCGACTACAACGACGGTTACTGCGGTATCTATCACTACCACTATATCCCCGGAAAGACTCCCTCCCAAAACGCCCCGTACCTTAACCATTTGGCGCGAGGCGACCGCGTCGATTTCATGCTTTGTCAAGGCAGGAAATTCCGAGCTTAGAGCCTTCTGTGGATCGTCCAGAAAAGCATCTAAGTCTATCGGGTTCAATACAAGTCTAATCAGAAAAGAAACAAGTTCGGTATTTAACGGCTTTGTATTCATGATGCCCTCTAGCTTACGGAATCAGTCCTCAAATCACCGCACAACCCCGATGGACGGGGCGCACAGTAAAGATAAGCTACAGTGAACGCGGGCTAGAAATGCCCGATATCTTCCATCTCGCCGCCCGTCCAACGGAACGTCCGAATCCATTCGGAATCTTTCCAGCTACGTCCGATCACAACACGGCCATCCTCGCTCACAAACAGAGCTTCGGACCCAGTCGCTTGCGGAAGCATCCCAAGGTCTTGCATCTCTGAGCTCCCTTGCCTCCACAGGAAAGCATGAATCCAGTCCGGATTTGATTCTTCCCCCTTCCAACTCGACCCCACAATAACCGAACCGTCAGCGTTGACGGCAAAGGCAGTCGATCCATGAGCGCCCTTGACCTCACCAATAGTTTGCATTTGTTCCGGCGGGGCGCAACGGAAAGCATGCCGCCAGCGGGTAGCGGGAGACGTGAGCTGCGCCGAGCTGTCCCCAACGATGATGGTGCCATCCGTGCTAACACCGAGCGCGCGGCTCCCCGTCGCACCGAGCAGCACCCCCAAATCGCGAGGTGGCCCAGCGTTGTGCCAATAAAAGGCATGCTCGACCCCCCCCGTTGTGGTATCCGAACCTACGATAACCGCTCCACGCCGTCCAAAGGCTGTGACTAAAGTTGAGTTAGGGACTGTTGGATCTGCCCCAAGATACGCCATGGTTTTCGATTGTGGGTGTTGTTGCATTAGAGGTTTCCTCGTCAGGTTTAAACCCATATAGGCCGGATATGTGTCTACAGCACAGATTTAATATCCTTCATTCCATCGTTCATCGTCAGATGATTGACTGTGTTGTTCCATGTTTTCTCTAGCTTTTCGTGTGGTGCGAATAGATGCAGGAACCGAGACCGATCAAGGCAGCGGCCCGATCTTTCTCTTTCCATCCTTATCCCATATAAAGGATACGGTGGTCTCTGGATTTTCCGCGAACCCAACCGCAACGGTTCCGTCTCGATTTACGAATCGGAACTCGGCGGCATCGAACCCTTCCAAAGTACCGCAGTCTTCCTCTCTATTTTCAAACCAAAGATAGGCGTAGTGGGGATTTTCGTTGTAAGTCTTTCCAACGGATTCTAGACCTGCCACATATTTTCCCGCAGCGTCCACAGCGAAGGCCTCCGCCCAAGCATCGGGAGTTGGGGACGCTAAATTGAATGTCGGCTTACCACGTTCATATAGGAACGCTAGCAATTTCGTTGGTGTATGGTAAGGTCCGGCCCAACAAACACCGACGACGACATTACCGCTGGCGTCCATAGCTCGAATCAATGCTTGCTCACAGCCTGGCAAAAGCGGGACATCCAATGGCTCCTTCGCCCTGGCATCCAACAAAAAGCCACTACTCTTACCATCGACCGTCCGATTACAAGCAATAGTCCTCCCATCGGCGGTCATTGCCACCGGAACGCCGAGACCTAAATCATTTATGCCGCCGTCAGCCGTCCACAGGAAGACATGACATTCCAACCGTTTGTTGGGAGCCACCGTCTTCCAACTCGACCCAACGACGATGGTGCCGTCAGCTGTGATGTGCGTTGCTTCACTGCCAGTATCTTCGGCCAGCTTTAACAGGCTCGTCGCCGCGCCTCCTTCCGGATGCCAAAGCGTTGCGGTCTTGGCTTCTGGACTCTTTACCCAGCTTGACCCGACAATGGCCTTCAGGTTGTCGCTGATTGCCGTAGCCGCGCTGAATTTATTCCCCGGCAAAGGCGGCAACGCGACCATTTGCCCCTCTTCCCACCAAAAAGCACTCACGGCAGACTGTTTGACTAAAGACCCATTGAAACAGTAGCCGATTACTACTTTTCCCATAGCGTCCACCGCCTGGGCGCGCGCATGCTCCATTCCGGGAAGCAACCCCAAGTTGGATATTTGGGAATCTTCCCACCGGAAGGCCCGCAGCTTACCTTCCGATGAGCTATCCTCACCAACAATGACAGCGCCATCGTCGCTAATATCAAAAGCGATGGTATAAGACATCGCGTTCTGTTCAGTGTGGTTTGTCATAGAAAACTCGATCAATGATTGCCGTTCAGCGCAGACGGCGCAAACGGTATTACAGATGCCCTAGGTCTACCAAGCCAGCCTGCTTGTCAAGGCTTGACCATTTAACCGCCTTTATCCAAGCGTAATTCCCATGCGACCCCTTGCGGCACTCTCCGGTCAGCGTCTCGTTTCCGTCTTTATCCCGGCCAATCCCGAACACTTCGCAACTGGTTGTCCCCTCCAACAAACCCAAGTCTTGAATCTTCAACTCTCCGCTGTCGCGCCGCCATAAAACCATGTGCGCCCACGGGATAACCTCTTGGTCTTCCTCGCGCCAGACCATCCCCCCAATCAACTCCCCATCCCAAGAGATGCGGTGCGCGGAACTGTCGGTCGCCCCAGGAATCCCCCCTAGCCGGGTTGCGGTGTAAACACCTTCCGAATCAGCCGTCCAGATAACGCCTTCCTGCTCATAGAATTCTGTGCGGGATTGATTGTATGTCATAAGAGTGCCGACAATGATCTTGCCGGTAGCGTCGCTGTCGTCGGCAATGGACGCCTTGTAATCGTCTATTAACGGCAACGGGACGATGCCCGCCGACGCCGAAAGGCACACGAAGGCTCGTTGGTCCAAATCCTGCTGAAGGCCGTACCCGAAAACCACCTTCCCGTCCTCCGAACAGCCACGAACGCAGGTGCTTTCTACAACGTTTGACGGCGTAGCGGGCATAGGAGCGGCCCACGCCCTCTTGTTCTTCCGTAGGTCGGCCGACATCTTTTTTTTTCCCCATAAAGCCAGGAAGCGGTGGGTCTTGTCCCGTCGCCCTTCTCCGTACATTCCTAATATTCTTCATAGCAAACACTCTGGCATCCGGCCAATAGAAGCTATGGTATCAATACCAACGCGAGAGAGACGGGTTTGTTCATATAATGAAGCCCCAAATCTTCACAAGACCCTGAGTGATTTTCTCCGCCACATATGGTATTAAAGGCCAAATCGCGACACTGGCAGAAATAATTAAAAAGAGCGCGCTAAAACCTGAGAGCGGCTTAGAAAAGGAAAGTGTGTTATATCTGAAATGAAGTGCTCGTGGGACAAAGAACGCGAAAAAGGCAAAAAACAAGCCGACAGAAAAAAGCACATATATTGAGTGACGAACATCCTCCGCGCTCACTTCAATACCGAGGTCGAAATAATAAAAGACCAAGTCGGCTAAAAAAAAACAAACGGTCGCCGACACACCTAATACTGCCAGGTAAGGCATTTCGTCATCGAGTGCCTCCCACCCTTTAGGTCTTTTCCCCGTAGCCTTTTCTATACGCGCATGGACTACGAAGAAATAAATCGCGACCAAAACCACGAGTATGGATAACGAAACGATAGACATAAGCGCCACGTTGGTTGGGATAGAAAGGGCGGACAACCACCGGGGTTGTCCGCCTCGAATAAAGTTACGTCCGCCAATGAGGACGCCAATACGCCGCAGTCCCAGGCGAACTATTAAAGATCGGGTTCATAATGTGAGAAGGGATGATCCCTACAAAATCCCTCATATCATCATCCGGTAGAACCAACAAGAGTTTATTCACCGTCTCGGAAGGAAGATCAGCCAGGAATCCGGCCCGCGTAATATCCGGGTCAATGCCTGCTAGATAAGTTTCCATTTTGCCCTCCGGCAAACCAGCAAAGAAGGTGCGTAAGGCACCTTGTGGGAGCTGCCGGGCCAAATCGGACCCCGACACCCCACTACTGGGCGATTGAGACGCACTATAGGCCATAGCCCCGCCGGAAGACCTGCCATAAATCAATCCTGCGTGCTCATCGATAGCTCTTCCAATCCTTCGGACATAAGCCCCCATGTTTGAGTATTGGCTTTGGAGGTCTATAAGCGCGCCGTGTATACGCCTTGTCCCCCAGTTCGGGTTCCCGTACTCCCATAGCCCAATCGCAGCTCCGATAGGCGCATACTTAGATATAGTCCCCGCGAACCCCCAATACAATATATTAGCCGCTTGCCAATGCCGTATAGGCGAGCTATACATATTGTTCTTTTCGTCGATCCCTGATTTTATAAGCCCAAAACTTGCTCCGGTCACAAGACGCGAGACCCAGTGATTCAAAACGTTAAAGATGGGCCAAACCGCCCCTTTGGTTTCTCGCATTTCCTGTTCGGACAACAGAGCCAAGTCCATAGGTTCCCCGTCATTCTCGAATGCCATCCGCATATCACGCTCGAAATCTGACATGGGCACGTCAGCGGATGCCGAGTTTGACAGGTTTAGAGCCAGTGCGCCAGCGAGCGGTGCCAGTTTCAAGAATTGTTTCATTTCAAATCTCCTAGTTAGTCGTGAGTGTTGGGGTCACTGGCCGATCAGAACCTATGCAACCAATCGAACCG
>Ga0049105_1000011_pt1 | contig 28901 bp, 15 predicted proteins | sample WorMetvaBAHAMAS1_FD_61260 | JGI IMG/M metagenome (GOLD analysis project Ga0049105, IMG submission 61260) | Worm MetaG Olavius vacuus BAHAMAS.1 | ecosystem: Host-associated > Annelida > Digestive system > Unclassified | place: Germany: Marburg | collected 2013-04-09
GGGCGCGCGCCCTAACAGACTTATTAGATGAACGCTAAAACCGGTTGATACTCACGTCAAAGCCATTCGCCAGGGGGCGTAGTACTTGTGGTGTTCTCTATTATGAATTTCGCATTCGTTGTCCATATCGGTCATGATCCTGTTATAGTATACTCTAGTCTCGTCGATACTCGTCCATAGCCCAGTGCGCCTGATTACAGGCTGCCCTCGATCCATTTAGATTCTATGGCTACTAGTTCTGAATCGAGACCTGCAAATATTGAAAAGATATCTAGTGTCGTGTCTCTGATGCGAAATGCTTGACTATCGATTCGTGTTCTCGTCTTGGTTTGGTTAACATCGTTTCGCGGCAGGCACGAGAGTGACGAGACCCGCGTGTGCGTAAAAGTAGCGCTGTTCGAGAGATAAACGTACGCTTGCCTACCGCACTTGACGAACAAAGACTCAACGCCTGCCAGTGCAGATGCAACGAATCTGGAAGTCGTCATTTGCTGCAGCTTGCTGCCCGAGTTTCGTTGCGGTTAACCAGTGGCTAATCCAGAGGCAGAGGAGATTAGTGATTGTCCCCTTTTTGACATTATAGAAATTTCGTCTCACTCGAAACTTCATTCACCAATATTGTAGCATAGAAATTGAAGATGTGGAATACAAATGCAAATCAAGACAATACAATACAGATTAACCTCTGTACTATGCGGACACAGACTGCGCGCTGCCACCCCTTGTCCGAGATATACGGACTCATCCTCACAGCGTTTGCTGCGTGGCGAGTCGATATTTTTATGCAAGAGGTGTCTGGTTGTGCCGAAATACTACAATACTAAACAGTCAAAGGTCAAGGTCACATGTACCCACTTTTATTCGACTCCTAACTGGCGCGGGTAATAAACAAAAAAACAAAAAAAACATATGTAATGCGTAATAACGTTCTACTATGTAACACACATGTAAACACATTAACCTCGTTTTTAACAAACTTGTCCGTGGTTCCAGCGAAAGTGATAATTGATAAATTAAAGCAGAACGTGCCCTCGGAACATTTAGGCCTAATAAATACCATGTCATTTTTGCCGTTACTTCGAAAAATTCGTGACAGATATTTTCATAAGAAATCTATCTTTCACAAAATCAAGCGTAGTTGTGACTAAGTTAGCCTAAAAGACATGCATCGAGTGTCTCAAGACCATATAGAGGAGCATTTTGACACCAGAAATAGTAGTGTACATATCTAGGAGTGTAGATTAGCAGGTCGATCGCTTTCCTTTTCTGCTTGTCTGGATCTGCCACTGACGTAACAGTAAACTAACTGCTAACCACGAGTGTATAATGTCGCGGAGCAGTATACCTTACGGATCTTCGCAAGTGCATTTAAAGGTACCGCGTAGTAACTGCCGCGATGCGTGAAACGCATCCACACGACGGCGTCATCCCTCACTTGCTTGCACTGACAGCAGCAGCAGTCGCCGTCCGATCGTCCGTCATTATTCTGTTTTACGTCTTGTGCGATTCTTTTCGAGACAGGAACGTCCGGAATTGAGTATTTATCTCGACAGAATCGTTTCAATGAGCTGCAGTCAGACTTGAATTCAAAACTGGCTTTCTCAAGACAAGACAGGGCCGGATTTACCACTAGGCTGACAAGGCTACAGCCTAGGGCCCCCGATTTGTAGGGGCCCCCTCACATGCCACGTCGTTCACTGTGACAGTCCTGAAATTAGTGTCATTTAATCTAATAAGCTGTTGGTCTGATTGTAAGTTGTAAGTTAACTGATTCTGTTATTGCAGTGCAATTACGCACGCAGTGGTGCTCCCATTTCTGTAGAAAATTTACTTAGCCTACGTGTGAAGAGCCGTCTCCAAAACACCTCGGCCAGGAAAGATTAGCAGCATTGAGTCTTTTGTGTATCGAGTCTGATGTTCTCGGAGAACTCGACTGTACAGAACTGATTGATGACTTTGCCCACTTCAAATGTCGGAGAAGGGATTTGTAAAGACTTGAGTCATGCGTTACACGTTACACGTATTTGTACTGAAAGTGGGAAACTCCACTCAGGCCGAACTGCACGTATAACCTATATAACCATATCTCACGATCAGTTACAGCTTGGATCTGTCTCGTATAATCAGTGAGCATATTGTTGTATGTTTCTTGCGTTAAGATGTTAATTGTGCATTTTAAAGACATTCCGTTTTGGAATTCCGTTTTGGAAACAGTTTCAAACTAAAAGCAGTGGTCCCAGGTGCCTCGAGGTTGCTTTAATTTGCTTCACGTTTGCTTGACGGAAACTAGTATTACTCTATCACTCATTATGGTACTCTTACTGTTCAGGTAAAATCGAAGTCTGTCCTTAAAACGCATAATGCGATTGAACGTTCACTTCAGTGAAAATATTCATAAAACTCTCTTTTCTACAGAATAATACAATTTCGTACAAAATTGTTCTGGGGAGGGGGCGTAAAAATATACCTTGAATGAAAGGAGGGACACGATGGGAGAACGGAAGACAGGCCCCGCGGACTGTGTGTAGCCTAGGGCCCCTAAATATGTAAATCCGGCCCTGACACAAGACCGAGACTCAGGGGTAAAAAATAATCACGTGTATGGAATTTAATAAGCGACTACATCGTGACAACAGTACATTCAGAAATCACCACGTTTGCTTCAACTTTTATATTCCGTTTAACAGAAATAGTACGACATTTGCAGCCACCAGACACGTTCCCTTGGCTCTAAGTAGGCCCTACCTGTACACCAAAAATGTGTTTGCGGCTGGGGCTCGGCAACAAATACATTTTTGGTGTACTTAGACCCATGGAACGTGTCTGATGGCTGCAATGTCGTTCTACCCTGCTGGTGAGAGCTAACAGCGCTCCCCAAGTCCCTTAGCTGGATTTGAAGAGCAACTTCGAGGCAGAGCAGAGAATAAAGTCTCGAGAACTCCAAGACTGTCAGCTTCTGCGCCTGAATGTGAGTGTCAGTGTTAAGCGTTTTCTTAAAGATTATATAATTTCTCATGAATTTTGCGTCAGTAAAATGTTTAGGCAAGTTTATAAGGGATTTTGTAAGTAGTCAATATTGCAGTATAACATCAGCTTATTTCAGTTTGCATGTGGCAGTCACTTAGATCTAGTTCATGTCTGTCATCTCTCTGTTATCTGTATCTATGTTGGTATATTGTTGTCCTACTGTCTGCTTATGTCGAATAAACGTGAGTATTACTGACCATTCATTCCTATTAGCATCTCATCCGTGCACGTCTTAACCATGTTTATGTGAACCTTCTTCCTGTTAATAAATTCGATTCGATATGTTTTGAACTGCTGCGTGCCATGTGCTCTTTCGATTAGCTTTTGACGGTAACTCATTGATTGCAGGACAGGCGTATTTTCAATCAATAAAAAAACTTCGTGACGTGGCGCCAAATGTAGCACACGAATCATTAATCATTTCGTTCAAATTCTCAAGCCTACATTATACAACTTCTTAAGTCATGTTGCCGGCTACACAGCAGTTCAAGTTAGCGCGCCGCGGCTTACGATGGGAACGCTGAGGCCTGCAGACCGAGCCAAAGCTCGCCTGGCAGCAGTCAGGCCCGGCGAGCCATTGCTGAACCGAATGAGATCTCGTTCAGCCGGGAGGCCGCGCTGCGGACGAACGGCGAGCAGCCGGTGCGATCCGTTCACGTTTCTGACAGACGCACGGACACCGGGTTGTACGTCTGCGCGACTTCGCGGCGTTGACGACACATCTAATTGCGTCCAGCGGTTCTGAGACTGGAACAAAGAGTCAGAAGAACAATGCGAGTGAAGATGATGTCGGAATTCGGTTGCAACGGCGACAGTCGCTGTTCCGCGCGCTTCATACGTCGCCGCTGAGTCAACGTCTGGAACGGCTGAACTGACGACGCGGTAAACGCAAATCGCATCTTCAGTTTCCGAGTAGAAGAAAGGTGACGCGGCTGGTCATTCTCGGCAGTGATGCGGTGGTGCAGCCCACAGTGCATCGATGACGATGCAGCACAGACGACGTGTGGGTCTCGTCACGCCGAGCAGAAGTGAGTAAGGACTTCAGCGCACTGACGATGATCACGCCGGCTCCCTGAGTTACCGTCGCCCGACTGCGTCTAAAAGCAGAGCGAAACTGCGACCGACAGATGACAACACGGCGGGTGATGTGGATGTAGGCGGAGACAGGAGCGCGGAGTACTACTTCGACGACGACTGCGGCAGTGACGGCGGCCGGCCCCGGACTGGTGATGTTTGTGCGTCGTCGCCGCAGAGTGGGGTGCAGTGGACGACGGTAAAGAGGAAGACCGCGACGCCGCTGCAGGGACCGGATGGAGTTGCGCCGCAGCGTCGATCTCATCGGTTCATCGACGCTGCTCGTCGCGCTGTTATGTCTGCTGTCTGGAACACCGCCAGCCGCCGCCACGTCGCCCGGCCGACATGATTCGCACACCTTGCCAGGTAAAAGACTAGTAATTAAACACCGGTGTCGTTCGTAAACGATTTGGCAGGTCACACTCGTGTATCGAGGTTGAACTACTGCTGCCAAAGACAATTAATATCGTTATCCGACGGTGTCATAAATCAGTTAGGCCCTAGTTGTTACTCGTGTACATACGCATACTACATGTAAACGTCTATGGCAACTCATGCGATCGTAAATGGCCTTAAATGACTCGAAATTAATCGTCAGCATTGATAATCTTTAATTCACCATAAACATGGTAGCAACAACAAAATACAATATGAAATAATAACTTAACTAAACTTAACTATCAAACTATTGCATTTACCCATTTTTAGCCGCGCCACGAAAATTCAGCAAAATGATATCTATCGAGTTTAATTAATCTAATGTGAATTTTTCAGTCTGTGTCTAGTCTGAATTTTATAAACTCTTAAATCAGTTTACGATGCACATAAAATGTTGGTGAATCATGACACGAGCAACTGCGGTCACCTTTAAACTCCTTAGCAGCTGCTGTAGTTTCCACCGCACAACGTGATCATGTCCTGTGCACACTTTGTGACTTGGGCGCGATTTGATAGATGTGCCAAAACTATTCGAAACACAGTATAGTAGTTTAGTGATCAGCTGGGCGACACTGAAGGTAATAAATTTCAGTGGACTGTGACGCCGAACACTAGTGTACGAGTCTTTGTTTGACTTCAAAACAGACTGAAAACAGTCCACGTCGGCAATCTAGACTCAGGCGTAAATGAGCGTTTTACAAACAGGCAGCAGCAATAGATATTGAACAAAAGCCCGAAACGAACAAAATGAAGAAGATTCGGCTTGTAAAAGGCATATTTACACTTTTATGTTCGCCGTAGACGCATGGATGCAAGCCTAAAGTCTCATCTTGGGTGTCTGTCTCAAGGTCGTCTGTTCTCGTCTCGCATCATCATGTTTATTTACTCTGAACAGCGAGGATGTTGAGTAATGATCATGTGTACCGTTATGCTATCCTTGACACTGCTTCAGCAACAGGGCGCGCGGAAAACAAAACCGCTGTGGGAACGAATACATCATTAACATGGTTCGCACACTTGCCCTGCAGGTGTGACAAATAGTGGGCCTAAAGGTAGATGCTCTCCCTCTAGGTATGCGGTCAGCCCGCAGATAATTTGGTTATAGGCTGCCGTTACTTGCTTTCAACCAGGCTCGTTATTATCTTCTCAGCAGCACATCATCACCGTCCTTTGGCCAGTACCAAATTATACTGCGTGGCGTCAGAGGTATATGCATGTGTGAACGACTTGCCCAAAGTCGTTATGTGAAAGTAGTAGTCTAACCCAAGAGCTTTTGATCGTGAGACCTCTACACCACCACGCCACACACACAGGTATGATAGTGATAAAAACAATCATGTCATCGCTCACACGTTTCTGATTCGTTACGTCGCAAAGCTGCTGCAGCTGCTGCAGCGTTCAAAGTGCTACGTAACTCGCGATGACGGCAGTACTGCCATCATGCACACCTGTGTAGCACAAGTGCAAGATGCACAGCACAGCACATCTAATTCTAGGCGGAATCTTTATTGATGAAGTTAGGTCAGCTGCGAGAAATGGATCGAGTCTGTGGAAGTCATCAGGGTGATGGAAACACGGGCTCTATGCGGGAGGTGAGTACGTACACAGAGTTCCCGGCACGGCAGCGGCTTAGTGGCAATATGTCCAGTGTCAGTCAGCCTATACTGGACGTCCTTGCACACTGAGAATTCGAACTGAACAGAACTCGTACTGTACTGAACCCATAAACTTGTAGAAATGCGTTTCTGCACGTGAGCAAAATATGAGCAGATAAATGATTGATTGATTGAAACCGAACAGAACCAATAATTGTTATAGACTTACCAATTTCTTTTTCAAAACACTGGTGACCCAACGATCGTTTTAGTAGTGCAGATAAACAACATGATTGCTCACTTCGCTATTTTGTGCGTTCTTATTGTTTTAGGAAAATTCGTCCAGACTCCACACGTGTTGTGTGAATATAGATAGAACGACTGTGATATGTAAAATTGTAAAGACGTCTGAAGTATGGAAAGACAATGACAATAATAATAAATACTGTAAAAAGTCAGGAATCAAACATCGCAAATTAATGTACGCTTTAAACCTGAAAGAGGCAATCGATAAGTCTATACTACACACGATCACATGGACTTGATTAGCTTACATTTATGTAAGTGAAATAGGGCTATGACGTAAACATGACACTGGGTGGCCTAGCCTAGTGTGATTTTAGGTAGTAAAGTGGGACATCAGGCAAAGTGGAACAACAAAGCTTAGCCGCCGGCTGCAAATAAACACCCATTTCACCAAATGCACCTCTTCCCAATTCTTCCTTTGTTCCAAGCATAATGTCATGTATTCATATCGCGGTGCCTAAGTACTTATAGCTGCCAACCTGTTTCTCTCTCTGATGTTTGTTTCTTCTACAGGGTGGTTCAAAAAAGTAAGCTGTTGACACAGTACAACAGCTTACTTTTTTGAGCCACCCTGTATGTATAAACAGTGATGTCATGATTGATGTTGTCATTGTGATGGGAATCCTTATGCAAAACCATAAATGCAATGAAGCGGAGAATGCTTTTCCGATTTTCAAAGTGAGTCGCCTTGTAAGGGTGCACACGGATTCACGTCACATAAGTTTTGCTGTTTCCTACGTGTGATAAATAACTAGACCATTACACTGAAGTGTTAAGCTGGTGTTCAGTTTTTAAAATTAATCTCTATAATGATCATTTGGACTTTTACCGGAAAACTTGAACGTGATGCTTCACGAGTCAGAAACAAATCTTTGAATCATCGCTTTAAGTCAGACATCGTAGAGATGCGATTTTCAACAATTATCTGACCTGTGATCCGAATGAGCAATCGGCAAGGTCAAAATTTCGAACCTTAAAGGTCGAATTGGGAGCTGATCCCTTCTGTATACCTAGATTACCTAGCTCGAACCGAACTGAACCGAATTTATTGTAGCGATTAGCGAACGTAAGAACCGAAAATGCTTTCTAAGAACCCGAACACCATGCAGAAGCGAGGATTCTTTCCTATCTATAACCGCATCTCGTGGTTGTAGTTGATCTGGTATAGGGCATTCTACCCCCTCGAACGTTTTCCAGACATTCCCCCAGGTCAGTACTTGAACGTAAAAAACTTTCTACTCTGTTCCTAACCTTCACCTTGAGCCTAACCATAACCATAAACTGATATCATTATGTATAGCTTTTTTGCGTTTAAGTAGGCCTAGTGTTAGCTGGGGGAAAAAGTCGGTTTACGGTACGACCTCGAAACCGCAACTTGCTGCGACCTTGCCCGTAGCAGCAGCTGCTCGGCTGATCGCTTCATCCTGCTGTGCTACTTCTCCAGATTAATGTCGTCGTCGACGGCGGCTCCTGGCACGCGTATCATGGTCAAGTGCTGGCCGCGGGCGATGAGGGCGGGCCAAACTCGGGCCTGCGTCATTAAACGACCCCGTATCGCTACACGGTCCGACTGTTCCGCCCGTAATTACCGCAGCGTAATTGCTTCGCCAGACCGACCGACCAAACTCCACGACCCCTCCCCTCCGCCCTCTGCTCACTACTGCCTGCTCTTCGACGCCAGACGCGGAGAACGTTTTCCGGAGAGTTAAAAAGACTGCTAGGTCACGCATTCCGCAGAATATTAATGCACGATAGGCAGTCATGCTAATCTCTCTTTCTTTTTGGCGGCCAAACGCTTCACCTTTTGTTTGTTAGTTCTGCCAACTGTATTGTAAGAATTTAGCCTATGTCTGGCTGTTTGTAAACAATATATTTGAGAAATTTATCAACAGAAAACTGACAAGAGGAACCAGAAAATGCTGCAGTGGGTGGACTGACTTGACTGACATGACTATGAGCGGCGACGCGGTCTCTTCACCGGCCGATTATAAGTGTTGACGTCCATATTCATGAACGTCACACAGAGTTAAGTAACATTTAGATCGAAATTATCTAGTTATAGGTTTATTTGCATGCGAAATCAAGATAATTTCTGTAATGTCCAGCTACTTACTACTTAAATGCTTCTGACATTCAGATGTATCTGCTAACTGTTTTTCTCTTATTCTTGTTTATTATTTTGTTGCTTTCTTCTATGTCAGTGTTTGGTGAAATACAGATTTTGAAAATAGTCCCCAAAATTATCGATTATATTAATCAGATTTAACGTAAACTATTTCGTCACTGCGTGACTATCACAAGCAGTATATGTAAGCGCGATTTTCATGCAACAAAATTAACATGAACTGAATTTTATTAGCTGCTTATAGAGAGATGAGCGGTATTTCGTTGAATGGCGAATGCAGTGATCACCATCGCCTGATAACGGGTAGAGTGGACGGTACGCGCTGATAAAGTTGTTTGACCTCAGCGAATGGCGGGGTCGACTGGCCAAGCTATAATCACCGTGACCGACCGCCGCATAATAGCCGGTGATCAGCGCGCCCAGAGGATAGACGAATAACAAACAGAATTGAATCGTTTGTTGGTGACTGCTGAATGCCAATTACCGGTACTTGCACTCGGCTGACACTGACAGTGACAGTCGACAGGCTGCTGAAGTGCGGCTAACCGGTCATTTATGCGGCGACGATGTCCCTGCATTGTCCCGTATAGTTTAATTGAACTGCAGCACCGGTGTGTTTTTGGAAATGTTTTGGCTATCTCTTATTGCACGGCGGAGGGAAGACTGGTCGTTGGCTTCTGTGGTTAACCACACTATTGTACCTGACCTTATACTCTCAGGCAGCCACCTTTCGACCTTCCTCGTCGCACTCGGTTTTAGTTGAATCGCTTCCAGAGAGGTCAAGTTTCTTGTCTTGCGGATGCGGATGGGGTCTTGCCAACTCAGCTGTGTATGAAGTTTAACAGTGACCATGAAGCACATAGTCGACACGTGTCCGTTAACAAAATTGAAGGCGTGTTACAAATTGAAAACGACGTTGACGCTGACGTACTCAACTGACTGGAAGCCGCAGCGACTACATCGCTCGCGAAACGACATGAAATTGAAGAAACACGCTGAGCATCGTGCATCGTGAACGTGTGCGCGATTTATCAATTTCGCGAGTTCTTTCATTGCCATGTTCCCCAGCCAGGTAACGGCGTTGTCATTGTCGTCGGCAGAATGTAGAAGTCATCAACAACAAGTTTGCTCATACTTCACGACATGCATATGCATACGTACATACATACATACATATATACATACATACATATTTATTATGCTCAAAAATGACACGAGAGATAATAGCAATGAACAAACAAGTACGGGAGCAAGACGCACAGGGCTCACGGAGCACTTACTGCCGCCTCCAATAAGAAACAACAGCTCGACAAACAATGAAAACAGTATCAGAAGCGGTCGGTCGGCTGATCGGTTGGTTGATGGGGTCATGTCAGACCGTTGCGTAGCAGCGCAGCTGATGATGCGTTTAGCTGCTGACACTGACAGTCGTTAACGTTCAGCTGGAAGACGCAACATAGCGAAACGGAACCAAGTGGAAACAGATAGTTAGGAAAGCATCAGATTCCAATGGACGTTGAGCTAAGGTTAATGATGATGATGATGAACAGTGAGACTTGCTTGTGGCGATTTACTGAGATCCGTTTCATGGTCATGAGCCAGCAGTGAGCATACGTCCAGTGTGCATAGACGGCATAGACCACACCTGCGCCGTAAGCTGTCATTACCTTCCGGTTGTTACACCCACAAAAACGTCCAGACAAGGAATAAAAACGTTAAAAGCGTAAAAACGTGAGAATAAAAACATTCGTAAACGTTGAATAAAAAAAAAACTTTACCTATAGAATATGCCGCTGACCGCATATGCCTGAGATACATAAGCCGAAGAGAGATTGAAACATCACTGCAGTCATCATTAACGCTGTCAAGTTATTTTGACAAATGAAATACTCTCTCTGTAAATGTAAGCCAGACAAAAATGATATATTCGTTGCTACTGTTTTGAGACGTTGTCGCTGAAAGTAAAAACGTGAAAATATGCCCAAAATTTAAAAAAAAACGTAAAATGTTTCTACATCTATGATTACACCAGTGCCAAATTATACTGCTTGATAACCGAGGCACAAGGGTGTGAACGACTTGCCCGAAGTCGAACTCGCGATCTCTCTAACATAGTGTAGCCAGGATTTTCATTTAGTCGCTCTCTAACTCAATAACGATGATAATGAGTACATTGTTATACAGCACGGAATACTCGGATGCGCTATGTTATTGCGACACAGAACTACATGCATATTCGGCAGCAATCTGCATGTTTGCATAGAAGAAAATAGTCATCAATCAATCCTGGGTGTCCTAGGACCCCAGGACCGGCAGGACCGTGGTTACTCCCGTAATTGTCTCTATCTACCGTTGCGCCATCACGCCCGCCCGCGGCGACCACCGCTGGTGACTATCAGCAAACGTCGAAGTATATTTCGCTGGCGGTGCAAATGGCGACACAATGGACGAGTAACAGCCGGCCGTACGTACGCCGACCGACGGCTTTACAGCGGCGATAATTTCACGGGGTCACGCGCTGGTCATTTATCGGTCGACTCGCAATGCACCGATTGCCGCCCTGTCGTGACCCGACGATGCTAATGGCTCTGTAGACAGCGGCTTACAACTTTCATGTTGTCCGACAGCGAACACACACACACACACACACACACTTCGAAATGTAGACCTACCTGATCGACAGTTCGACGGTTCGCGCATATCAATATCCCGTAGGACTTCTTCGATACTTCTCGTGCACATCTTTCTGCCCCAGTCCATCCATACTGTAGACTAAAGACCGACTGTTTCGATTTGTTCTGCATTTTACTAGAATCCTAATACACTTAGGCTAATGCTATCGTCTCTGTGGCCAATTTCTGTGATTTTGTCCACGAGTCGTAGGTTACAATAGACTAAAAAACTATGTTCTTGACCACTGAGCGTGCTATTATTCGTTACGACGAAGCAGCACACAATACAACACAAGCACATAAAAGCAATAAATACTACAAAAATAGAACATACTTAAAAGTTATCACATGATTATTTTACAAAGACATCACGACAGTCTAACTTTTTACTGAAAGATGTTCATATGTAATATTTAATGCAACTGGCAGATAAATTCAAACTATGAATATCGTCGTTACTGAGAGAATTTTATAACACTGAAGTTTAGTTAAATCTTTGTCAGTAAGTAAGTAAGTAAGTAGAACATTTATAGAGCGCATTACGCTATGCCTCTAATAGGCTATGTGCTCTAATACAATGCAAACAAGTATGTTTTTAACGATCGCCTATGTCTTCGCTGAGCGACGGATCACGAAGGTAGTCTGGCAGCGAGTTCCACGCTGTCGGGCCTGCAACAGAAAACGCCAGATGACCGACCTTGGTCCGACAGTGTCGTGGCACGATGAGCTGATGGCGACTTGCAGAGCGGAGCCGCTGATGACTGGCAACAGCAGTCGTAGACTTGCAGCAGTCCACGAGGTACTGAGGAGCGTTGCCCTGCAGACACCGACGAACAGTCACTCCGAGCTTGAACTGGATACGCTGAGGAACATTCAGTCAATGGAGCTCGCAGTGGAGCAGATGTGTCAAGCCGCAGTCGAACTTATTAGTTCCGCTGACTATCCGAGCTGCTGCATTCAGCACCTGCTGAAGACGACCAGTAGTGGCCTTTGACCGCTGCTGTAAAATTTCAACTTTTGTAGCATAATAAACGACGCTGCGACGTTTTGCCAGTTACATCGTATCGTATGCTGACCACGAACTCATAAAGCCAGTGTATGGTCATGCTTCAGGATGACTTATTTGCTTGACCTTATTTTGAAGGTCACAGCGCTAAGATGAGGTTGACAAGACTATTATGCATGATCTCTGTCTCAAGATAGGCATTAGCGCACGCACAATCGACATTCACCAGACGCATATCGTTATCAGTATGGGATATGGACCAGATACACATGTCTATGCAAATGCAATCTGTGGATGCCAAAACGGGTGCATATGCCAGCTTGGGCAGAAATCCCGTTAATATACAGGTTGTGTTGCCGTCATTGATTTTAAAAAGTGAGAAAAATGGATTTAATAGCAGCATCGGCGTGCATTAATGTGATAGTCAACTGCGATGCCAGCCACGCGTGACGGATTAACTGACAAACGGTTCGATGTGGTCTACCGTAGATTTGCAGCAAAAAAGAAGAACACAGCTATATACTGTCATTATTGTAAAAAAAAAACTTAGCAGCTTACAACGCATTTTAAGGACGACATCCACCAACTCGCAGATCTAAAACAGCAAATATCACAAAAGATGATATTACATTGCAGCACATCGCCAAAATGTCACTGTGCTGCGAAGTAATATCATTTTTTTGTGATATTTGCTGTTTTAGATCTGCGAGTTGGCGGATGTCGTCCTTGAAAGGCGTTGTAAGCTGCTGTTTTTCTACATGATTTATCATTCGCCTATTTCATCCAAACGGAACCACTCACGGCAAAGTTGTGACGTCATATCGATTTATAAAACCTTAAAAATTGCGGCCATATAGAGTTGGAAATCCACCTTCGCTTTTAGAAATAGCACTCGTTTAGCAATCTTCAAGTCTATCTCAACACCAAATTTCGATAAGATAGCTCAAACCACGGCTGTGTTATTACTATTTCTGATTTGAAAAAAACGGACATCCGCCATATTGGAATTATACTTCCGGTTTCGAATTGACCTATTGATCGTCACTGATATTGGCATTGTGCTTTGACGCGCCGCATTTGAAGTTTCTAGCTCCAACCGTTCCCGAGATATGGAGGGGGTCCCAAAATTTCAAAAGTAGGTCGCGTGACCGTGACCCATTCCCGACCTGTAAATGGGGGGGTCGTCGGTGACCCGATATTTGGATTCCTCGACCCCGATTTGCCTATTCACTATATAACTTTCGTGGGCTACGATGACGATTAAGGGTATTTTACAGGCGAGCATCCCCATTGTTAAGGCCCTTTTAGCCGATTTTTGGCCCAAACTTGGCTGGGTCATCTGACCTGTGAATAGGGGGTCATCGATGACCCATATTTGAATTCCCTGACCCCGACTTGCCTATTCACTATAGAACTTTTATTGGGCTACAAAGACGATTAAGAGTAGTTTACAGGTGAGCATCCCCATTGTTAAGGCCTTTTTGACGTCCCGTCGTAAATTGGCGAAACATTTGCGTTTTGGGGGGAAAATGGGGTCGAAATGTAAAATTTTGTTTTTGGGACCCCCAAAAGGCACATCCTTGCACGAAACCACGTCATTTGACGTATTGATCGTGAAAATCGGTGCAGGGGTCTTGGCTGTAGGCTGAAGGAAGAATCGATAAAAACTAGCCGAGTCACTTGATGCGCATTTTCGCATATTTGGGGGAGGGGGACAAAGGGGGTAATCGTATCGTGATGAAATTTTGCATAGGGTAGGAGTCCCCGACATAATCACCCATGCAAATTCAGGTGACGATCGGTTCAGAGATTTTTGAGGGAGCAGGGGTCGAATTTCCCACTTTTCCATTGACTTGCGTTGTCGTCCTTAAAACACTTTGGCACTACCGCGCCAGCGTGTGATAGATCCAACGCAGCCAACTACCCACCAGAGTGACCAGACTGACTTCACCGTTTCTAGCTACTTTTCGTTTTTTATGCTCAACGATTTATTCGGTTTAGTTTCATTTTACCGGTATTCATTTACTATTTTTAGCTCAGCTGGCTGAACTGTTCAGTCTGGTGAAGAAAAGATTATCATAAGTAAGCACATGTAAGTAAGTAAGATTACTTCTAAGGCATAAAAGCAAACGGTCACGATGTGCCCTGATCATGAATAACAGAGCACGACTGATTTGCCGAGGATGAGTGAGTGAGTGACTAAAGTTCAACGTTCTGCTCAACACATAGTAGGTCATTTCAGAGCATGGGCGTAGATCACGGGGGAGGGACAGGGGGGACAAGTCCTCCCCAGAATTTGGAGCCGGGGGACGCTAATGCAAATTGTCCCCCAGATTTTGTCATATAGGTACAAAAATGAGCGTTCTGTGGCCTTCAAAATACGCCAAAATCCGTTTTCGGCCGGGGCTGTGCGCCGGACCCCGCTGGGGGAGCTCACGACGCTCCTCCAGACCCCTTTGTCGGCTGGAAAGGGGACACCCCTCCCCATACCCCACCCTACTCGGCACGGACCCACTTTCGTCGCTCGCCATGCGTCCCCCCAGAAGTCCAGCCAGATCTACGCCTATGTTTCAGAGGCGAGTGATGTAGTCGAAATTTGCCGCGCGCGCACAGCCGATCAGGTTAGTGCAGACAGTGGCACCTGTCGGCACACTGTCACCGGCTGCAGATTCACTTGTTCGCGTTATGTGCGTCGACCACATACGCCGGGTTCAGCGGGGTCGAGTGACGTACGCTGTCTGAACGTCTGCGGTCAGACGTGGGTTCTTATCGGCAGACTCCAGCCCCGCTGCGTGCTGCAGCGTGGCCCGAGGTAGTGGCGCTCGGGGCTGATAACGGATATCAAGAGCCAGTCACGAATGGCGCTTTGCGGTTTCGATGCCATGACTGCGTTCAATCAGCATTCAATTCCCATCGCCGTCCGATACTACATGGTGGCGCAATAATGGTATTACTTATTGTCGTATATTAACCGAAATATATAACATATTCTATGGCTCGAGTATAGGCAGTTATTACAACGTTGACGATTATGATGCGGTGCACATAGGATGCAGCAGCAAATATTGCACCCAGTCAGCACAAACAAAACAACTGCAGTGGATGCTGCTCACTACCGATGACAGAAAAGCGTGTTTGATGTTTCTTGAAAGACAGGGTAACAAATGAAGAAATCAGGGAAAGAACTTAACAATGAAGGAAACTCAGAGAAAGAATATAGACCACAAGCGCATACCACAGCAATCACTGTATATACTGTGAAATTCCGAGATTTAGGAGAACACTAGATTGGCCAAGAACAAGAAACAGTCAAGAAAGACCTAAAAAGACTTGGATTCAGACTAGGGCAGCGGCCATCAATAGACAGAAGTGGGTTTTGAGTGGGCCTAATGCGTCCACATGGACGTGGGCTCAGTCAGTAAGGTTAAGATAGGTCCTTCATATATCTGTCCGTGCCTGCTTCTTATTCTCAGAAAACAGCGAAAGATGTAGGCAAGGAATTTTAGATACAGAAGACAGCACGTTGTGAAATTCAAAGAATTTACTTTAAAGTTCAAAAATAAGAAAGAAAGAAATTATATAAAGTTCATAAAGTTTGAAATACTGCCACAGTCATTCAACGCTCGTCGCCAGATCAGTCACTGTGACCGATTTCTTCGATTTTGTCTATGAGATGTCAGTTACAATTTTTATGCACTTTAAAAACGATGTTCGAGTCTCGACTGTCTGAAATGCTGTTACGTTTTTGCCAGTTAGTTGCAGTTACATTTCATTTCATTATAGGTGCAATTGTTTAGTTTTTTCTAAACTTTTGTGTTCTTCATCAATAAAGTAGTTCGTTGAAGTTCGAACGCCACCACTGCTGCCAAGCTGCTGGCGGTGTTCAAGAACATGCTCAAGACGTACTTGATCCGCCGCTGCTACGAAACTGTTTGACTCTGAATGACACTTTCTTTTCCCGTTAATTTCATCCCGTCCAGTACAGTGGTCCTTGCAATAGTGTTAACTATTTAGACCACTCTAAAACATCAGTTGATGATGATGACCGGTATGATGACAAGAAGTAGGCAATAGCGTTCACGCAGATGAGAAAATGTAACAATTACCCTCCAACAGTGCCAGAACTTGATCGTGAGCAGTGGCGTCACAGAATAACTGGGGCCCTTGGCCATATTGATACTCGGGGGCCCTTCATTCGTCGTGAGTTTCATGTAAAGCCGGTGCGATGGGGACGATTGTATATAAGACAGGTAAGTTAGACAGAAAGACACAAAGACAGACAAACGTCGGGTACAACATAACTCTTTGGCGAAGGTAATAAATAATACTCGAGACAGTATTTATGCTGCTGTCGTCGTGACAAACTTATTGCACCTCATCGCAGTCCCTGCTGCTACATTGACTTTTTCTACATCCATCATTGCGATGATCAACGTTCCAACGGAGGCAAGGGCAAGCAGCTGCCTTCTCCCAAACTTTGCTCGGCTACTTCATGAGTGGGGCACGCCACCACGCTAGTGGAGAGAAATAGTATTTTATACTGTTGTTTGCCCAGTCAGCCAAATTGGTACGACGTTAATTCAAACGACAAAATCGAGAAACGAGAATCGGAATTACTACACGCCGTGACCACATACGAACGAAGTTCAACTAGCATGTGGTGACTATACGCAACCCAATAGTGGATATCGATATAGTAAGTTTTCATGCAAGCACGACCGTTGTATACACGACTATATATACCTCGCTGAGGCCGGTATATGCATCTTGCGGCATCGGGCCGCGGATCTCCTGGCACGGCATCTGCCCCGCAGCTGCAGTGGGAGCCACAGCATGGACCAAGCCACGATCAAAGCAGTGCCGGTTGATAATTAGGCCGCGATGTAATCGGATCGCGTCAATGATCACAGCCGTCTATGTCAGATGCGGCCGACGGAGTAGTCGCTAAACGACAGCTCCGGGTGTTGCTGCTGTATCTGTGGCAGCCAGTCCAGTCCATTCGAGCGTTGGGCTCCTGGCATTTTTCCCCGATAACCACTGAACGTAAAACAGTTTATAATGATATCAGTTTACGGTAGGGTCGGGGTTAGGGTAAGTCAAGGTTTTTACGTTTATTTAGCTAGGGGGGATGTGAGGGGGAACATTCGAGGGGAATATGCTACACCGCGAGCGATGACGGGTGGCAGGAATAGATGATCAGTGGATACGCGATCCGATAACAGCTGTAGATATGCATCAACCGCAGCGCCGTTATCGGCTTTAATTCATCACAGTGAGCAGGATGATCATTCTTCGGTATAGAAGGTCAAAAGTACCATCATGCTCTCCGTACTATTTTACAGTGTCCATAACGCCGCATTTGTCTCCGGGGCCGCTCAGTCAATCAGTCAAGCAGATTTTACATGTTCGCTTTTCAGACAACCGGCGTGATCTGCGTCATTCGCCAGGACAGCGTCGGCCACTCTGTGGAAAATGTCGCTGTGAAGACTGTTTCTGATTAAACCGCGGTTTTGCGGCTGCTGTTCGATTTTTGCGCAGGCGTCGACAACTTACTGCTGGAAAGCCGGCCGCCGCACAGCTGAGCACGTTCAGACCGCCGCTCTGCATCAGTTCTCAGCAGTAGTATTCGATAGCGGTGACCGACTTCGCCTTGACGTCCTTGAAGGGGTATGTCCAGATGAAAGCCGTAGTGGAGCGGGTCCCCGGTCCCATCTACTATGCGTTTCCAATACGACCTGCAAACCGTGACAGTCGACGGCGTGAGGCTGCGTGACGACAGACCGCGCTGCTCGCGACTCGCCCGGTATCAGGATGGCGACCTCCTCGTTCGTGGACGGCAAGTTTTTGTAGATAGTTTGTAATGAGCGTAACTCTGAACATGAGTGACATGTTATTCTTGCCATTTTGTTTTCTTTGTTTTTACTTGACTTTCTTGCCAGATAAAAATAAATTAAGTTGCTTCTTTACAATCCTCGACTGAATACGCCGGAACGGCCCTACATTTTGATCGGCGGCCTTTCCGTGGTCGCCGAGATTAGATCCCGCCCACTCTGTGTCTGTCTGCTCATTTCTGTATGTTTGCATTTGTCTACCAGAAATGGTGAACAAAGATGAATATAAAAATAAATAATAAATAAACTAAAGCCCCGGTACTGTTAGTTAATCTCAGGAACTCGGGAACTCCTCGTCTTTGGACCAGCATGGACTGCAGTGGGGATCCAGCCATTCCCCTGGACATTTCCTGTCCCGAGCATATCCCCCGGCGGGCCGGCGGCTACGACTAGAGCTAATTAAACGTAAAATACTTGCCAGGAATAGGGTTGGTAAGTTTTATTTTACGTTTTAGTAGTCGTAGCAAGGGGGATGTCGGGGAGGGGAATGCCCAGGGCGAGTGTCCTACGTCTAGTTGGTTGTGTGCGAGGTTGTTTGTCAGTAGTAGGACTTTACGTCCCACGCCGACACATAACGGGTCATTTCGGACGAATCCGGACTGGTTGGCGTCTCTGATGTATGACGGAGACCGGCCAGTGTGTGCGCCATGTGCAGTCTTGAAGCTGGATTTGCGATTGGATTTGCGCAAGCCGACGAGAAAGTTACGGCGCCCCTCTTCAGCCCTCACCCAAACCCCCACTTTGAAAACCCTGACTTAGCCTGTGAGAAAACTAGGCGAGTTAAGCTGCTTTACGCACGGACTTCAGCTATTCTAAGCGGACTTGAAACATCCAGTATGCCTGTCGACGGTCTAGACAATTTAATGTGCTGTTTTATGACTGACTTGGCGAACCGTTCAGCTGTTTTATGCCGTCGTTAGCTCGCCTAACTGCTCGCTGTACGCACTGAACACACGCCACATGCCGACACCCCTGACTAGTTTTCAACACTGTTTTTCCGGCTGCTATGCGAAGGTTTTTATGGCGTCCCAGTACGAGATCACACCGCAAAAACATACCGTAGACAACTTCCGTTGAGGGCTGCGGACACTGCTGGACCTGCAGCCCGATCAGTCTTCCGGATATAGGACAGTTCCCCTCGGACGTTTTTTCCAGACATGCCGCTGGCTATCACTGCTTACAAGAAGCTGCGCTACCACAGAGATATCGCGCGTCGGCAGTCGTTATACCGTTCAAAGGTTATTCAAGGTCACTGATTTGGTACCAATCGAAACCCCGTATGCGACTTCCTATTAGTGAATAATACTAACTTACGTCCTATCTTGCACCGTTTGCAAGATATCGCACAGTATTGATAAAATTAACGCTTGACAGGGGGTGCCTCTCTGTAACGAATTCGTTCTCAGAAACCTCTGAGAATATCGCCGTAAGTTACAGATTGCTAAAAACTAGATTCTTTGAACTACATTTCTGTTGCAGACAGCTATCTTCAACCACTTTGACGTAACTAATTGGCCACCAAAGCTGCCGAAGTCGGTAGAATAACGCAGAATAACGGCCATTACGCCGTTCAAGGTTATTCAAGGTCACCAATTTTGGTACCAGTCGAAAGCTCATGTGCGACTCCCTACTAACTCATATCCTGTCTCTCACCGTTTCCAAGTTATTGCACATTATTGCTCACATTTTCGCTTTAGACAAGCGGGATACTGTACATCTCTCTAAATTTACAACACTCGTTTGGGATGAATCCCGGAACTCAGGACCACGATATTTCGTCTCAAGAAACTAATAGCACCGCCCTTACGTACGGTGCAAAATGCGTTTCGATATCTTGAACCGTTTAGGCGTGGCTCACGAGTGTGACAGACAGACAGACAGACAGACAGAACCGCCGTTAGGAATAGCGCAGTCTACCGACGCGCTGTGAAAACGAAAAACTTGCAAACCCTATCCCTAACCATAACCGTAACCTTAAATTGCTATCATTAACAAGTTTGTTTGTACGTTTATGTGGTGGTAGCCAGGGAAAATTATATCCGGAGGGAGGGGAACGTCCAGGGGTGGGGAATCTCCGAATCCCAGTCTTCCAGTCCCGTAGAACTGCTCAGCTTACTTCAGATTTACGACGTGTAGAAGGATGAGCTGAGGCAGGCGGTGGCATCGTCTGATGTTCGCCGGCGGCGTCGCGTTAACATCGAAGTTTCGTGGGGACCGCGATGATCGCTGGGGAGGTACCAGTCTTGCCGTATCCTCACATCCCCTCCCGCCGACGTTTCTTGGTTTTCTCCGCAGAAGCCCGGACGCCGCACGCCGACGAAGATGCATTAAACGAGCTGGATATACAGTACAAACGATCGGATTGCCAGAGTGGCTGCCAGGTTTTGTCAGGTAACGTTTCCAGCCGCCGCAGCGGCCCGGGTCTGCGGCGGCCCGCCACCGAGATGGCAGTAAAAAAGATCCGTTTACAGAAGCCCTCGAGAGGGAAAGAGAGAGGACAATACAGATGCACTGTCTGTAGAGGTCGTTGACATTCCGTCTCTCACAGCTACTGCAGGACTGCCAAGTCGGCGTAGACGTCGGCCTTTGAGTTGCTGTACTCAATAAAGGGTTCTTGCGCCCCGCAGAGACTTCTGCTGTTAATTGCCGCTGCGTGCTCTAAATAACAGTAAAGACTGACAAGAAGACAGTTTTTGACTGATTTGTCAATTCTTTCGACACGGCGAATGTGAAAAGTTCACGTTAAACACGAATTTAATGTTTTATGTTCTTCATTTATCCGTTCTCGTGTTATCAGTTCAACTTCAGGCCTCTGACAGTATAACAGTTACACCGAATCGTTCCAGTCGGACTTACAACCCACGAATAAATTAACAGCAGCGAACGCATCATTCGCATGCGTTAAATAGCACTTGGCGCACCTCAGCGGTTCATTGTCGTCAAAGAAGTGAGTTCAGTGTATAGCACAGTGGCTGCGGCCAACCGCCAACGTGTACCGATCGAGTCGTACTCACATTGCGTGCTTAGCCATCATTCGAAACGTTGTGTATAGCGCTTGCATACACTACTACACTGACCTCCCGGCCTTGATCAACGATTTTTAAACTATACCGCGTGTGCCATAAACACGGACCATTTTTGAAAGTTTGTAACCCGTGTATGCGATGACGCAGAAAGGTAACCCGTAGGCTATATCAAATTGTGCAGTACGTTGTCGGGAGTAAGATTGTTGTCTTGAAATTGGTCACAGTTAACTATTCTTTGTACTAGTCTGGTAATACTCTCCGGACCTCAGTCTGGTTAGTTGCTTACTCTGTGGTGCTTTGCTACAAAAATTGTATTGTTAAGACTTCCGAGACGTTGATCATCTGAAGCGCGTTCTGTTCTGTTACACCGCTGGATCCGATGAGCCAAGACGCAACAAAAGGTGTACCAGACCGACCGCTAAAACAGCGTGATGGTGTTTAGGGTATAGTAGACATGTTGAATTCCTGTTGATCTATTGATGTTTATAATCAGAGTTGATTGTCAGTTTTTGCAGCAATTGTGTACAATAGTTCAACGTCATGACTAAATTAAATTTGGTATTTTTAGTACAGTATGGTTTCTCTGAACTTATGCAAAAATATTTAAATATAGCGACAGTCAAAATACCAGTCTTACTGCTGATAAATAGCTGAACCTTTTTGATGTATTGAACGCCTTTCAACGTCGTCATATACATAAATTATACATTTAACAAGTATTCCGGTTTTTTGGCCCACCGTGTGTATGCATTTTTTGGTATATTGTATTTTGTGGCAAAATAAATCTACCAAGTTTGAACTTTAAGATCGCCTGCCATCCTTTCGTCTGTTGCTGTGGAGTTTAGTAACCGTGACCTTGCGCTACAGTACATGTACATGCATATACTGTCTGCATTCACGAACGGAATTTGTGGAAATTTTAACGGATGTTAATACCAGGGTGTAATTGCTTCCATGTTACGCCGATTGGCGCAAACACGTCAAATTTTGTGAATTTTTATAGTTTTGTCGACTAACGTCCTCGTGACCGAACTGGCAAACTTTTGTAACTTTTCGTTGAATTCCGTGCGGTAAATATTGGAACGTCTGCTTCCACCACAAATTTGTGTTACACGTTTATTTTATTAACGACGCTATGCTGGTTTATGTCATTGTTACAGACCACCTGCAGAACCTCGACGTCTATGAGGTTGTTGTACCGCGACGTGTGGACGTCCAGTCTTCTTCCTCGTCGTCGTCGATGTCGTCGACGTCTGTCTTCGGTCGACGCAAGCGCAGCAGCGGCAACTACGACGGTTCGTCTCGAGTCTACGAGCTGTCGGCGTTCGGTCGTCGGATGTCGCTGCGACTGCGACCGTCGCCGAGAAGTCTCGTCTCTCCGTCGTTCGTCGTACAGCACCTTGCCGACAACGAGACCTGGCTGGCGACCTACGACCGCAACAGCTCGGCGCCAGACAGGTGGCGTTGTTTCCACGAAGGACAGGTTGACGGAGATCCGCAGTCGATCGTCGTCGTATCTACCTGTTCACACCTGGTACGTGAAGTCTTTTTTTATTTCCCTTAACCTATTCAGTCTTTTGAAAATAAATTTGACGACGCCGTCGCAGTTTTTGCTAAGCTGCTGACAGCAGTGGTCAAAGTATAGGATTGAAGACGTGACTTAATTCTCCATCCTGCCCCTCTGTTCATTGACACTCTTACTTTATCTTCCACTCCGCAAAGAGGCGCCTCCATTTAATTTCTGCTGCGTCGCGAAGCTCTGTCCTCTCTCAGTCCAGCTACGTGGTCTGTATTACGTACTGAAACGAAAGCGACCACGTCGAAAAACGGGTCTAAATTTTGGGTTTTTTGACCCCCCTCCTTTTAAATTTTGTGCATAGGTCGGTCAAATGTCAATATTTTTCGACTTTAGCCTAAGAACGAACGTCTCTTGTACTTTTGGCAGAGACGTTCAGAGAGCTCAGAGATTAGGAGTCCGATAACAAAAAAAAGCAAAAAGCACAGGCAGCGAACTCAAAAGGCCTTGCTTCGGGCGGCCTTAATAAAAAAAATAAAAGTAGTATTTGTATAGCGCCAAAAAGTTCGGAGATCATACACGCGGAGGCGCTCGCGGAGTTAACAAGGTATAGTTGAGATGATGTTTTAAAAATCACTTAAAAGTGTTAACAGACTGGCACATCAAGCAGAGATGCAACGAGTTCCAGACTGAGACATGTTCTGACGGGTACAGATGCTGCTTGCTGCTATACATGATCAAAGCAGTCTTGCGGGAACAGCAGTACGATCAAGAACGCCGTTGGCAATGTACGTGTTACCTTGCAGCGAGCGACATCTTGTAGTAAGAGATTCGCTGTGAAGACATGACAACTCCATCACACGCCGTCATTCGCTTACCTTTTCTTCAAACAGACCAACTGCGACGCCGAGTTAATGTTAGTTTCTTTTTTTACTGATGCCTATCGGCGTGACACGCGCTACGTTTTGTCCATCGGGGCTATAGATACGGCGACGGCGGTACCACTAATTGCCGCAACAAAAAAACAAGGAGGGACGCAGGAATGACAGCGCACTCAGAACGAAATAATAAGTAAGTAAGTAAGTAAGTAAGTAAGAGTTTAATACATATGACATTCGCACATGTGTACAACGAAATACAAAAATGAAGATAATACAAGTGAACACACAAATCATACATAATTAATCCAAGGAGACCGCTGAGTAAGTATAAGTAAGTAACTAAGTAAAAACATCTGTAAACGTCGAAATGCCGCCAGAGAGGTTGTGGTACGATGCAATTAGTTGAACCACAGGTCTGTCTGTAAAATTTTAAGTTTAAGCTATCTGCGACGGGGTTCGTTGCGGTAATTAGTAACACCTATGCGGCGGTGCGGGTCGGGGCGCAGGTTCCCGAAAAAACCGAGTGCCGCGGGTGCATGCTGGTCGGCGGCGATGACGGATTCAATGTGGTTTTGTCTGTTTTGCATGTTGGACGCGTCGGCGGCTGCGCGCATTCCAGCTTGCGGTCGGGGCCCGTGCACCTGTCGGCTGTATAGTCCGCGGTGGACGCCGGCGATGTCGAGGCACGCTTTCACCTACGTGTTCTGCGATCCTCGCAAAACTGCTCCGTCGTCGTTCGGACTCATACGATATCGATAAACGTCTTCCACCGTCAGCAGCAGCGGCGGCGGCGGCAGCAGCAGCAGCAGCATGAGATCGAGGGGATCCGCATGCGGGGATGCGGTATTGTCGCAAGATGCTGCGCTTCAACGTAGCGTATCCATTGTAATATACATCTTTATTCACTAAAATGGTAGAATCAAAAGAAAAAAAATACATACATACAAAATATACAATAAACAAGAACAGAAGCAGAAATAAAGAGAAATAATGAATAAACAATATGTACAACAGGCTATTACAATATGGACCTGTTTATAGCAATGAAAACATTCAGAAGCCTGCCCCTTGCTGGACGGACAGTAACAGACGTAGAATGCTTTAGTCACTGATTTCGCAGACTCTATTGTCAGCTTGACTTCTAAACGTGTCGTTCCAACTGTTTTTACTGCATTTTACATCACATCTACTGCGCCTTGTTTGAGCTGGTTGGTTCTTCTTCCGTAGTTCTCCTCAGTCGTTGCTTGTCGTTAACGTACCGTGCCACTACCGTCACTTGTAGCCAACTTTTGAATCTGTTCGTAAATAAATGATCATGGTCAGTGTGCAGCCGTCATGCCTTGGATCTAATCTCTTTTTCACCTTTTCTCCTCTTTCTCTTCTTGTTCTTCCTTTTTTTCGACTCATCATCATATCATTTATTGTTTAAAAATAGGTTACGAACGTAAGTAATCGGAGAACACTGCCTAAAAGTTGTGAACTCGTAACAGTCTTTGCGTATTTGTGCTCCGCTGAGGAAATGCTGTTCGTTCAAATCAGCAGTTTTGCCAATGAGAACCACCGCAGATGATTGAACGCATTCAGTACTGTCTGTTTAACAAACTCCCTCGTAGACTGCGGGCATTACATGAGATGCTGTTGAGCTCGATTTGCAATACAGACGCTGCTTCCCGGCCTCTGAAGGCCTTTGTTAAGCAGAGGCTTGGTTTCACTTTCCCATATAATCGTGAAGAATGATTTACACAAAGCCACAGGCCACAACCTTCATCAGAGAGCCCACAACCTAACGCTTCCTTCCGACGTTGGCTCAACCGCCAAGCAGAATTTTATTCCCAAGTTTTACCTTGCAACTATAATGTGTATATGTTTTGTACATTTCATGTATATTTTTGTTATGCTGTAACAAATGCGTTTGTTATTTGTGCAATAAAGAATTACTTACTTACTTAAAACTCTGAAGACGGGCAAAACATAGGACAACATTACTCATTTCTGTGGTAATTAAGATTAGTTCGTTCGCCATTTTATTTGTAGGTAATGTGTCCGTATTTTCGTATTCTCTCGGCGTCTCCCAGACCCCCGCAGTTTGGCGCCGAAGGTAACTGCTTCCATTGCTTCACACGCCACTGAAAGAATACATACAACTCTTGACCCTGCTTCGTCACACTTCGCGATAGTTTGTGAAGATCCCACATCGTAGCAGCGCCGTCCGAGTTTTCTTCCCTCCTCGTCCAGAGTGGACGATGCTTGACCGAAATCGTTTAACCTCTGCTGGCAGTTCCACGCCGCGGTCAGCTCTATACTGTTTGCTGCATCGTCGAGTTTTCATCGACGCTGTGTGTCCAGCGACCCAGTAACAGGTGCGCTGCGTCATCGGCGGCTCGGTTGGTCATGCAGCTGACTGATTTGCTGACCGATTGATTAGTCGATTGATCTTCCACGCATCGGACAGTCTTGTTTAGCTTTGCGGTGTCGATGCGCGGCGAGATTCTGACCACACCGCTATACATGGCCGTATTTGAGGGGGAGATTGGATTTATGGGTTTAACCCCATAAATGTTGGAAATATTTTCGCACTGTCAAAATATGCTGCAAAATATTTGACGACTCTAACATGGCCTCTTCCAGGAAAAGCCATATGGCGTCTTTAAAATGACAGAAAACGCTTGGCGGCCCCAAGAACCCTACCCTACTCTCGGCCTTTTAGGCCTCGGGCTTCGGGCCTCGCTCATTCCCGCTCCTAATTTTCAGATCCCTCCGAGCTAAAATCCTGGCTACAGCTCTGACGCTATACGTCACATGGGCTAAGATGGCGTGGCGGCGCAGCGAGCAAGACGTCGGACTTGCGATTCGTAGGTCGCAGGTTCGATTCCCTGACTATAGTCACAGGCGTAGATCTGGCTGGACTTCTGGGGGGACGAATGGCGAGCACCGATGGTGGGTCGGTACCGAGTAGGGTGGGATATGGAGAGGGGTGTCCCCTCTCCAGCCAAGTAGGCGGTCTGGGGGAGCGTCGTGAGTTCCCCCAGCGGGGTCCGCCGGAAATGCATTTTGGTGTATTTTGCAAAGCCACAGAACGCTCTTTTTGTACCTATATGACAAAATCTGGGAGGGGGACAGTTTGCATTAGCGTCCTCCTCACTCCAAATTCTGGGGAGACTTGTCCCCGAGTCCCTCCGTGATCAACGCCCATGACTATAGCACTGCTATGCAACAACCTTAGACAAGGTCACCAAGCAATATAATTCGGTACTGGCCAAAGATCGGTGATGCCCTGCGGCTATGAAGGTGACCGCGGCCCTGGCAGAGAGTACTGACAGCCACTGTCGGGTTTATGACTTTCGTCATTCGCGGGCTGTCTGCCTAGAGACCGGAATCGGCTGCGGCCCCTGGTCTCACTCGGGATTACTTTTACCTTTTTAGCTCAGCTGCCTGAGCTAATCTACTATAAACGGGTCAAGAACTGTCTGTGTGTCTGTGTGTTAACCAGGGTAGCACAAATCATAACCACTACACGTAGACACTTGTAATCCTGCATGCACAGATCTCCTGGTGGCCTCTGATCAAAAACCAAAAATAAGGTCAGTGTGACCTAGTTTACTGGGTTTATAGGTCATATGATGCCAGTTGAGCGTCACTGCCCGTAGCCGGCTTGTTTTATACGTCACATATCAATCATTAACTACTCTGCACTGCATCGTACTACTTAGAGGTGCGTTCATGACGAGGCGCTATACAAATCCACGTTTACCTTTACCTACTGCGATCTTCCACAGCTCAGCTGCTGACTCGTGAGTGAGATATTGGCTCGAGTCGCATTTGTGAAGATTATGAGACGATTTAAATCACGCCTTTGATATCTGTAAAGGCGATTGATACCACGGTGAGGCTGGCAGTGATCCGTGGGTGCAGAGGGAGAGAACTTATTAGTAGCAACCCCTTCCCTTCAAAAATCCATGATCAGCTCGAAGAGGAGCCTCGAATAGAGTTTGCAACAGTAAGCACACTTCTAATCATAACATCTGAGATAAGATCTATACGCAGTGATCTGTGTCGTTATGTAGGTACTTAAAAGTGTGCTTAGTGTATCGATTAGTTTTTGGGAAGTCTATACTAATTATGATATGGCGATACTCACTCAGTAGCGGACCGCAACAAGTGTGAAGTCGCCTGTTAGTAGGTAAAAAGCCGAGCACTTGTATAGCGCCTTGCATGGTATACAAACCACTTTAAAGCGCTCAGGCATGGATCACACAGTTTTACCTGCAATACACACCATACCTGCCTTTACCTCGTAAGCGTTCACCAGATGGCGCCTCCACCGATTGAGGTGGCAAACATCTAATTGCAGCTTACTACTCATTTATCGACCCCGAAAGGACGAAAGGCTGAGTTGGCCTAGTTGGCTGATCTCGAGCGGACGGTTTACCCACATAGTGGTCACCCATCAGCTGCAGGTCAAGCGCAGGACAGGGAAAGTCCGCCGGCGAAAGACCGACGTTCTACCACTGCGTTACGCAACCATAGGTGCATGGTATGGTCAGCTTGGTTGGGGGTTTATATTCTCTGGCTGCTCTCTGGTTGTTGTACTGTGATGATATATGCAACAGAAACGATTACTTGTGAGTATGGGATTGTGAATATTATTTGCGTGAAGATCGGCGTGATCTACGTGGACGCTGAATGGTACTTCATAGAGCCACTGGAGTCGTCGCCGGAGAACGTCGGCTTCCGCGGCAGAAACAACGGCAGTCTGGCGAAACACGTCATCTATCCGCGGAACGCAACGACTCCGTCGTCAACTCAACATACGTGCCACGTAAAAGGTTAGTCATATAGTCGCGCCCGTGCAGAAATCCGTATAAGATCACCGTATGGTCAGTTGGTCGGCGTCTATGCGTCATTCAAGTCCTAAGGAGATACACGTTGCCAGTTTTACTGCGTCTGGTGCGCTTCAAGCGTTGATACGGTACGTCAGTCGCAATGAACGCCGCTTTCGACAAAGTGCATTAAAAATAAGACTGCCTTTCAATCGAAGGCAGACTAGCCGCGAACACATCGGTGATAACACACCACCATTTCTGAAACCAGCTGATGTGCAATACCAACCTCGATGACCTTGAATGATCTCGAACGGCGTAATAGCCCTTATGTTGCGTTTTTACCGCGCTGCATGCAATGCAGACGCGGTCTAGCGATGAGAATTCTGTCCGTCTGTCTGTCTGTCTGTCTGTCTGTCTGTCTGTCCGTCTGTCACACGCGTGGATTGTGACAAAACGGTAGAAAGATCTGTCCAGATTTATATACCATACGAAAGAACATTTAGCCTAGTTTTCTGAGAAGA
>Ga0049105_1000015_pt1 | contig 27589 bp, 12 predicted proteins | sample WorMetvaBAHAMAS1_FD_61260 | JGI IMG/M metagenome (GOLD analysis project Ga0049105, IMG submission 61260) | Worm MetaG Olavius vacuus BAHAMAS.1 | ecosystem: Host-associated > Annelida > Digestive system > Unclassified | place: Germany: Marburg | collected 2013-04-09
TAGCCGTAGCACCTACCAATAAGTAACACTAATATAGGAAGTCCACTACGCGCTTTCCAATGAGCCTAAGATCTCCATCGTACGTTGCCCCTACCCCCCAAATGATAGCTCAAAAACGCAGTGTCCAAAATTTGAACAATAAGCTGCGATAACTCAGAAACGATACGAGCTAGGATGTCAGTTGCTATTAATCACTAATAGGAAGTCGCATACTTACTTTCGATTTATACCATCCTCGATGACCTTGAATGACCTTGAACGGCGTAATAGCGCTTATTTTTTCGTTTTTACCGAATTCGATAGCTTTGGTGGCCAATTACGTCACAGTGGTTGAAGATAGACCTATAATGTCCGCAAAATATTGTCTCCCCGTTCCAGTCTTCCACTTTTGGCCAAAACTAACTTTTAGCGCGGTCTCTGCGATCGCTGAGCTACTTGTTGTAGTTGTTATTTGTCAAGCACGTCTCTCCTCTCTGGATCCTCCACAGTTTGACGTGGCTGATGGCGATTACAGACAAAGCGTCCATAAACATCAGCCATAGTTTTAACCATGTCACCGGAAATAATTACAAGAAGCTCATCTACCGCAGAGATAACGCGCGTTGCCGTTATTACGCCATTCAGTGTCGCTCATTCAGGGTCACCGATTTCGGTAATTGGTACCAATCGAAAGCCCGTGCGTCGCTTCATGTTAGTGAATAATAACTTATATCTGTCTCGCACCATTTCAAAGTTATAGGCCTATTGGTAATGTTTTCGGTTTAGACGGGGGTATTTTTTATTGCACTTATTTTTTGGAATCTCCGTGAATATTACCACAAGTCATATGTTCCCAGAACCACATTCTTCGGGCTACATTTTTGTCGCTGACAGTGTGGGTTGAGCTTTAATTGCTTTAACGCAGTTTACTCCCAAAGCTGCCAAATTCGGAAAAAATAACGCAAAATAATGGCATTACGCCGTTCGGGGTCATTTAAGGTCACCTATTTGGTAACAATCAAAAGTCAATATGCGACTTCCTATTAGTGATTAATACTAACTTACATCCTGTCTCGCGTCGTTTCCAAGTTATTGCGGATTGTTAAGGCAGCCAGACGATAGTCGGGAGGGCTTTGTTTTGCCTCAGAACTGTTTTTGCTAACCGCCCTGTAATCTCGGAGACGGCCCAGCGGCGTCCCGTCAAAAATGATTGGTGGTTTGGTCCTAGCTGTCGCGCGAAAAATTGACTAAATTTTACAGGTGGTCCGAAAGTCGGAACTTTGGCCCCGATTTTCGCCATGCATCTTTGACGCGCTCTGATTGTGAAACGGAACAACATGTCGGAAATCTGAGGCATCCACATGGACAGCCGACCATTGCACTTCATTTTCTCTCAGACATTTCGCCCCCCTTACCCTAATTTTACGGGGGTTGAAAGGTGCGAAATTTGGCCTAAAATCGCCTTTGAGGCCCTTTGCTAATAAAACTGCAGCAAAATGTAATTCGTTTCTCGCCGACGTTCGTACGGCCTACTTACTTACACGCCGTGTTTGTTGGTTGCCTGGTGACCCGTTCGCTCTGAATGTATGTGTTTTATTGAGGTCAAGGTTTGCAAATGAATGACATTTGCATTCAGATTGTAGCGATGTTGTCGGCACGTATAGTACGGTACACACATCGCGTTCTCGGGAGCACACTTACGACTGATTAGCAGAGGTCCGTGTCGTACAGGGAGGGGTGCGGGATGTGTGTGTACCGGATCCGCTTGCAGACTCGAAATACGCTGCAATTTCGAGGTGGCGCTCGGTTTGCGGACCGCAATGCTAATTGGCAAGTCGTGGACATGACTCACTGCAGCGATCCAGACTTGTCAGTTTGCTTCAGAAGCGTACAAGCAGCAATCAGGTGCTTTCAACGATGTTATGTTATGCTTTTGATCTGTCCTTCTGTCGTTCTGTCGCGCTCATTACCTCATCCGGTAAACCGTTTACCGCTACTCTGCTGCTGATGCCCTGGCATCTAACACTTCATTGCAACCGTATAGGCGCCCGTTACGTGACCTTGCTTACTTTCAGTTTCGAATTGTTGTCACCTTTTCTACCTAATTAGTCAGTTGCCTAATTAATGCAAGGCCACTTCCGGCACACCCCGCTGCCTATCGCAACCGTCTATACACAGGGCTAGCCCTGTGCAATCGTGTGCATTGTCTGCTGTCAGGTCGTCGTTTGGGTGCGTTCTTTTATTGAACAGATTTATTTGACAACAGAGTGCCGTTCGACAATACCACTGCGATTTATCTGATTAATCTGCTCTGTAAATTAGGGTTAGACTCTGAGTTGCGCTATTTTAGAATTTTTTTTTCACGGAGAATAACGAAAATGAGCGCCTTATCTTCCGCGAATTCCATCACAGGAGGTAACATCTTGCTAAAAGAACGAACCGAAACGAATCGGCTGCAGTCAAAAACAAAATAAAATTACATATTCTAGGAGTTGCCATGCATATATTAGGCAACTAGCTAATTCTTGTAGAAATTTGCTGCGCATGCGAGCTGACGTTTTTTTGCTGTCACGTCAATTAGCTAGTTGCCTAATTAATAATAATAATAATGCATAGCCCCTTCCGCAGTCTTGTTGTCCTCGAGGCCTGGCCTTGGCCTCGAGGATCCTCGAGGACACCTCATGAAGGTCTTGGCCTTGGCCTTGGCCTTGAGAGAAAAGTCTTGGCCTTGTTGTGTCGTCTGGAAAGCTTTCACTGCTTCTTGTAACCGCTTTGCCGCCAGCATTTAGTGAAGTATAGATTTTTACCGCGCTAACTAACCCACCCTGCAGCTCGGTGTGTCTGCGATAGCTGAGCCACTTATACGTTAGAAATGCAGTAGCCTAGGTCCGCAAAGTACAACGATCGAGTCGAGGCACAGTGTGGGCTCCCCGAGCGCAAGCTTGTAACTGTATTACTGTCGGCATCTCACAACTTCCTTCGTCAATACTCTCCGTGAAAGAAGTTGCTGTCTGAGTACGGACCGCGATTTAGCGAATCCCGATACCTCTGCTATCGTCCTATCGTACATCGGGGACACCTGGGTTCGTTCGGGGAGATTGAAGCCGGCGATTTGTTGTTTGTCTGGCGGACTTTGAATGGTGGAATTGAACGTCGAACGAACGATGAACGACTGACCGCCGGCGGCCGCTGCATTCGCACTGCTGCCGCGCTGCTGGTCCAACGTTTTAATATACGACGCTGATTACGACGCCTTATCGCATAGATCATTGGTTATCGGGGCCGTTATGCTCGCCGGGAGGCATTGACGTCGTATTCACGTTTTTGCCGTCGTTTTGCGGTGGTCGGTTGGCGTGTCTTTCTGCTAAGTTTGCCCCGTTTTAAAAGGCCGGAGTAGATAAGTCGGACCAGCCCGAGATATTTAGGCTCAGGTCAGAGCAAAATTATCCGAGGCATAGATCTGTATTTGGAAAAAAATTTAAAACGTTGTAAACGTTGATAAAACGTTGGTAGTTGAAACCGTCAGTGCATGACCGTTAAAACAGGCAGAAACAGAAAAAAACTGCTTCCGGTTTTTGACTTACAGTATGGAGACGTTCTTCATCAACTGTCCAACATCTAACCATTTCATAATTGGTAGGATTGAAATTTGCAATCAGTTACTTGGAGTCTTTTTTTGTAATTATTTTTGTAAACTTGTGTCATCGTTTTACCGCGCTCCATACTGTGCAGGGCTGTATTAGCCATGAGCAAAATTTCCGTCCCTCCGTCCGTCTGTCAAACGCGTGAATTGTGATAAAACGAAAGAAACTTCTGCCAAAATTTTCAGACCATATAAAAGGTCCATTCTTCTTGCTTTGCGACACGAAGAATGAATGTTGGGGGTCGTCCCCTTCTACGTGAAAATTTGGCCGAAGCTGACCCATCCCCTTCAAAAACGCCTATTCCAATCAATATTTGCTCGTAGCGCCTCATTCGTAACACCCAGCGAAAAAAGTAGGAAGCCCACTTACGAGCTTTCCAATGAGCCTAAGGTGAACAGTATATGTTGTCCCTAAGCCCCCAAAGTGGGGCTCAAAAACGCAATGTGACCGTTTTTCGTCCAAAATTTGAACAGTAATCTGCGATAACTTCGAAACTGTACGAAATAGATGTTAGTTAATGTTAATTATTAATAGGAAGACGCATACGGGCTTTCGATTGTTACCATTGGTACCGACATCGGTGACCTTGAATGACCTTGAACAATATAGCCCGTATTTTGCGTTATTTCACCGAATTTGGTAGCTTTGGAGGCCGAATACAGTGATGATGATGATGATGATGATGAGTGGATTTATAGAGCGCGTCATAATAGTCCTCAAACGCGCTATCGATCAGCCAAACAGGTGGTCCTTCAGATGTCGGGCGAACGTCTGACGGGAGAGTTGTTGAAGATAGACCTATAATATCTGCAGGATATCGTCTTCCACTTTTAGCCAAAGCTGACCCACCCTGCAACGCGCTGTCTCTGCGATAGCTGAGCTACTTGTTATTTTTGGTTTAATTTTTTTTTCAAACATTTATAAATACATTTTCATCAGAATAAGTACAGTAATAAACTTTGATAACAACCAGGTCTGAGTGATCTGTTTTTTCTTTATTCGATCACACCCAGCGATGTTGCTGTATGGGTATTGGCGAACAAAAGCAATTACACTTACAAATTTTACTGCGCAGGAAATTTATTGCTGCATATTATCTGAGCAGGAGCAGGGGAGCGGTAAAACATTACACTAGCGTATATCGTTCCCCAAGTATATAGCTGCAGGCGGTCATAGAACAATTGCCGTGATGTCACGAGCGCATGGATTTATGGATGTGGTCGCGGGTCTGTGCTAGCGAGTGTACAGTAATGAACACAGTGCCTCCTAGCAGCCCGAGCTTACGTGTCTCGCTGTCGGGGGCTTCAGTAGATAGTGGTATGAATTTTTAAGGACCGATATTTATGCGCGGAATCTGTAGGCGTACTTTCCCCGAGCGACAGGGGTTCATCAGCTTGTCGGATTCTCGCTGCGCTGCACGGTACGGTAACGTTAAAGGCAGTCGGAAGTTAAGTACGTTTTATCGACGTACGCATAATGCTGTACTTAACTTCCGACTGCCTTTAACGTTACCGTACCGTGCGCAGCGAGAATCCGACAAACTGTGACCGAATTCAGTGAGAGCGTCGTCGCGTCGCGACACACGATGCGACTTTAGCCGACTTTACCGTAACTTCGCCGCGGTCTTGTGTGCGACTTGTTGCCGACAAACCGCGTTGAGATTACGAACCTGCTGCTGCCTGTTTGTGCCCGACTATTCCTGACCCCGCGGGGACGGGACATACATCCGTCATGATGGGTGACAGGGCCGTAATAGGAAGTAGTTAACACAAGTCGGTAACTTCCCTGTAACATAGCTTCGCTCTGATGCAGTCGCTCTAATGGAATCTGCTAGAGAGCGGCACGATGATGGGGAACGGCGAGAGCACCGCGGTAATTCCGCGCTAATGGGTACTGTGTCGGTGGTATTACCGCGGGAACCTGCCCCAAGCATCATCTGGTGATAAATTTGGTTCTATTCGAGTGGACGTTCTCTCGAAGACAGACGAACTCTGTAGCTGTCAGGAGACTCCGCTGATGGACTTACGTTCCTTCACGGCGTTTGACTGACTGCTTAAACTAGAGATAGACCACTTTACAAACTTTTACACTTTTTCGACTTCGTTTTCCGTGATTTCCAAATATGAAGTACTTTGCTAATAAACGTGTAATTGAATTTAAATTGCATGTTAACGTTAGTATGGGGACAAATATCGCGGGGATGGGGTGGGAATGGGGACAAATACTGCGGGGACGGTTGGAGATGGGGACAAACTGCTGTCCCCGTCCAGCTCTCTACCTTAATGACTGAATGGCGACGCCGGTGTTTAGCTGTAGGGGCGCATCGATGTCAACGTGAAATTTTCTAGGTTCTCTTTCCTGATTGATTTAAAGGGATCTATAAATCTCTAATTGCTACTGTGATAAAAGAGGAGGATGGGAGAAAAAAAGGTAATGGATGTAGTTTACGGCTTTCACGTATTACTGCTGCTGATAGTACTTAGTACTACTACTACTGCTACTTATAATCAGGGTGGCCACTCACCTGGAAAACCTGGAAAAGTCAGGGAATTCCAAAGTGGTCAGTGAAAAGTCAGGGAAACTGAAATTTGCTTAGCGTGCAATTAACATACCATACGAGCTGAAGAGTTGAAGTTGCAGCTTTTGGGCCTGGACTTCGGATATGTTTATCATTGACACTCTTGTAGGTTTTAGTAAGTTGGTTACTATGCTTGTTATAATTAACGTGAAAGAACGACTGTTCAAGTGCTATGCAGTAGATCGATAATCTTTACCTGTCCAGGCTACTGGAAAAGTCAGGGAATTTCATGTGGTCTGGAAAATGGCCACCCTGATAATAATAATAATAATAATAATTTTAGTTTTTAACCCCCGGGATCTTTACTTCCTGGGGGTACTAAAAATAATAATAATAACTAGGAAAGGTAGCAATTGCGATGCATTGCAACTTGAGGCCAGCCGACGTCGCGCCAGTCGTTCTGGACTTTATATAATTACAATGCCCTTAATACACCAGAGTGTCAAATTTCAACACAATCGGCCAGTGTGCGACTGAATTATTGATGATGTAGTAAATTTTCCCCACCCGTTTTTCGGGGAGGAATTTCCAGTAAGTAAGTACACATAGATTTTAGAGTGGCCTAAATAACGAACATTACTACAAGGACCACTGTAACGATGCCAGTCAAACGGTCCAAAAATCAAGTGAGGGTATGAAAGTTGAGAAAGATCAGTTTTAATTGACGGAAAGTCTGCAATGATGACGATGAGACGACGGCCTCTGGCAGACCGTTCCAGACTTGAGCTGCGGTAACCGGAAAAGCACGGCTGCCAACAGTAGACAGTTTGATGCGCGGCGCGACTATGCGGCTGGTACTTGCTGACCGCTGAGCTCGCCGACCGGCTAGGTCAGCGACGGCGACAAGAGGTCCTATACTATAATATAATATCCAGTACTATGATAGGAGGCATTCGATATAACGTCGGGTGACCTAATTCTGTGGTTTTATTACAGTTGTAGACGGTCGCCACAGAGGACATAACAAGTTGTAACGCAGGACGGCACTGTACAATAGAACGTAAGGCATAACACAGAATATCTAGCACGGCCATTAAGCGCTAGGTTTACTTAATAAGTTAATTAGTAAGGTAAGGTAAACGTGGATTTGCCTTGTCGTGATCACACTTCTAAGGCGCTCGGGTATGGCACGCGTTCTCAAGGGATCACAGTCCGTTAACGGAATGAACCATACCTGCCTTTGCCTTCCCACCCGAAGCTGGTACTCATACTCATAGCGTGCAGTACAAAACAACAAACGCACACGCATATTTTAACGTAATAACATAGAGCAGACGAATTTTACAAATCCTTTAAACTGCCCATCACTATATCTTGTCTATTTTCGGCGTCACCGCGATTCGAACCGGCGTAGGACCTTTTGCATATACCGGTACTGCCCAGCGACGCTAACTACTGGGCCATTCGCTCTGCCGGCGGTCGACCTGCGGTCAAGGTCCATCTCCGACGTCGTGCCTGAGTTGTGATAGATACGGCTATCGCTCGAGCAGGGCTCAGGGTTGGTCATCGGTCAAGTTGGTCGTCACATTTCGATCAGTCACATGGGTTACAGGCTTGTATAGACAAACGACGTTATAGACCCGGTAGTCATTTTCTCTGTCCTTCCAGGCTCTCGCTGTATGTCTCTCTGTCACGCTCGTGAGTCTCGCCTAAACGGTACGAGGTATCGAAATATTTTTTACGCCGTACGATATAGCGATGTAACTAGTTTATCGACCCCAAATTTTGTATTCATGAGTTCAGGATTTCATCACAAACGAACTGCATTAAAGAGATGTCTCCCCGCCCCTCCCTCCCCCCACCGCTGAAAGCGAAAATTTAACCAATAATCTGCAATAATGGAAAGGGTGTGAGAGAGGATGCAAGTGAGTATTATTCACTAATCTAATCTAATCTAATAAAAAGTGTCTTTAATGCCCAGTGTACGCGAGCCGGACCGGCTAGGCAATACAATGTAACATAAAACAGTTAAAATACCAGCTGAATGAAGTGACATAAAATCAGTTGAGTTGGTTAAAAAAAGAAACTAACTAACTAACAGGAAATCGCCTGCTGACTTTCGATTGGGACCGCAGTCTGTGAAATGACCTTGAGTGGCGTAAAGACCGTCGATGCGCTCAGTCTCTGCAGCTGAACTGGTTGTCACATGCGTGATTAGGCCGATAATTACTATGGTGGAGGTGTAGTTGAACCAGATGTTTGCCAAAGTTTAGTTTACTGGGTCAGGGGCAGTGGCAGACCCAGCGAGGGGGATGGGCGACCGGGCTGCCTGACCCCTTGACGTGTTGAAAAATATCTGACACAAGAATAATGGTGGGTATTTGTAAGTGCAAGTAATAGTCTGCCGCGGCAGGTTACGTTTGCACCATCAGTGCAGTCGCCTCAAGACACACCTCTTTAAACGCTGCAATACTTAAAAATTGCATTCACCGTTGTTTGCCCGATGATGAGTGCATTGTTACATATGGCATTCCTCCTGGCACCCAGAAAGTGGGGGGGGGGCAGTTCGGGGCCGCGATAAAGTGTAGGGGAGGCAAAACTGGAGAAATTGCGTGTGAGGGGCAATTTTTATTTTCACTCCACCGAGTTGATTTGCACAACTTTTATAATCACTTTTGAACACACTGAACGTATCGATGGCACCTCACCCCCTGTTAGCTTCTCCGCCAGCAGGGAGAACGACATTTGCAGCCACCAGACACGTTCCCAAAAATGCCCAGAGAACGTGTCTGGTTGCTGCTAATGTCGTCATGTTTATGTTAAACGAAATCTAACAAGAAGGTCAGCTACCGCAGAGAGTGCGCGCATTTAACATCGCTCTATCGTACGGTGCAAAAGGCATTTCGATATGTTGAACCGTTCAAAGGCGTGCGCATCAATTATCGTCAATGTTGAAATAAGTCTTAATATAAAGTCAGTTTTTTTGAATGCAGGCCTACTTAACAAATGGATAAATAAACGATTAAATGACGTCAGTGCACTGTCAGCGTAACTTTGGTAAACTGAAGTGCAGTTGATGTAGCTACGTTTTGTTAGGCGAGCATGTGAATGCGCTGACGTTAGGGTAACGCCCACTTCTATACGGCTACGTGCTTGCACAGGCCTGTCATGTCGTGTAATCCTATTTTTATCCGTCACAATCCATCCGCGATTGTGCAGTGCATCCGAATAACCAGAATTACGTTAGTTAATGGGCGTTGTTATATTATTTCATACTTATTGTCATTATTGAGATATAAATAGGCCAGTAACTAACTGTGACCCACAATATATGACCCCAGAGATAATACTGCATTCATTCTCGGTAACTTCTGCGAATATCGCCACAAACTAGATTCTCTTAACTACATTTTTGTCGCATTTTTGTCTATCTTCAAACACTTTGAGGTAATCGGCTCCGAAATTTACCAAATTCGGTAAAATAATGCAAAATAATGGCCATTACGCCGTTTAGGGTAATTCAAGGTTATCGATTTTGGTACAAATCGAAAGTCCATATGCGACTTCCTATTAGTGATTAATACTAACTTACTCCATATCTCGCACCGTTTCCAAGTTAGTGCAGATTCTTGGTCGAATTTGCGCTTTCAGTATGCGGGTCTTAACACACTCGCTTAACACAGACCTAGACTCAGAACTAGGAACATTGGCTCTCAAGAAACTAGAAACACCGCTCCATCGTATGTTGACAGACGATTATTTCGTTTTGTCACAGACAGACGGACAGACAGACAGAAAGGCGACAGCAGTAGCGCGCTCTAAGAGTTAGATGCGCGCTAAAAATTGAAACAAATGTTTCATTTTCTGAATGTGCTGTATGATACTGTGCGATTATTTTTTTATATGTTATTTTGGTGTTGGGGCTGTTTTAACACCCAGAACGCCCCGCTACTTACAGCCTTGGTGGAGTACAGCTGTTTGATGAGAGAATGTTGTCTGCTGTTGCTGTGCAGCGTGGGATCATCAGATGCAAACTGGTGTCAAGAAGCGGACAGAGCTACACGAAAAGTATCAGGACAAATTCAAAGAGCTCGGGGTTAGTATTCTCTACGTTCTTTGTTTGTCTTTGATGCCGAGCTCTAGGTCGTATCTCGTCTAATCTGAAAGTTTTAGCTCAGCTGAGCACGCAGTATAACCGGTCAAAATCTGTGTGTCTGTGTGTTAACCAGGGTGGTACACGTCATAACCGCTACACTTAGAGATCTGTAATTCTACACGCACAGATCGACTGATGAACTGTGATCGCATGCCAAGCACTAGGTCATTTCAGCCGCTGAAAAGTTATACAACTGTTGCAGAACTTTTTTTAGACCGTGGTTACGTGTGAAGTAAATTTTTTTAAAGTTTTTAGCCTTCGTCGAATGCTGTGATTGGCAGCAATGACTTTGCCTCATGAATATTTCCAACATGTTCGATTCTGCTAGAAAGTTTTGCGAGAGTTGTACAACTTTATTTGTGTTCAGACGTTGTTGCTTGCAAAGTCATCTTAGATGTGCCGTGGTCACGCGCTGCCAAATTTTTTTTCGACGAGCGATCGACGAAGATTGTTTTTTTTCTATTTCACGTGTAACCACTGCTTTACAGTTGTTGTAAAGCCGTAGTTGTTGTTGTTAGCGGCGTTGTGAAGCTAGCGAGTCGCCAGCTTAGTCCAGCACACGACGACAAAATAAAATTAGTAAATGAATAAAACTAAAATAAAACAACGTTGAGCAGGAAAGTCCGCAAAGCAGCCCCAGAATGCCGCGAAGTGGGCGTTTGTGTAGTCGATCGGTAGGTGGCAATTATTCTATGATCAGCGTAGAGTGTATGTAACTGAGTACTGACACTGGCAAATTGCGTTTTTCGCCGTCACTGTGACTGCTGATAGACGTCGATCCGTTGGCTTCATTAGTGCAGTGAACGAAGCCGTCCAGACTCTTGCTTTCCGCCGCAGATCGGAAATAATTGACGCGCAGTCGCGAGCAGCGTCTGAGAACCAAAGCCCCTTGCGGTGTCGGTAATGCATTATTACGGTTTCCAGGTGCGTAGGGAGTAGATACGCACGTATGAAATCAAACCGCAGTAAGTAAGCTAGTGTTAACAAGATGCTCCGCTGACCTAACGGTCAGTGTACAGCGCGTCCGTACAACAAAATCCTGGTGTCCGTTCTTGTAGCCTAGTCCATTTCTTTCGCAACAGTTTCAAACAAAATCAACCGTCGGTAAACTCTGTACAAAGAATGTTTATTCTCATGGTGTCCAGCCAGTTTGGTGGTTGGTCATTTCAGTCCTTGGTCACTTACGAACATAAGGACCAAACCGACTTAGCCACTTCGGTCCTTCGGAAACCAGTGATTAATACTAACTTACCTCCTGTCTTGCACCGTTTCCAAGTTATGGCCGATTATTGGTCAGATTTTCGCTAGCGACAGGGGTCTCTTCACTTTTACGCTCTCGCTGGGGGTGATCTCCTGCGAATATCGGGATAAACTTCACCTCCCCATAAACTAGAGTGATTGCCCTACCTGAAGCTGAAACCTGCACGATCGTGCCTTCATTCATCTGGACAAAACACCGGAACCTGACGGACGGACAGACAGCCCATGGCCATTACAGCGGTCTGCATTCGGACGCGCTGTAAAAATCGTGGCAGTATGTGGTCGCAAAATGCTGTTTTTTTAGCGTTCGCTATATATCGTCGTAAATCCGTCTCTCTGTGACGTTCGTGCGCCCTACTCAGCCGGTTGAAATTTTCGGTAGTGTTTCTACGCCATTTAGTACCTTGGCCATCCGTTGACATCATGGTAAAATTTTGCGGAGATCGTCCCAGTTGAACCTTTCCGTCGGGGGAGGGGGTTAAACGCAAGAGGGTTAGCCAAATATAGCGATTTTGGACCTATCGAAGGCATTATCTCGGAAACGGTGCAAGATAGGAGGTAAGTTAGTATTAATCACTAATGATAGGAAGCCGCGTATGAGCTTTCGATTGGTATCAAACTAGGTGACCTTGAATGACCTTGAACGGCGTAATACCCAGTAGCCCCCAAGTTTGCGTTATTTCGCCGAATTCGGTAGCTTTTGGGGCGCGTTACTCTAAGGTTGTTGAAGATACACCGATAATTTCTGCGACAGAAATGTAGCCCAAAGAATGTAGTTTTTAACGATATATCACTTGTGGCGATACTGGCGGGAGATCACCCCCAGCGAGAGCGTTAAAGTGAGGCACACCCCTCTCTCTAGCAAAAATTTGACCTATGATAGCCATAACTTGGAAACGGTACAGGATAGGAGGTAAGTTAGTATTAATCACTAATAGGAAGTCGTATATATCAGCTTTCAATTGGTACCAAAATCGGTGACATTGAATGACCTTGAACGGCGTAATGGCCGTTGCATTGCGTTATTTCACTGAGTTTGTAAACCTGGGTTACAACACATAACCGCTTCCGTGCGCAAGAAAGAAAATTCACGTTCGCTATCTCATCTGCTGATGAGCTTCATGTAATATTTGGCAAGTCAGACATGTGGAGCATGACCTCAGCGTCCAGTCGACGCATCGATGTTTGTTGGCCTGTACCACATACATATTCGATAGACAGCGTGTGTGGTGAGTGATGAAGACAGATCGTCAGACGCAGGACCTGCTAACCTCCAGTCTCTTATTTCGTTACGTCGATACGGCTACGTCTTGGCCACGGTGCTTAAGTCGAGCCGTCCCATCACAGTACCATTCACGTGCTCTCTGAGCGGCCATCATCCGGCTCCCAGTGAGCTGGTAATGCTCGAGATGTCGACCAAGACGAACTTGCTGCAAAAACGCAGTGGAAGTAAAACTAAGTCTTTTTCTTACACATATTGAGGGGCTGGACGAGCTTCTGCATTCCAAGGGACTCGGTGCCGCCCCCTGGTGGCAGGCACCGGCAGCTTTCATCTAAGACCTTGCAACATCCGGTACGGTCTCACTCATTTAAAATGATATTTTTTACTGCAGTTAATTACCTTCCTATAGTAAATAATGTAGTAATTAAAAGATATCGTTGTGATTAAGGCACGTTCATCGTGAATGTTTCATGAGCTTCTTAGAAGTCGAAACCGGACACCGCAGCAAAAACGAAACTCGTGATTTGATCGATCCTCTGGCACTTTCGTAGCTCGGAGATCTGCTGAATATTGCAGCAGGCAATGTAGCGTGCGTTGGCCTATATTATATGAGAGAGCAGTTGATTGACTGAAGATAGTGTTTCTTTCGTTGAACTGTAACTTTAACTGTAACTAAAACTACAGTAGAGTGCAGACAGCGATGAGTAATAATAACTAAAAGTGGGAACCAAATAAGAACTAACAAATAACCGCAACTAAAATACCTTAAACTAACGAAAACCTATTCACTGTTATTTTGTATCATTGGTTTCCTGATTTTTAGTGTATCTGACAGTGTTTACGAGCGCTCGTTAGCTAGACCGTGTGATTTTTGTGGGTTGTAATGCGATAATATATTTGATGTTAATTTGTATTCGTGCGTGTATCACTTAGAGATACTTGAACAAAATTATCTTTTTATTTAAATGCAGCGCTGAGTTCTGACGTCAACTGTAACTAATAATAAGTAAAAGTCTGAATGCATAGCTAATTTTAACCGCAACTAAAGGCAGAATCATTAACTAAAACAACACTAAGTGGAGAGGACTGGAGTGTCTGTTTACAAGCTGACGACGTGTTTGATTGGTCTGTGTTTCGTCTTGCGCAGCTGCGGGGCAAATTCATCTCGGACTTTGAGAAGCCGGGAGAGTTCATCATCGATGTGGCGACACGCGAGAAGGCCAGCTACATCGTGATGGGTACGCGCGGACTCGGCAAGATACGCCGCACGATCCTCGGCAGCGTCAGTGATTACGTCGTACATCACGCCGGCTGTCCGGTCGTCGTCTCGCGCTCCGCCTAGTCGCCCGCCGTCGTACGGGAGGTCTTTCACGCTCCTCCCGCCCATACTCCACATGGCCTCGCTCGCCCGCTGTCGCCATGATCCGTTCAAGACGACCGCAGCCGACTAACGCTCAGCTCAGCCGCTGTCTGATGTTCCTTTAGGCAATTGCTGAAGCTCAGTGGGCTGTGTCTACCCGATCAAACTCATGTGCTTGTTTGCGCCGCTCTAACACATTCTGCACAAGCTTGTTGTAATGTCAGGGGTTATGATTATAGCAAATTATAGTTGATTGACCGTCTCTCTCTGTATCACTGCATTCTGTTCATTTCCATAGGGTGGATTTAAAAAGTCACTAACTCCTGTATATGATGACACAGAAAGGCGTTCCATACATCGAAAATGTTCAGTAAGATTGATGTTTTGAAAGTTGCCTCATTTAAATTAATTTTTTTTATATAAGTAGTGAAACTATATACACTAAAAGTAATAGTTTAAGGCTAAGCAACGATACTCTGTATACGTTTCCTTCAAAATTCACATTCGGCGCCAAATATGAATTACACCGTTACACGTGTCTGTAAAGATAGAATTGAACAAAGTGATTCTTTGCCCTAGTCACTCAGCAGTTGATCTCTCATGCTGTTTATCGTGTCCTGACTTGCCTGATCCCAGCAGTCTTAACATAACGTGCATTAGAGGATCAAAGTCCCTTCAGATCTTTTGACAATAAACGTTCTGTGGCATCGCTTTCCACACTGAGAAGTCAGCCGGTTCAAGGTCCGGTCTCTTCGGTGGCCTTTTTTTCTACACAGGTAAGTTGCCATCTTAATTAGACAGAGAAAATTTGTGCTTGTGAACTTGCTTGAAAAATATTTACACAGCGCAACATTCAAAACACCAGTTCTACCCACAGACGTATACAGTATATTCCAGATATCTATTCGAGATGCCATACCTCCTGTTCACGTCGTATCAAATAATTTAGCCACCAAGCTTACCACTCAAAATGATGGAATGTTTACAAATTGAGCTGACTAGGCTGAGCGAGTCTCAGTAGCCAATCACGTTAAAGCACGTCAGTCACTGACCGAGCGATACGAAATTGTCCGAAAGTGTACGGAACTGGCCGAAATCTTATTAATTTAGTTTTGTGTATTTTTGTATATTATATGTACATACAATGTTAATGTACACTGTGTCCGGAAAAAAGAGACCAAAGTGTTTTTTTGTAATATATGCTATAAAACTCGTCGATTCTGATGAAATATGGTGTGCAGATTCCTGAATAAATTTTTGCTGCAAAATAATCCACCTTACCTGAATAATGCATCTACACTTCTTGTGAAACTTGAAATGCTCATTGCACACGTGCTACCATTGAGTTGTTACAGAATAAACTCCAGAATTTATATCCCACGTCAACTGTGGCCTCAAATTCGCCTGATTTGAATCGAGTTGATAATAGCATGTGGAAAATATTGCAAGAGAAGGTGTACAGAACAAGCATCACCGATCTGGAGCTGTGGACGACGCCACTGACGAATGGCTACTGCAATGACATGATCCAGCTTTGCCCATTCCGTTCTCAGTCGCTGTTTCAGTTCATCCAGATCAGTTATGCGTATTTTGTACACCTTCTCTTGCAGTAGTCTCCACGCATTGTGATCAACTGGATTCAGATCCGGCGAATTTGGAGGCCACAGTTAAGGTGGGAATGAGGTAAATTCTGGAGTTTTTTTCTGTAACAACTCGGTAGTAGCACGTGCGCAATGAACATTTCAAGTGTTACAAGGTAGTGTAGAAACATATTCAGGTGAGGTGGAAAACGTTTATATGATTTTGTAGCAAATTGATTCAGGAAACTGTGTACCACATTTTATCAGAATCGACTGAGTTTTATAGAAGATATCTAAAACGTTTTGGTCTCTTTTCCAGACACACTGTATTATATATAAAATGACGGATATAGGCCGATTGGTATATTTTTACGTATTAGATACATTTATAGAAAATACACGTACTGTAACGTGATTGGCTTCTGAGTCTGGGTGAGCTTGAAGTAAACATTCCGCCAGATGTAGTGGTAAAAGCAAAGCCAAGGAAGTTTAGATGAAGGCATAGGCCGGAGCCTGTATGCCTCTATGGTAAACTGCAGATGCATCATTATTGTCTGGGCAGTGCTACCCATGTCTTTCTACCAAGATGAAGAACTGAACAGTACTTATATGGATCAGCTTTATATGTCATCATATACACGAGGTATACAAGTTTTTTGGCCCACCTTGTATTTGCCTGTCTCGTTGTTCCTTTTCTTCTTGCATCACAGCGTATCTTCCCAGTTCCAGTGAAGGGTATAACAGCTATGTAATGGGGCCATGCAGAGGCTGGTTGTGAGACACACCGGCACTGCATCTACAGAAACGTTTCCATGCACAAAGTTTTGAGATTTTTGTTGTATGATAGACTAAAATGACTGAAATTGCATGATGTTGTGTGTTAAATCCACTGAGAGTATGTTAACTGGTAACCATCAAACAGTGTTAATAGCTCCTTTGACTGACTAGGCTTACTATGCTACAGCATTGGCCTTTAGCTTACGGGCTCAGCAATGTCAAAATTGCTCAATTTTCCACTTGCCACTGTGCCACATATCGCCATACAGCTAGTGATGTGACGATGCTGGTCAAAATTCGCATTCGTTGACATTTCGACTTGATATTTTGTCGAATTCGAATTCGAATGCGAAGAGAGGCTTTTATTTTATCAGTCGGAATGTAATGCACTGGTTTAGGTCAATTAAATGATTGTAACAATATGTTATTTCCTAAAGTCAATAAATTTAACAGTGTTCATATTAGTACAGTGTAAACACATCACTGAAGCAAAATTATGTCACACATGCAATAACTGTAGTTTGTGTGATAGGTTGAATTTGAGAAAAAAAACAGGTTTGTCTGCGCTCTCTGGTTCATTGTGCATGTGAAATCAGTCGTAGAACAAGGATTTTTCAACGAATTAGCATTCAACAACAAACCGCTTAAAACATTTGTCGAATTTCGAAGCTGTTGGAAACGTTTCAGTTCGAACGTTGTCGAATTAGAATTTGAACTTAGTCACATCTCTACAGACAGCTTTTATTAATGAACTTCTAGTTATTTTTTCAATTAAGTCTCACCTGATTTTGTGAAAAAGGACGTTAAAGAGTTTGTTGTGACCTCGTTAAATTAATTCGCTCACATAGTTTCATATTCTTTGTATGTGCCTCTTGGCGGTGGTGTAGTCTAGTAAAAATCAGTCATAAGTCTATTTTTTAAAGTTGACAGCATGGAAATATGGTCTTCTGGGTAAGGTAGCAGTAACATCTGTCTGTACCCAGCTTTGCCTTGAATCATGCATTACATTTCAGCTTTGGGTAAACGTATTTTACTTCTGCAATCTGATTCAGACCGCCTGTGTATACTTACTTCGATACTGGTGCATAGAATCTGTAGAATCTGTACCGTGTAATTGGCAGCAAAGTTAGTATTGGTTTTATGTATCGGGTCTCATAAGTCAGGTGCTAGTGTAGAATTCCGAGGTGCTTGATGGTAAATCGAAGTATCTCGATACGAGTCTGTGAACGCTGGCTATTTTGAGCCAGACACATCCTAATTTTAACCCGTTCTGTATATTTTTTCTGAGGTTGGGTTGTGATCAGTGGCGAAGCCATGGGTTTCAGAATGGGGACCAGATTGGGATTGTTATCCGGGGAACCCGGGCCATTGCCTACAGCAACAGCAAATTTATGAAATTTTAACATTGAAATCTTTACATTTTGGGGGTTAGTGTGCAGTATGGGGATTTTCCTGTCCGGGTATTACAACGAATGTTATTAGTTTTGCGTAATTCCCGCTGATGTCCGCGGAGCCAAGTGGGGTTCAGACCGCCATTCTTCACCATCGCTTCGTTACTGGTTGTGGTCTTACTGTGCGGCGTTTCCGTGAGACTGTAATAGTGCATGCTAGAGTGTGAGTGTGCTAGTATACTAGTGTTAGTACGAGGGTGTGTGTGTGTGTGTGTACAGGCATGCTCTGCAGTGTCTTGATTGCGTGTTCTATGTGTTGTCGGTAGTTGAATCACGTTAGAATTTGCAGGTTGTCAGTTTGTCACAGTACGGAGTGCAGTTTACAGTCGGTCGCTGCGTGTAAAAACGTTGCTCAACAGAACACCCACAAAACCACTGCGAATTACGCTGACGCCGGATTGTGCATACTTGAAACTCAAAAGCCTTATTTGATATACATGTATGCTAGCCTGTAATCAGAGCTTCGGACCTGTTGGCTGAAGGCTCTTTGGTACTGACGTCTGATGTCTGTAGCCGTTGTATTTCAGAGGTTGTGCATGTTCACCAGTTACTTTTTGCTGCTTCTATAACAATGGTTAAGTGTGACTATGATTAGTGCGTATACTATCTGATTGCATTACGCTGCTTGCTGTATTATTTGCAATATTATTGATTGAAGTTTCTGATGTATTAAAGTTGTCAAATCTAGTGCACTTCTAGACCCACTGGACATTTTCACTTCTCAGTAACTCCAACTGTCGTGCACGTGTGTAAGTAACTGCAGGAAGTATACTGGCTATTTTTTTCTGGTAAATTTAGTACGCATATGTATATCACTCGCTTGTATTTGGCGTTTCATTACAGCATTTGAAAGACAATATATTGTATATACACAATGGACTGATGAGTGATTTTAACACATAGCTGAAACCATTATTCATGACCAAACAGCACGTGACTTTCACTAATCTAGACAGTGAACAAGCAGATAACCGGAAAGGTGAAGTTTCAGTGACGGGCAGTAACTACAGGTACTTGTGAGCAAAAGTAGTTAACTAACATGACTGGACTAACATGACTGGACTAACTTCAAGTACCTTTTCACTGCTTAGCTCTTAGCAGCAATAGCCTAGTTTTTCACAGGCAGCTGTCTTGAAGTATTAACACGCCTATCAAAATCAATGCCTTATTGTACATGTAGCTTTGCAACTGCATAAACTAGATATCATGCGAGAAACTATCAATAGCCACAAAGTCAAGACCAGTTCGAGTGTAAACTCGCTGGCCTGTTCAGTCAGCTGCCAAAGCGGACGTTACACAACGACACGAGCCAAACAGGACTGTTCTCAAAATGCTGCCATTGCAAAACAGTTTTCCTCAGCTCAGTAACAGTGAGGTACTTTGTTTTACAGTTTGTACTGAAAGTAAACAAGCTTCTGGAACAGGTCTTCCCCTAGTTTACATTTGCACAGCATTAAGTTCTGTCTGCCGGACTGCACAATCGTTCAACTGCAGTCTGCAGCACTGCTTAGCAATGCTGAATCGCCGAGTTGTACCTCATGAAGGCTTCAGGTAACTGCAGATAATTATGCGTGGATGCAGTTGCGACATCAGGATAGACAACTTCAATGAAGGTATCATGCATGGTCTTCAAGATTCTTGATTATTGGTTTAAGTACTTCTTAGTAGTTAAATTACTTAGTAGTTAACTAGTTTCTTAAGTAGTTAAACTACTAAATAGACATAGTTACTTCAAGTTCAAAGTACCCGGTAGCTAAACTTTTGTGGCAAGTTACCTAAAAGTACTTAAACTACTTAATTAACTACAAAGTAGTTAACTACTGCCCATCACTTTACACACGGGTGTCAAAATACCTCAGTGCTGTAAACAGTGCCTCTATATTGAACTAGCAAACAGTTCTGCAGCGTGAACAGCACATGCCCGTACAGCGTGAAATGAAATTACACCAAATACCGTACTAATACCACTCATCGTCTTTAGCCGACCTTACTACAAGGGTTGGCCTCAATTCAAACTGTCCTCCATTCGATTCTATTGTTTGTTACTTGCAACAGTCTTTAAAGATTCATTTCCATCGAGCAGTGACTGATGATCCGACACCCAAGCAGTGACAGTGGCACATTACTACAGGGTGTAAAAATTTCATGTAAAAATTCACGCAATCGCGCACACTGCTGAAATATCAAAAGTTGCAGGGGGCTACTATTTTGTATGCACCCTGTATAAGATGGAATGATGTAATACTTGTGTCATAGGCATAGCCAGGATTTTCGCTGCAGGGGTGCACTCAAAAGTGTGTAGTCTCATTTATTTTCACATATGGGTGCTAAAGGGTTAGAGTACGGGGAGGCGACTAAGCCCCCCCCCCCAGAAAATTTTGTTAGTGTTTAGTCAGAAAATGGAATATTTTAGTTCATTTTGAATACAGAATGCATGTAACAGCAGGATCTGAAATCCACAAACTTGGCAAATTTGCTCAGTATTCTAGTTTTGGGAGTGCATCTGAACTGCCTGGCTACACCTACGACTAATGTAATGCCATTCAGAATGCATTTTCAACTAGTTTTTACCCCAGATGACAATGTTTTGTTACGTACAACATGCAAAGTTTCGGAGTATGTGTCTCTTGGCCCTTTCATCATCATGATCACTAGCACTGGTATGAAACGGCAACAAAACTCAACTGGCTGCAGTCTGTGGTGAGTATGAAACAGTTACTGAATGCTGAACTATACAGTATTTATAGTCAGTGGTAACTGTAGACGGCCGACGGGATGTATCATTCATCAGCTATCATGATACACAATCAACAGTCTGCGGTAATGCCGGTCCATCACCTCCAGCCGAGGAGTTGCCACTCGAGTTCGACACAGTTCGATCACGAGAATGAGTACGCAGTTTCTGATATGCTCGACTCGTCTCTTCAAAGTCGATGACAAGTTTGTTTTGGAGGATCTCATCGGCGCTTGGTCGTGAGTCCGGATCGTGGGACAAAAGTGGAAGTACAAATTTAGCCTGCAAACATCGTACAACAAAGTTGAAAGCTCAGCGACAGGTACTATTGCTGGCTTTATTATAGACATCCTGTTTTTCTCAGGCCCACACAATGAAACTCAACATTATAGTGAACATGTTATTAGTCATTCTATGTTTTATACAGCATATCAACTTGAATCTAAATCAAAACGCCTGCAGTTTTGTTACGGCTGTTAGTACCTCTTCGTGTAGTTCTCGCACAAAGCGCGGTGGAAATTCCAGCTTCTGAACGTTAAGCAGCGTCGATATTCTCTCCATTTCAGTTGCAAACGGGTAGAACAACTCAAAAAAGATCATTCCGAGTGCGTAGATGTCCACCTTGTGTGTATAACCACGACCAGCAGACTACAACCGCATCAGTACTTATAAGCATGCGTAAACGGCCTTGTTAACCTAAGCCTACATTAGCTTTTTAAATAATCATAATTTTCCAGCTTACTCATAGACGGGTTTATATAGGCACCCCACAGGGGGAGTAATCCACCCCTGAAAAATTCTACTCCCCCATAACCAAACACTGTTAACTGCCTCTCAGGGGTGGTGTACCATGAGATGTAAAGGCCACATGCAGTGTGTGATTGTTATTTATGACGGACATCTTGTTGCACGTCGCCTGAAAAACTGAGAACTGTTGCATAACTGTTCGAGTGCTGACTAACTGTGTATAGTGTATTACAGGATTATGCTGCTCGAAGTTTATGGCAACTTTGAATATTGGACATGATATGATGAATTATTTATGATGATGAAAATAACTGAGAAATGAGATATGTTAGCTTTACAGGTGTCGTGTGTCTTGTCAATAGTTGTCGTATTAATATCGCACATCACAATGTAGAATGTAGTAAGTAGGCCTACAATGGCACATTCGCCAAATGGGTTTAATCTGCTACCCCTAACATTGCAACTATCCCCCCCTAGCCAGAACGTCTAGATAAACCCCTGCTCGTAGATGCACAAATCATCAATATAAGAGACTCAAGTGGCTAAAGTACTGGCAGTCAGGTGAAATGGCCTCAGTACCTGCTACTGTTAGACAGTTCAGTCAGTTTCAATCATTTTACTAAACCAGTGTATTTGAGTGAGTAAGCAAAGTTTTATAACATCCCACTCGACACAGTCAGTCATCACAGCTCATGCTGTTTACTGGAATGCAACTGGTCATAACTGTTTCAACTTGTACAATGAAAACGAGCTCAGCTGAAAACGTAGTCGGTGACAAGTGACGAACACGAGTGAATTCATACACACACTCACCCTCACACACACACACTCACCTGCTCCGGACTCATATAAAGTTTAGTGCCGACTTGGTCTGTGTGTCGCCGGCCATCATGTAATAACGGTGACTGCGTATTGCTATAGCAGCTATCACAGCAGTTCTCCTCAATCGCCGTTACCAGACCAAAATCGCCGATTTTAATAGAACCATCCATTGCAAAGAAGATATTTGACGGCTGTAAGACATAACAACAATTTCATTAATACACAATCATGACTGCCAATAATACACTGTGAGGCAAAAAACTGCACCATTTTGTTTTTGCAATAAGTTTGTCAAATCTTTTCATACTGCAATAGTAAATTAGTACAATATACCCTAATAAATTTGGAACAAAATGACATCAAAATCATCAATCTTCTGTGTCTTTATACTGGCTTGTGAAATGCAGCAAATGTACACGTTATAAGTTATAACCAACATCAGTTTTGTCACGTAAGCTTATAAGTCATCATATCATCTCGAACATTTAAACGAAACGTCATATAAAGTGTGAAAATGTATGGACCAACAACACAGTGCAATAGTAAAACATATTATCAAATGTTTCAGTTGTCTACCACTGGCTCTAACTTCTGTCCTCAGCCTAAATCATCACTGATCAATCATTTAATCAATGACCGTCTGCTAAATGCTTGATCAATCATCATTCAGACGTCGCCTCAACTCATCAACAATTCAATATCTCGCAAAAAAATTTTAACAGACCCAGTGACCCACTCCTGTGGCACTGCCAAGATTCTGTAATTTACGTACTAAGTTCTGGAATGTTAGGAAGTCAAAGGTTGGGCACTAGCAGGCGTCTTGCGATAGAGCTGCTCAATGGTTGTGCATGCACGGTGTGCTGGCCCGCTGTACTTTAAAACTTAAGCTGGTTCCCCATCTCTCATTATATAAAGAATGTAGAATACATGAGTAATAGGAAATTAATTGAAATATATGTGTGCCACACAAGCACACTGATTACAGTATGCAATGTGCCCAAGTGTATGATTTACACCTATGGACAAGTACACTGCTAAGATGACGGCAAATATTCCAACCACACAACATCACCATCAAAATGCAAACTTCCTTCAAAAATTACCATATACACTGTTAACACTGGCTGCTTAACAGTATGTGTGACAAAACAAATTACCTTGAGGTCACGATGCATAAGACCACACTGGTGAACATAGCCGATGGCACTGACAATCTGATGAAACATGTTCAGCAGCTGGTACTTGTCACGGTTCAACGTGTTACTGTTGAGCCAGTCCTTCAGGCTCTCTGGCTGGCACAACTGCATCTGTATGTACAGGTAGAGCTTCCTTCGAAGTACCCTGCTCTTTCTCTCGGGAATGGATTGCTGGTAATTATCGGAACCTGTGCATCTGATGTCTAATACATGTGGTCGATCCGCTGGCACTTGTGCTGCATATGGCTGTGTTTCAGTTTTCGGCAAGAACTGCAAATCTGCTCCATTATTGGCACTGTCTTCAAAAATGACACTAACCGAGGACTCTGCATGGACGCCATCTCCACCACCATAGTTCAAAAGATTCCTGCTACAGTCAGAGCTGCCGCAGCCGTCATAATAGAGACTTAATGCAAGTGAACTATTGTCAGTAGCACTGTGTATCTGCAAGGACACATCATCATCAGCCTGACTTGATGCCGACAGACATTCAGGCGACCACACTATGTCCTTATTCTCCAATCTGTCATCACAGGCCGACAACGAATTAGGACATCTCAATGGGTTGGCATCATTTTGAAGTAAGTGTTGTTGCAACTCATCTTCAGAAGGTGCACTTGCGGCCAATGCTGTTGCGGGTGCTTTTGCTGAGGACAGACCGTCAGTAGGGCTCATGCCCGCAGTCGGTGTGGCCAATGATAAATCAACAGAGATTTTGTCACGTTCCTCCTGCCAGCCAGGTGGTGGACACTCAAACCAAGACTGGTAGTATCGGACAATGCCAGAATGGTCGAGTTTTGCCAGAGCCTTCACCTCTCTGGTCACCTTCTGCCGAGCCTGCTCACTGGCAAAGCACAGAACACAAGTGACAATGTAAATCAAGTTTATTGGACCTAATAACCAACAAAGATGAACAACTACGAAAGAACAAATCTGTTATAATCCGCAAAAATCTGCCATTTAACATTTAATCATTTTAAGCTAGACTTTTTTATGAATGTACATAACAAAAATGTTAAAGGTCACAAACAATTCTCTGCTGTCACTAATCAGAATACTAAGAAACATGCTCCAACTTGTTCCATGTCTGAATTACAGTTGCAGTTTTAGCCAACTGTCTGCATATATGGTGTGTTCTCGATGTCCTGCATACATCTCTTATCTTTTCCTGATGTCCAACAATGAGTTGTGGCCCCCTTCATCCAACACAATCATCAGCTGCATCCCAAGTGGATTTGACGCATAGTCCATAGTCAGATTCCATCTGACAAAGCCACAAATTGCCATGGTCGACCACATGGGCATCTCTGTTGTGGAGGCTGACAAAAGTGACAATCTGATCTCACCCTCATTTAAGAAGCCGATGAACATGCCCAAAGGCTGCCAACCATCAGCTTGAAATATGACTGCACAAATTGTCTTGGTCTGCCTGGTTGGTAACAGCAACATTACTGATTGAGTCCAGACGAGTTTGACAGCGACAGTTCATATTACAATTACAACAACTAAAAATATTCTCGTATACTACAAAGTGAAGCAAATATTGTGACAAGTTAACTGCAAGTCAACATACCTGTCGTTCAAAGCAATTCTCTTGACTGCATAGACGCAGTCGTCGAGCCGATTACGAGCTCGGAATACGACACCAAAGCCACCACGTCCAAGACATGCCTCCTGGTGGAAGTCGGTAACATATCTGCGCAGTGCAGCATAATCAGCAATACAAGCAGCTAGCAATATTACAAGAAAAAGAAGAGAATTCCACAGAGACAGCGACGTTCACTACAAAGCAGCTCATGCGGTGCTCTGAGCCGACAAAATTTTCAGATCAAATCTCAGTTATGTTAGCATATCATCCATGTTGACTCGACGGTCAACACCTTTACCACATTTCAATGGCAAAGCATATGATTATGCATCGTTACTATCAGCAAATTTCAACAGAGCTAACCTTGAGGTGAATTCAGCAGGCTTGGCAGTATCAGTACTGCTCTCATTTGACTTGCTGTCTTCTGTATTCATCTCAGAAACAACTGACCCATTTGTTGTACTCGTCTGCTCGACACACGCAAAACTACTTCTCTGTACACTGATGAAAAATGCATTGCTGATGTTACCTTTGTATGCAAATAGATGCTTAAACGACACCAGCAAATGCTTTTAAGGAGTAAACCATTCCACAAAAAGTGTGAAGTCTTCTACACTGTGTTATGCAATGTTAAGCAATCAATGATGGCTGGTAACTTGCAAAAACCATGTTTTTATGTCAATCCACAGAGATGAGCAGAATTTCACGATATTTGTAACCCACACACACACAGACAAAACTTATGAATAAATGTGAAAACTTTTGTAAAAAAATACTGAATCATTTATGATGAATTACAATTCTGTCATGGTACATTTTTTCCGATGCACCCTGTGAACAATATGACAAAAATAGTTTAAGTCAGGTTTAACGTCTCACCAAACACATATCGGTCATATCGGGGACGGGTTTTTACGGGTCAAATGACCCAACCAACAGTGTCAAAGCACTGAAGGACAATAGGGTCCTAAGGATTAGGCTTCAATCCCATCAGGTCCACCTCACCATGTTACAATAATATAACAGACATGCAGATATACGAAATATCATACAAACGTTTCTCATTCTACTTGCAGTACCTGTCAGGTACATATTAGAAGTATATGTGGCTGGAGTAAGAATGCTGGTATAATAAAGTCACCTTGCCGCTGTTGTTGTCAGTTTGAGAGAGTAAGCGCTTTGCAATGCTTCGTTTACATTTGAATATCAACAGATTGACGAACAGAGACGTCACAGCGCTAATGCCAATTACTTCTTTCCTGCAGCAGCACATTCACAATACTTTTCATATCAATACTTTTTAACCAACTCAGCTGATTTAATGTCAGTTCATTCAGCTGCTATTTTAACTGTTTTATGTTACTTTGTACTGCCTAGCCGGTCCGGCTCGCGTGCGCTGGGCATTAAAGACACTTTTTATTAGATTAGATTAGATTAGAATAACGGCAATAAACCAGCACAGTAAATGATAGGTTTACTGTTGCCGGATCACAATTTATGGGTCGCTCAAAATTATCAATGTTCTCAAAAGACTACAAAAAAGAACTATATAGCTCAGATGTTGTCTACTGGAGGGACGTGTTAAATTAGAATCGACCACCAGTATTACGTAATGCAGTACCAGTAATGTTAATCTCTGTCCAATGGGAGCATGGCAGACTTACCACCAGTTGAGCAGTGACACGGTAATGTCAGTGTCTTCTAGTTCAGTTGTGTTCAGCGTCAGCAACTTTAACGCCACAACTTCAGGACACTCGGGAAACAAATAGTAACCTCCGTCTGCACATAATGATGAATCAACCAGACTTTTATGTAATGTTAATTTTTATATTTATTACAATTTTATCTACATAATTCTAATCTATACAATCATTGTTCAAAGAGCTGCAGTAACTGATTTGGAATACTTTATATCTTATTTCATACAGTTAACCGTTGCATGTTTATCAATTCTGCTTTTTGCTGCAAACAAATCTCACAAAACTCTGTATTCTGTATCCGAAGTACGGTAACAGTCTTACCAAATGGATACTGCTCATGCCATGGAATCACTGCAGTGGACGTGGGTCGGTCATCAGAGCCAATCTGTGAATACCGCGGTGGTGAAGCAGTTGGTGTCCGAGACAGTGCTGCAACAAGTTACATTAACCACGAGTGACAGAGTGAGCAGAACTTAATGTTCCACTCGACACATAACATGTCACTTCGGAGACCAGTCTTCCCAGGCAATCAACTGCACTGGTACTGACAACTATTCACAACAACCACGAGACAAATTGGCTGCAGTTATGAAAAACATGCAAACCACACATACACAGCCTAACCTGAACTAACAACCGATGGGCCCTCGTTCACCTAGTTCCCAATAATATCCTGGTAATGATTCGGACACTGACACATTCTCGACTGTACAGCTCACAGGGGCAGTACTGAACAGAATATTTATCCAGTACTAACAACAGCAACTACCAATATGGCCGCTGCTAATTTCGTTGTAATAACTAACGGAGAGGGGTGCGCGCTTACTGGAACAGCCGATATCGACCAATAGCGTG
>Ga0049105_1000018_pt1 | contig 26900 bp, 15 predicted proteins | sample WorMetvaBAHAMAS1_FD_61260 | JGI IMG/M metagenome (GOLD analysis project Ga0049105, IMG submission 61260) | Worm MetaG Olavius vacuus BAHAMAS.1 | ecosystem: Host-associated > Annelida > Digestive system > Unclassified | place: Germany: Marburg | collected 2013-04-09
GCAGTAACGTTCGAGTCTGTTTCCACACGATGCGCTCAGTCAGTACAGTCAGAAACACATTTTTGAAATCTTCGCTTTCCATTTTCAGACTCCTGCATTTTCCAGTCCCTCGTTTTCCACCCCTGCAGTCTGGTGCCGCGTTTTCCACTTCCGCGTTTTCCACCCCTGCATTTTTGTTACTCCCGCGTTTTCCAGTCCCGCGTTTTCAGCACCCCAGCGTGATGTTACTCAAATGAAATCAAACAATTTATTCATTAATAGGCCTCAATAATAGAGTACTGACAACATGTCCAGAGTTAGCGTAATAGTAAGACTGCAATGCGGGTCTATGGCGTGATCATCTTACCGAGCGGTGAAGTCATGCTTGGACAGCGTGTTGGCAGCGATGGAGATGGAACTTCTCCGTCATCGCTGTGTATCTGCGTGTTCAACACGCCGGCCGATCGGCCAAGCGATCCACCCAGCCACGTCGCTTCCTTGCTGACGCCGTCGTCACGGGCGACCAGCGACGTCATCATCCGCCGTGTACCAAACATCCGTGACGTCAGTGTCTTGGCCGTGGTATTAGATCCCTCTGCACAACGAATGTTGTTTCTTGCAGATAGATATAGGATAAGATACGGGCTGGCACCTGAAATAAACGTTCATTCATTCATTCATTCATTGCAGAGATTTACGTGCAACTCGAAAGCTGGCACAACCAGCTTAGCTAACAAACGAAAGCTAAAATGACAAACTATAACAAAAACCGTTCAGCAAAGTAAGTATTACTAGTTAGGTTATTACTTCTTGAGTTTAGGAAATAGTGACACATCACGACTTCAGGCCTAATCGGGTTAATTTTTTTCTGGTTGCATAACAAACCAAGAAAAGAGCATAAATAGTTTCATTGATAGCTACAACGGTGACGGCATCGTCGTGACAAATTGTGAAGTGACATACACTAATGCAATATAGAACGTGGCCTCAAGTGTGAAAATACACAGTTGAACAATAATAGAATAAAGCCAGAATCGGATAGAAACAGTGTAAGCTTGCATTATTATATGCGTAAAAGTGACAGTACAAGAGCTGACAATGATAAAGATAATTAGACGACTCCTTGGGTGTCGAGATTACAAAAGATTTAGGCTACTGTAGAGAAAGAACTGTTGACAATGAATTGTGTAGCGGTACTTCAGAATGTTATCAGAGTTGTTGTCAAACAGCAATAAGCCTATTTATTGCGCGTAACAAATGCTTATTACTGTGCGCAAAAAGTTTCAAAAGTGTCAAAACAAAAAACGCGACTTACCCTTTGGTGTTTCTATATTTAAGTAAAACGGCAGAAATCTGATAGCTCCAAAATACGGCAGTTTGTAGGTCGTTACGGAGACACTACGTATCGGTATCGACCAGCTGTTCAGTAGCGCAGTGATCAGATCAAATCAACTGTCATAGCCAGTAAATGCTGGATATATCAGTATTACATGCCAATAGTCATGTTTATGTTTATGTAACTGTAAGAGCTTAGCGCTGTTGGCTTTTGTTCTTTTTTTCATTTTCTTCTTTTGGTATGTTTGTGTTATATGCATGCTTCGTGCGTAATAAACGGTTATGTATGTGCAACTGGAAATGACAGCGTAGGCCTAAATAATAAAACTTTCTGTCTCGCCCGCATCCAATAAGGGACAAAATTACATAATTTACAATTCTCAGTGAAGACATATGATGTCGCTTTTACAATAACAATAGCACGACCATCAACAACAACAACCAAACCACCAGCGCCGCCACCAACACCACTATTACTATTACTGCTACTACTACAGTGTACAACTCTCACTATCACCCGCGAATGCGGCGAGCTAATGTTTTCACTCGTATCTGTCTCTGTGTCAGTCTGTCTCTAATGTCTAACTTTTAAAGCATTGACTTAGAAAGTTTATTTTTGGTGTACAGGCACATCTTCAGGTCAAGGTCATCGGGTCAAGGTCAAGGTCACGGAATAAAAAGGTGTCTGTGTATCCTTTTTCCTGAGTGGTCTGCCTTCGATTGAAAGGCAATCTTGTTAGGCCTATTATTGTAGTTGTTCTGGTTGTTCGCTGGTCATACGGCTATCTGGATCGATGCCGCTATGTCCACTATGCGCTTTCCAATGAGCCTAAGATGATCATCGTACGTTGCCCCTAAACTCCCCAAATGGGGACTGAAAAACGCAAAACGGCCAATTTTCGTCTAAAATCGCACTTTGCTTGAAGAAAGTCTGCTACAAAGTTTCTTTGTGTGAAAGCTGTCAGCGGCAAAGTTGTAAGGCATTCACTGGCCAAACTATTCCTGCAAAAATGATTGGTGGATACCGACTCTTTCTACCTTAAATTTTGGATCAAACTGACCGCGTTGGAGCGAAATCGTCGATTTTCGATCTCTTTTCGCTCGTAGCGACTCACCCATAACATCTAGCAAGAAAAAATCAATTAACACCAATAGGAAGTCCACTACGCGCTTTCCGATAAGCCCAAGATGAACATCGTACGTTGCCCCTAAGCCCCCAAAGGGTAGCTCAGAAACGCAAAGTCAAAAATTTGAACAATAAGCTGCAATAACTCCGAAACGGTACGAGATAGGATGTCAGTTGCTATTAATCACCAATAGGAAGTCGCACGGGCTTTCGATTGGTACCGACCTCGATGACCTTGAATGACCTTAAACGGCGTAATAGCCCTTATTTTGCGTTTTTTTCACCGAATTCGATAGATTTTCAGGCCTATTATATCACAGTGGTTGAAGATAGACCGTAAAATAGTGTCTCTCAGTTCCACTCTTCCACTTTTGGCGAAAACTATAACGCACCCTGCAACGCGGTCTCTCTGCGATAGCTGAGCATCTTGTTGGAACTTGGGTTGCAAACCTAAGGGTATTTTTCTATAATCTTATCCGAAACTTCAAACTTTGCCATGAGTTTGTTGGCGCTTTTTGGCGTTGTCAACAAAACAGTGCGACAGTGACGCGGAGCGGCCGACTTCGTTATTCCGGTTTGCCGTCGTTTCAGCAGAAAATGATAACTCAAACACGTCCATTTTGGCAAATGTCTTTAGCCTCTTGTTTTGTATCTGAGCAGAGAGCAGACGAACGGCATGACGGCGTGGTGTATATGATGTATCGGCTCGAGCAATGACACTCAGCGGGGCGTAGTGCAGTGGTGATGTAGCGATGTCAGTAACGGTGGTTGGTTATCTGCGACACACACGCGCCGATGCTGTCACGTCAACCGAGAAATCGTCGCCAATTACCAGCGTCACTTCGCTACAACCAGTAATTAACCTTTGACCACATCGACGGGCTTGGCTTCACACTCGTTTGTTATGGATTACGTAAATCGAGGTCAGCAGATTATCGGCGCGCGCAACGCCATGATTCAGCGTAGAATTCTGCTTGTTCGTTACGTATAACATTGACTGTAGCTGTATGAAATCTGTTTTGGCAATTTTAAAAGTCACAGTAACATTACGTTAAATTTTTTATAGTGACCTAAAGTGCTAAACTATTGTACACGGTAATTAAGTAAGTAAGAGCATTTATAACGGTGCATAAAAACAACAAATGCTGCGGTGCGCAGAACTGTTACGTTTGATTTTTACATTTTTACGATCGTACGAATAATGTGAGGCACTTGTGACATGTACAAGCTTGTTACCCGTTGTCGATATGTCCTCGGCTAGCTTCCTGGGTACCAAGTGCTCAAATTTTCGCCGACACGATACGATACACTTTCAAGATTGCGTTCATCTTTTGAGATTTCCTGGGTGTTTGAGCGTTCGACTTTTAGAGTTCATCATTGTGCTATACTGTGTCATGTTAATGTACGTTCATATTTTGTCCAAGTTTCGCGTTTTTGATGCTGCACATTTGCTGGTCTGGTACATTTCCTGAGCGTATGATATGTTGTACAAGTTCTCCGTGTGTGACTACAACTCTACTACCAAGTTTGAAGACATCGTTCGTCATTTATGTTGCATTTACTGCATGAGTTTATGCCGTTTGATAAATTTCACTTCTAAACTTTACAACGATATAGTGACGGTCAATCTAAACTTCTGTTATTTTGTTCTTGATCATGATACGTGATCTGTAATGTAACTTCGTAGGCTAATACAACATTTATTAATCACTGAAGACTTTACACCAGATTACCGTCGAATGCAATAAATGACATGCAAAGCAACACCTAGAATGTACTGTATTTTAACGCATACTGCACCATGAACTAGTCGCCAGAGTAATAACAGACGAACAGCATTTTGCGCTAGTTGTCAGCCCGTTGGCTTCCTGCTGGTCATTGATGCGGAGACAGCGATGCGCATCTAATTAGCCACGCGGCTGCTGCTGCTGCTGCTGCTGCTGAGTGCTAACAGCGCCAGGCAGGCGGCTTCAGCGAATGTCTGCAGTGAAGCAAAGCTAAGCTTCTTTCACTTCCAAGTGTCACAGAGAGATGGTCGTGTATGCACAACTCAACTATAATGACTCGAACTGTCGCACTATTAACTTTCTTAGTGATGGGCACGTTCGACGCAGGTATCGTTTGAGTTCTGTTGATTTGCTTCAAAGTTTGAGCACATGTTTTTTTGCTATGCATACTTCACTTTAACGTGGAATGGTGTGGTTGTGGTCTGTGATCGAGATGTCGACTCTCGCTCTTTCATATTTATGTAATGACTTCGGGCAAGTTGTTCACATACATGTGCAGCTGTCAACAGGCAGTATAATTTGGTACAGGTGAAATGGCAGTAATGCTCTGCGCTGAGGAGATAATCACTAGTTTGATGAAAGTAACGACATACAGCCTACCACTGGGTTTATACCCTCGCTGTATCTGAAAAATTGTACTGGCTATAGGCCTACCTAATTGTTGACGGTGATGAATTTATTGATGTTAATGTCAGTTTTATTTGACTATCGATGATATCGAAAATGCAATATTGGCCGAACGAAATTAGTTTGGATTAGTCATAATGATGCGGAGCGCCGCGCAGTTTATCTCTGGCGAAAGGTGGACGCGATAAAGCGAGTAAAATAGCAGGTCTGGTCGGCTGGAGTGGAAAGGAAAGTACGTAGCCACTGTGCAGTTCGCGGTGGCAACGTTGAAGTTGAATTGTTCACTCATAACGGCTTATGAACCAAGATCAAGAACGCAATGGCAGAAATGGTTGAACTTGAACCATCACGAGTAGATGATGCACCAACACTCTTGTCATGAAGTTGAGATGAACAACACTTTGACAACAATGCATGCACATGGACAGGCAAAGTAAAGATGAAATGTAAAAAATCTATTTAAAAGATGACAAAGAATATTTATCGTCTATTAAATACATTATTTTGTGCATTTCATCTTTACTTTGCACAAAGGCACATGATTCAACGCCATGTCCATGCATTTCGCAATAAGTTTAATAAATCACTTAGATATGCGTGAACGAATCTTTATGCTTAACGAAACTAATGGCAAAACAAGTAATTTTCTGCTGGTATCGTTAGTTACAGAAAATCATACACCGTTAGCCAACCTGGTTACATTTGACGGACATGCATCATACACTGTTTGAAACATAACGGTCACTGCAGGCGCAGTTCACTATACGTGACATTTGACGGGTACAAAACTTTTCGGTACATGCACTTAAAACAATCACCATTCGTCATTCTTAAATAACAAAACTTCATTTATGAATGAAAGACTTGCACGTCAAACAAACATGACTAACTTCATCATGTGTGCGTATTTTGGCTTGATACTGATACTGATACTTTATTAAAATTTAAGCAACATACGATACAATGACACTTGCATACCAAATAAAAGAAAAAGAAAAAAAGAAAAAACACAACAATTATAAACTAAAGATTATTAACAAACGATCGTTTAAAAACATCAAGATTACACTGGGGTAGGACGTATTTGCAATGGCTATTTCTTAATTGATGGTAAAATTTGTACTAACAATAATGTGACTAGTGACTGTTGCTTGCATGGCGCCTTACAAATGTACTTACTTACTTACTGACTTACCTGGATGTGCTTTGTTAGACTGTAAATATTAATGCAGCGTTGTGCCAAGTGATACCTTAATCGACAGCTCAGACAGGTAAAAGCACTCAACTGCCAGATACGTTATACTGCACTACACACTACGGCCTAGTAGCGGCCTACCCACTGAATGAAGTTCGTCGGAACATTTTGTCGGTAATACGATCAACAAGAAGACGTAGAAAGATTCGTCGACATAATGTAGGAATTATATTACAAAGAACGGAAGGACGCGGTATTCCTTGGCGGAATTGCAAAGTCCAAAGTAGAATGTTTTGTTGGGACGATAGAAGTGTCAATCCAAAGACTGATATATATACACACATAATAATTGTATTTCTGTAGCCTGTGCCCGGCCCTCAGAAAAGTAGATGAACGCAGAATACGTAGAGCAGAAATGAGATGGTTGAGGAAATTAGCAGAGAGAAGAGAGAAGAAGAAAAAGTGGACTAAAACTACGAGCAAAAGCAATGACAGCATTTAAGTCAGGTACAAGAACCGTAGATAGAAGAGAGGTAAAGATGAATAGAGGGTGCAAAAAGGACGGGCCTATGGCATAGGAAACGATCTACGAGAAATAGTGGATTGGGTCAAAGAAATAGAAGAAATTTGTTCGTGCAGCCCTATCGTAAGGTTGAAGACTGACAAGAAGATCCGGAATAAACAAGCAAGTTTTATTTTTGATAATGCATTTCGCGCCGTCTTGTTTCAGCTAGAATGGGCGCAAGCTTACAGTACCTATACATAAGCGTGTTGTAGCGGGTCAGCAATTCAACATCAGCAACTGAACGACGCTCTGAAGCAGCTGTATTGTGCCATTGATGTTTACGTGACTTGATCTCAGCAGATGAAACGAAACAGTCATCGAGTGGCGTCGGCCGATAACCTCGTCTGCAGCATCAGTTTGCAACAGGTTTATGCAAACGAACGATTGCTTTCGCCACGTCATCTCCAGTGTTACTACCCAACACTAGACCGACTGACCCTGGTGTTTGTTTCTCGTGCTGTCTTGACGCTCTACTGCAGTTCTATCACTGAGTGAATGGAGTTTAACATCGGAATTGACATATATTGGTCATTCGGAAACGATTCTTGCAGGCAAGCGACTGTCACAGTGTACGTGATGACTTTATCATGTGAGTAAAACGCGTGTCGTCTCGCACACCTGTCCATCTGCATGCATTGCGCCTTCCAAATTCCACCTGCCATTGGGGTTAAAGTTTACACAGTGGTTATAACTTGTTACTCGAAAGAAACTGCAAACATTCTTGTCTGTCTTAGCATTCGACTGCAATAGTGGCTGTTTAGAGATTCATTATTTGTAAGTTATTCTATTATGAAGTCAGTGTAACTGTGTAATGCACCTTTATCTTCTTGTCTGCGACCGGATCGAGGAAGTCGCCAAGCCAAGCGCGCAGAGCACTGTTTTCTGCAGAATCCAATCACTCATCACTTCGGCTTATCACATGATTGCGCGCGCACACATACACACACAAATACCTCGCTATTTTCGTGAGTTTTGCCGCAACGCGATGTCAACATATCGACTATCAGCATCGCGCTGAGCAGCAGCGTCATCGGTCGAAGGCGACTGTTGTGGCTGTGCCGAAGTTTGACGACCACCTTCCATGCTGCAGTGACGTAGTGCAGGATTTTGTCATTAAATTGGGGCAATCTGGCATGGGCGTTGGCATTGTGACAAAGAACTATTGCACGTATTTCGTTTTCGCGTTTATCGTTTTCTGATGGGGGTTTCTGGGTGTTCATGATCTCGGTTGTACGTTCATGCTATGTCGTATGACGTCGTTTGATACAACGTCGTCTTACAGCGCCATCTTGCAGCTGTTGAACAATCTAGCTCACTTACTCTAGCCGTCGACGGTCGACCAGCGACGAAATGAGCAAGAAACTGTAAGCTTATAGCGCTAACAACACCACAGCCATCAGTATCAGCAGCAGCAGCAGTCACAGCAGTATAACACGACTGATGAAGTCTTTGCCAACTGACTGAACAGCTGTTCTTCAACGTGATAGGTATTTGTTACGTCCACTTCCGTGAGTCGGAACTCACAGCTTGTTCTGGCCACTTTCAGACACGACAGAACCCTTGTTATAAGCTACTCCAAAATCAATGTGTAAGTTTATTTATACGTACAAAAGTCAGTTGCTGAATGTTACAATGTGCCGGTACTCTTGTTACTTTTCTCTCACCGTTTCTGTGGTTTGGTCTGCCAAATGAGCATGAATGTGTCGCTGACTGTCACGACTGTGTTAACTGTCACAGCTCCGGGCATCGACCCAGAGTTTGACACGCTGTTCAGCAACGTGACAGCCATCAGAGGTGAAACGGCCACTCTACCGTGTGCCATCGACTCTCTCGGCAAATTCAAAGTAAGCATCGTCGTGTTCGTTCTGAAGTAGAGAGGTGACACGAACCGGTTCCGATAGTGCCATTATACAGTAAAAATATTAGACATTAGACTCACACTTAAAGTTACAAATAAACTTGTGAGGAATTTAGATACGATAACATTTTCACTGCCTATAATCTGTCAGTAACCAGAGTGTATAGGGTTTCTCTACACTGTGGTCAGTGACATTCGAAGGACTAATTGCGGCGTTTGTATTACTTATTAAGCTTAGTTATCACTCCACCGGCTATTAGATTTTGAGGTTAAATGTCACAAGTCACGTTTCCAGCAAGACCAGATGCACTTTCTGGCGGAGGCATGTCAACTGACGGTTCGCTGTCGAAGACGATCTAACATTGTTAGACTACGAGTATACTGAGATATGATTCATTACAAGGCGTAACGGCAACGCTCCGTTTCATTTTGTCGATACTTGTATTACAGCGCTTATTTACTGTTGTACAGCTTTTGTTTCGTCCGATTTCTGGTCATTTCTTGACTTAACGAGAATTTTAATTCTACTACCATTACTAGTACTACTACTGCTGCTGCTGCTGCTGCTCCTACTACTATTACTACTACTACTACTACTACTACTACTACTACTACTACTACTACTACTAGTAGTAGTAGTGTAAATGTACTACTAGTTAATGTAAACTGCCGCCAGAGTAGGCCTAAGGGAGTATGTGATTGCTGTGGTGGCAGGTGGCGTGGTTGGACTCGGAATCGGTTCCGCTGACATACGAGGACCGTCGTGTAATCGACGACACGCGGTTCGGTATAGCGAGACCGCTGGTACGCGAGTGGAACCTACAGATCCGTGACACACACGTCGACGATCAGGGAACTTACCTATGTTCAGTCAACACAGATCCTATCAGAAATAAAGTGGTTCGTCTCATCGTACATGGTACGTGATCTCAACTGACACTCAAATAACGTTGCAGTTAAAAGCAACTGAAATTTTATTTAAACTGTGCGCTGTCATCATTTTAGCTTTCGAGCGCTGTGGCATTCGTCAAGGATCGATCCGGCACCTTCTGTGTAAAAGATATAGACTGGCCTTTGCAGTATTTGCTGCGTGGCGAGTCGATATCTCTCACACAGGGGTGTCGAGTCTAACTACTAAAATAGCCGTCAAGGTCACAGCAAAATTTAGCTACTTCTAGTGTTCATCATAACACGTATCCTACCAAGTTTCACGAATCTCTGATCAGTAGTTTGTACATTTTAAAAATAAACAACAGCAAGTACTGAATACGATGCTACTGATTAATATTTGCAGAAAAGTAGACAAATTGTCGCACATTTCAACGTAATTAAATTATCTTCTCACGCTGTTTGCCAATCTGTGTATTAAGCTATGTTTATGTATATAGGTGAAGCAGGTGTTGTTTTTGCTGACGTCTATATGCGACTGTTTGTCGGAAAAAAATGTAAAAACTACTGATCAGAGTCGTGAAACTTGGTAGGATACGTGTTATGATAAACACTAAAAAAGCTAAATTTTGCTGTGACCTTGACAGAATCAACTGTTTGGTACATACATAGCATACGTAGGCTACGTACACACATGGTGACAATAGTCCACAAAGTCTACAACAGAAAAGAAAGACACTTGTAAGATTGCACCTAATGTACATAAACATACCTTAATACACAGATTAGTAAACAGAGTACGAGGAAAGTTTAATTACGTTGAAATGTGCTACGACAGTTTGTCTACTTTTCTGCAAATATTAATCAATTGCATCGTAATCAGTTCTTGTCGTGGTTTATTTAAAAATGGAATAAACTAACAGCTGATTTTATACAATTAAATACTTCTGATAAAAAGCAAAGTGGACGGTTTGTTGCACATTTGCAACTTACTTAGACTTTCTTCTTAATGCGTCATGACTGTCGATTCTAGAATATGTCTGACTGACTGAATGTCCGTCAGCAAATCAGCAAAATAAACATGTAAACTTTAAGACACGACTCGCACGAGGTCAAAGCGTTAAAGCCCTGTGATTGTTTGTGTCGTTTAGTTCCTCCGACGATCATAGCCGAGCAGTCGTGTGCTGACGTCATCGCGGCTGAGGGTGATGACGTCACGCTGGAGTGTCACGTGACCGGAAGTCCCGCGCCGACTGTGCTGTGGTACCGGAAGTCGGTGTTGGTGGGGAACGGTGAGCGGCTACGCGTAGACAACGTGTCTCGTTACGAGGCAGACCGTTACCAGTGCGTCGCGGACAATGAAGTTGGACAGGCGGCACGCTGCCAGACCACACTCACCGTCCAGTGTAAGAGTTTCGACGCTTTCTCACACGAGCTTTAACCGATTAAACGTTTGCAGCACAGAAGGGTGTAAAATGTGTACACCCTGCCGGCTGTTTTTCGCTTAGTATATACAACGTGCAGGCGTTCACGTAAGTCTAATCTGTCTTTATAAGAAATGTTTGTAGTCTAATGCCTTTGATAGTATCCGCGGCACTGGTCCGGCCTACTTCAAAAACGTCTGGGTGCCGGTCGCTGACATCTGTGGTCGGGTACATCTCAGTTCGGCTGAATGTCCCAGGACGTTTCCTTGGACCAAGACTCGATTCGGTCGAAGGAGCTTTTACGTCCACGTCGGAGCCTTCGTCATCTTTCGACACAACTGTGTTCATTCTCTAATGAGTCGTGGACAGTTAGAGATGGGTCGGAGACTGCATGGAGTTTAAACTGTGAACGTTGAACTTTGTAGTTGCGCCGGAGATCGTGATGCCGAACCGTCGCATCTGGCAGTCAGTTGGACGAGAAACGATCCTCGAGTGCACCATCACCGCCTTGCCTCAAGCCATCTCTTACTGGCAGAAGGACGGCCGCCGTATCACTAACACTCTCCATCCTTCTCTTGCTGCTGCTGCTGCTACTGATGATGATGACAGAGATGTGATGAGTTTGATGGCTCGTCCGTCTGGTGCACCCAAGTATCGCATCGAGGCGTATGATGAGGGAGATCACACGCTCACACTCAACCTTCGACTTCAGGTATACCAAGCTTCACAAGCACTTGTGGAATTCCGGATTTTTGTCAAGTTTACTTGCACTGGTGTGTCCACATCTCAAATTTCAAAATAGGCAGGTCGTCCAGCTTTTAAGTTACTTCACAATCTCTTTAGCCATATAACGTCCTTTGCAGCTTCATTAACGGCAACGATTTCCACGTCAGTAATTGACAGAGCAATGCACTTCTGCTTCTGACTCAGCCGAGTAAATGACAAATGACATGAGAAAGTGTTGGCGACTCCAGCGCTTTATCTACATATCGTTCATGGGACACAGGACCGGCAGTTATTTTGAACTCTGCAATCAAGTCAGTAAGAAATTTATGACAGTCTGGCTGCTACAATACCATCGTCATATCATACAAAACAATGATTGGTGAGCTTATGTCCATTGTATTTTCGCACATACAAACAAGCATCAGTATCACTCTTCACAAATCCAAGTTTTAACAAGTAGCCTGATCAACAACAGAGGATACTTCTTGTTGTCAATTTTCTAGTGTTATTGTAAATTGCAAAAATAACAACTATAGCGCTCGCTGCAGATATCTAAGCAACAACTGACTGAAGTATTAAATTCCATTCTCAAGCCATCACATGGTTCCATACGGCCGCATTACTCTACGTTTTCTGTAGCACTCAGTCAGACATCAACGAAACCACAGACACGATGCCATACACGGCGTGCTGTATTCTCTACCTGTCACTGGTTCTCACTGTTACCAGCCGCGATGAGGCGTCGTAATATCCGCCGTAATGTCTGTATGTCTCTATGTCGCATCTGTCTGCAATTCGATAACTTTGGAAAGCCTTGACGTAGCAAGTTCATTTTTGGTGTGTGGGTACGTCTTCAGGGGGTACGGGTCAAGTTCGTATACGGAGGTATACGATGAGTTTTAACAAGTAGCCTGATCAACAACAGAGGATACTTCTTGTTGTCAATTTTCTAGTGTTATTGTAACCTTGTAACCTTGACCTTGGTCAAGGTTACAAGAGCAAAAAACATGCCTATCTAACCTGTTCAGGCTCTAAATTTGAAATGCCTTGAGCTGGGATGTTTATTTTCGGTTTGCTGGTACATATTCGGAATATCTAGGTCAAGTCCATATATCAAGGACATAAGGTCAAGGTAAAGGTCACAGTATCAAAAACTTGTGACATACGAGCGTTGCTAAATACATGCATTCGCGTGTGGTTTGCCTTAGATTAGAAGGCAATCTTGTTCCTATCTTCGAAGGATGGCCAAGCTGAGTTAGCTTGGGTGGTTGGGCCGGTGGTTGATTTGAATTGCAAAATGATGCTCAAAGTAATTCGATACTTAAAGCTGATACTACAAACGTTGTTTGGTGTCAGTTGAAATGTAGCGTGTGTTTTGTTGCGTGTGAGATCACTGATAAGTCAGACTACGGTGAGTACGTGTGTGTGGCGTCCAACGCGCGTGGTAGTGACGTCGGCTCTGTTCACCTCAACGGTCAGTAATTACACACATATATACATTCTCTCTATAGCTGTTTACTTTTCATCTGTATGCTCACCTCATAGGCTTGTACCACAGCATCGACACAACGCATCTGCGTGGTACAGTCCGCCAGTGTTTCTATCAACCAGTTTGCTTGCATTCGGCTGTTAAATATACAGTGTTCCAGAAAAATCATGCTCATGTGGTTTATTATCAAAGAATCTACACTGTCTGAAATACTAATGTCTTTTGTCAATTTCATTGGCCAGACATTGCTTATTCATTCATTCATTCATTCATTCATTCATCAGAGAACTGATTTAGGTGGCGTGATGTCAAAATGACTGCAAGGACACCTAACAATAACATTTAACTCAAATACACTTTTCTAGTTGCCAGTTTTACGCTGTATAATCTGGGCTCTCAACTTCTATAATTTTGAACTCAAATCGTAAAATTAAATGGAATAGGCGTGAAAAAAAGGAAACCAGTGCCCAAATTATGTACTGTTAAGTAAATGTTTTAAATAAAAGTTTAAGCGTACGTTTCTATGTACTGTTCAAGAAATTGAAAAAAAACTTTTAAAAACGATTGACGCTTAAAAGTGAGAGTGTGAAATTTTATGTTAGTTCTGTGAATGTAAAGCAATGTTTTTTAAGTCCAGCTACGCGACATCGTTACATCTTTTATATATTGTCATTAGTTGCAGCAAATTAGTGGAAAAAATCGTATATTTTGTTTTTACTTGGCACCGAATATAAATTTTGTTACTTACTTCCTTACTTACGTTGGTTTGAGTTGTGTGTGAAATGCTGTTGTGTAGAGTATGTGAGCAACATCGATCGAATCAGTCGTACTCGCACGAGGCATCCTGATACAGACGCTGACCTCGATTCATCTGATGCGCACTCTCATCAGTCTCTACATGACGACGAACACTTGACATGGTTCAGTAGTGACAACGACCATCCGAGAAAAACTGGCTAGAATCTCTCGATTATCTCACGCTGATACTTCACACTAACGCAGTCTCCTTTGTCAATACAGGCTGCATGCATTTATATCAAATTAATATACACTCTAAAATGAGTCTGGACCTATTTCATTAATATTTTGATAAGAATCGTTGATTAACAATCATCACTTATAACAATCATGCTTTATCACTCAATTTAAATGCAATTTTATGCAACTATTTGAAGTATCCAAAGTAAGAAATCGCACGTCGCTGCTCAGCCACGCTATATCATAATTAATTCCCAGCAGCAGCAGCCGTGACGTTGATTATTATCGCACGAAACGGTGCGTCTTTAGCTATTTATTATATTACTTGGTCCCAGGCTTACTGTGAGGTCCCATTGCGCATTGCACTCCGTCTGTCTGTTCGTCACTCTTTCGGTCCCATGCCTGACCGTAGCTTAATAACGAACAGCTTTAGAAAGCACAAAATGATTGAAAGTGGTCTATGTCACGAGGAACTGTCTGCGCACATTCGAGGTCAAAAGACGAAAGGTCAAAGTCACTAACTTGCATGCACAATGCTGAGATAGGGAACGTGTTTAACTTCCTAGCAAAACAGCCATACGTCGTCGGTAAATGTACGGAGGACGTGCATCGTGGAATGCTATGAATGTGGAACGTCAAGGTCACACAAACATATTGATGTCCGTCTGTGTGTCATCGCGAATTACAACTCAAGAACGAAATGGCATACACTGTAAGTTCAAGTTTGGTCCACAGATTGTGAACAGCCAGTACAACTGGCAATATCGTTTTATGGTCAAATAATCAAAAATCGGGGTAAAAGTTACAGATCTTATAATTCTCAGATACCAAATGCTCCATAACTGACTGATGAACTAATGGCCATTCGGTCTTGAAACTTGGTAATAACATTGTCGCCACAGAGTGTTACATGCCGAGAACTTACACAGTTGAAAGGTCAAAGGCCAAGGTCACGAAGTTATCATATCGCATCCTCGGCAATTGCAGTAGACTAGCAAATCACATGCGGTCATCAGGCTTGATGGGTAAGTTACTCTCACACAACAACGATAAGCTTTATAAGTTAAACAGTAAAATGTCTACGTTAAGAGATCCAACAATTGACGCAGTTGCAGTAAGGGCCGTATATGGTATCGGCCATCGGGGCAACATATTTTGTGCATTAACGCCTAGTGCCATTCGTCCTTGCCGTGTTACTTTTGTGTGTGTTTGTGTGTTTGTGCCTGCTATTATTCTATTATTGCCTACTGCCTTACATATGTGCACAGAGAGTTTTAAATTGATAAATAATTGCATAAATAAATATGCTTGCATTATATCCGCCTGTGTGTCAGATGATAGTCATGTTGATAACGTAACGGTTGCTGTGATGTGCATGTGTTATAGTATCAGCTCAACACCTTCACGAGCTTGGGCGCTGTGCCGCAGCTGGTCACGTGACTGTTTCAAGATGGCTGCCACTTCCGGTCACAGCCGTCATTGTTATGCGACTGTTGTCATGCTGCTACTAAGTATGATCGTGCAGCGATTGAGACGTTGTCTGTTTGCGAAATGATTGGCATTTGTCCATTATATTTAGCTTGACGGCAGAATATTATCGTTCGCGCTTTATGTAGTTTTAAGTGGTTCTTGGTGTGATGTAGCCTTTGAGGGAAAGTCATCTGTGTTAAAAACAGAAATGACAGTTTTGATCTTAGCTTTACTGAAGAATCTGAACAATGGATTCTGGTCTTGCATTGCCTCGAGTTATAGTCTTGAATGCTCATCACTTTCTCAGGTGCGCTTTCAGTATTAAACACTAGTCACTAATAAGTGTCGTTAACTGTCGCTGGACCATTGTGACAGTTTCATAATGAGCTAGTTTAGTAACGGTATTCAACAGTAAGCGCATAACTGCTGCGAAGAATTCAGCATCCTACAAAGTGAGATATATTTTAGCAGCAAAAAAACTACACTTGCATTTTCGTTAAAGAAAAATACATTTATATAATACTTAACTTAAAACAGCCAACAATTTGTCATTTTGGGCTCCTTAAAACGACCCCGTCCCTGCATATCGTGTTGTTAGGCCTTATGAAGGTGTTAAACGCGAACGACGAAAATGCGATAAAGAAAAATGTGAAACTGGAAAATAAGAAAACAATAAAGTACATGGCAGCTTTGTTGTCTGTGATATATAAATCATAGCTTACTTCATGCACATCACATATCGCATTTGGCCGAGCTGATCTGTTACGTCGCATGACAGTGGCTCAACAAGATCACAATGGCCGATAAAGCATGAGTGTCTAAATGTCCATTTTCAACAATCTATCGAGTGCAACAAATTCATGCAGACGAAAGCTCTCTCTGTAGCGTGTTAGTCACATGCTTCAACATCTTCGTCAGTTGTGCAGAGGCGAGAGCAGATTCTGGTGAATAAAGATTATCAAACCCTGTACAGTGACTGACCACGGGGCGAGCTGACCGCGGGGCGAGCTGATCAACGAGTAGACTTGCTGAATGTTTGTTGTATTTAGTAATATATTCAGCTTCTGGCTGCAAGCATCACCAGTGAATATTATGCATTGTCTTGACTGGCTCTTGAGAGCTGACATGAGCAGTAGGTGTGCAGAGCGATAGACGACTGTCGCGATCACAGTGTAGCGCGATCACAGTGTAGGCGACACTGGTGCTTCGGAAGATGCACGCGTCATCGGCTGCTTACAAGTCTTTTAATGCGAGTATTTCTGCTTCGTGATGCTCGCAATAAACCGCTGTTTTGCAGTTCTTTTCTCGCTGCGCTTCCAGCGCGTCGCAGTCCACGATGTACGCGACGAGGAACGGACGTCGCTCGCCATCGTCACGTGCGTGCCGTGGTACATGTCCTGAGATAAATAATAAAGCAATAGCAGGTTTGTTTCAGTTCCGCAGAAAATTCACAATATCAGTATTGCGAATAGTAAACATTTGACATTGAAAGATTATGGTAAAAGTAAAGTAGTTACCGATGTTGTAATGTGAATTTACATAGCGCATCGTCGTGGAACCTCTAATGCGCTGAGAAGATTAATGAGAAGATCAATGTTAGGAACATTGAATAAAATATGTGCTAATTTTCGTTATTTGATGATTCTGGTGTCATTCACTTTTACAGTTAATAAGTTGTTAATGCACTAATCTTAGCATGTAACCTAAAAAGACATTATCGAATTTCTGTCAATTTTTTTCTGCAGTTTTGTTATCGCACTTTCTGGTCACGGATGTTCTCTGTCTACCGTTTGTGTCATATTTTTATGCCTCCATTTTTACCCTATAGTTTTTGACCATCGTATATTTTCCCTTGTCACGTTTTCAAGCACTACTGGACCATTTATGAGAAATAATGTACGTTACCTCCACTTGCTTGACCAATTACAGTCCAAACATTTACAGTAAAATCAAAAGTGAATAAATTTTATTAAGATATGCCTCTATTTTTAAAGGCTGTGAATCTTCTTAAGACCGTTGAGCTGGTGTGAAGGTTGATGCTAAAAATACCGCAGGCATTGGGAGTCTTTTATGCCAAGGTGGATGCGTAGCCATATCTCACGGCATCACAGTGCTCTCTGTATTGTGATCGCATTCAGTGCGTCTCTGACGTCAGACCTCAGCGCTACTGCACGACATGTGTGCTAACAATTGCTTACGGCTACAGCTAATAGGCTTCAGTCGACATTATGTACGCACTGGTCATTTATCAATGCACACTGACTTGCTATTCTCGCAGTTACATGTATCGTCCTGCAGCGATACGGCGTCGGCGCCAAACATTGACAGCAAGGACGCCTCGAGGACGCCTGGACGCGCAGTGTTGACGCAGCAGATCATCTCTTGACGATGATCCATTGTCCGCACTGCACCAGCTAGCGGCACTCCTCCAGATTAACATCAATTATGCCAATCCACCTACCCGCCCACCAAGTATTTTCGACACGTATAAAAGTCGGCAGCCGCTTCCTTCATCATTTTGTGGCGGAAGCTGCTTCACGTCGCCATTGTGTTACTTGTACTTTTTGGATAGAGATTTATACAGCGAATAAAGTTTTCGCAGGTGAAGTTGATAACAATCGTTCTAGACAAATTCAGGTTTTGTTGTGCAGCAGGAACACGCACATAGCAGAAAGGCAGCACTGTAGTGAGTAGACCGGTGTTGATGGTTGATGGCGATGTCTTTCATGTGGCTGCTACTCACCGTGACCGTGACGTGCATGTGTGCCAGTCCTCGATGTAGATCCAGCGCTGCCTCTCTGTCGTTCTCCGCTTACTGTCAGAAGCTGTGTGTGTGGGGTCGCGGCGGCAACCTGTGTCACTGCAACGCCGCGCACTTCGTCGGCAAACGCGGCGACATTCGTCATCAGGAGCTTGGTGATGGTAATGTACACGAGCAGCTGTTAGGACAGGACGTAAGCAGCGATGATGATGAGGTCTGGAATGACGACGACGATGCTGATGATGCAGTGAGAGCGCCAGTTGACTGGTTTGACGACAACAACTCAACGTCAGCGGGTGATGTTTGGCCAGATCAGAGCGACGATCCTGGGTCCTCCACGTTGACTCGTGGTGACAGTCATCAGCGTCGTCAGCCGATGATCTTTTTCGCTCTTGAGCGTCTGGGCTGGCGTCAAGGAGCAGCGAAGAACAGCCACCAGCTGCTGCGTGACAGTGCCAAGAAGGGTGAACGCCATGAACCTGTCGTGTTTGGTCAGTCAACCGCTGACAGACGTGGTTTGATGACACTCAATCCACTGACTCGCAAACCAATGATCCTCGGCTTGTCACCCAAGATGAATCAATGGAAAGTATTGAGAAAGATGACGTCACAATTACGTGAGTTTACATGGCCAGTCGCGGCTTTTATACGTTCCTAAATGAGTATTTCATACTGGCAGGCAACACAATCGCCCGTGTTGTAGCACTATAGCTTACGAAGAAATAACGATGTCCCCACCTTATCCAATGAACCGGTCGCGACCTACGTCCAAATAGTTTAATAACTTTTTTCCAATTTATTAGAATTTCTTTGTTTACTAGTAGATTATCACGGGACAAGCACGTCGTCAACACCAATACGACAGTTCAGAGTGGCCAACATCCATGGGTGGCAGGTCGTGCTTGTTCTTCCGGATCTGACCGAGCCATTCACAACGGGGACGGCTAATCTTACGTTGACAATAGGCACAGTCACCGATAGCCAACAATTTGCTCGTAGACTGTGCGATTGTCTTCTAATTGACGTCAGTGCATTTGCCGTACGCTACGTACGACATGTTAGCAACGCATTATGTGATCCACATTTTCGATACTAGCATTATGCGACAGTGTCTCCACTGATTGTCACATTCGTGCTGCAGCCAGCCCTGCCATGTTCAAGAAACTACTCAAAACGTACTTTTTTAACACAGCATTTTCCACCTGCTAGTTTTTAGCCCATAGACTTCTATGACACTATAATGCACCTATGTTCTTAATGTAATAGGCGCACTAGAAATTCCATTGATGATGATGATGATAATGTTATGCGCGAAAAAATTTGACATTCAAAAGATCAAAGGATGAGGTCACAAGGTCGACATATCGTTGTCTCTTCTCCGTTCAACATTTACGGCGCATTTCATTTCTGAGCTATGTGAGGCTTGCTTTATGACTGCGTGTCAAATGTTATACCACCGCCGTCGCTATCGTGAACTATGCAGACAGCGGAGGAGAACAACGGTACTATGGGAGAGAGTTAGATGGTCTTCGACGGTGAACCGTCCATCGGTACGCCTCCGCCGGCGAACGTATCTGTGACCTTGACCTCTGACCCCATGACTTTGAAAACCGGAATATTTGTGGCAAGTTTTATTGAAGTCCCTCCACTGAGTACAGAGTTATATGACGTTGACCTTTGGCTTCTGACCTTGGAAATCTTTTAGCAATGCTGAATATTAGTGTCAAGTTTCATTGAAATCCATCTATTGCATACAGATATATCGCGTCACATGATATACACAGTGAGTCAAAAACTGCACCATTTTTATTTTTGCAATATCTGTGTCAAATCAAACTCTTTTTGATAATTTCAGGCATATTCGTACTACAGTAAATTTGGAACAAAACGATATCAAAATCATTAATCTCTTTGGAACAGTGTCTTTATTATACCTTGTGAAACACAGCATGCGTACACGCGTCAATTAACCAACGTCATTACGTCACGTAAGTTTAAACATTATCATTATCGTATCAAACATTTAAATGAAACATTACAAAAGTACAAAAACGTATGGACGAACAATGCAGTGCAAAAGTAAAACATTGGACCATGTCAAATGTTCCAAAAGTCCACTTCTGGTCATTTATGCCGTCAGCCTAAATCACCACCGATCAATCGCTTTCTCTCATCAGTTTATCATCATCATCATCACCGCTTTCACTGTGCATCACTTTATCTCTTTTCCACTCCAGACTCAAAACTTACTTTTTCCATAAATCCTTTCCACCAGTCTCCCTCACCTTTTCGGACGGATCTCACGGATTTTTTATGACCATTTCCGGACTTAATTGCTCATCGTTTTTTTTTGTTTTGTTTTTCTTTTTTCATCTTTTTGTTTGATACGTGTGATAGAGTAAGCTGATAATCAGTTTTTAACTTGTACGTTAAATCCTTGCACTTTCCTTTGATCAATGATACGTCTGTGTGTCAATCAGACATTGCCTCAGTTATCAATATCTCGCATAGGACGGTGGCATACCCAGTTACCCACTTCTATTAGCATTGCCAAGATTCTGTAATCAACAGAACTGAAGTCAGATATGTTAAGAAGCCACAGGTTTGGTGCTATGATGAAGTTTGGAATCTCGCGACGAAGCAGCTTGACGGTTGTGCGCACACGCTGTGCTCGCGCGCTGTGCTGTTGAAATTTGAGCTGGTTCTCTTCTTTCGACTTTATGAAGAATGTGAAATATGCTAGTGATAGGAAATTTACTGATGTATAAGCCTGCCAAAAATTATTAAAATAGACATTGGTTTGACAAAGTTATTGCAAAAATAACATGATGCAGTTTTTTGACCCATATGATGTTAACGGACAACAGACGGACGAACGGCCGAACGTACAACCCGAAGACATAATGCTGTATGTCTACTGTTGTGGGCGAAGACATAATTAGTGTTTGCAAACAGTGTCAGCAAGATTAATCAGCACCAGTGATATTTATTTGTGTTTTTCTTTATTTTCACGGGCATGTAACTCCCTATTCACTCTCCAGATCTTGATACTGATGCGAACTGATTTTAGTTGTCATTTTTCAGCGTGGTTTCCATGGTGAGGTCGTTGCCTAGCAACGTAACATTACCGTAATGTTAATCATGTTAACAGTCTACCACACAAACATGACGACGCGATTGCTGCCATTCTTTCTTTTTTCTTTTGTACGTGCACATTCCATGACAGGCTCTACTACATGTTATATTAGTTACTTTTAAAATGTGCAAATTAAAGATTAATGGCGCAATTTGGTGGGAGGCTATTAGTCAAAACTCAAAATTTTTATCGAATAGTTGTGCTTGCTTGCAAAAAAAATGTTTTATGTACAACGCAATGTATATTTTGCATGCCAGCTATAAGCCTATTTCAAAGCAAACAAGAAAGTCATCAGGAGATGAGATAGCGAACTTGAACTTTTTTTACTATGACATCTTACACGCACTACCAAATACAATAAACTCGTGCATAAATTCCGCCACAGATCGACGCGGTTATGTATTAGTACGCAGGTTCACCAACTTCAGTGAAATAACGCAGTGCTACGGCCATTACGCCGTTCAAGGTCATTCAAGGTCACCGATTTTGGTACCAATCGAAAGCTCATATACGACTTCCTGTTAGTGATTAATACTAAATACCTCCTATCTGGCACCGTTTCCAAGTTATGGTTGATTATTGGTCAAATTTTCGCTAGCGAGAGGGAAGTGCCTCACTTTAACGCTCTCGCTGGATAGATCCCCTGCTAATATCGCCATAAATGATATAGTCTATAGTTAAAAACTAGATACTTTCGCCTACATTTCCGCTGCAGAAAGAATCGGTGTATCTTCAACCACTTTTACGTAATCCTTCCCGAAAGCTACCGAATTCGGTGAAACTACGCTGCAGTTAGGGCTATTACGCTGTTCAACGTCATCCAAGGTCACTTAGTTTGGTACCAATCGAAAGCTCATACGCGACTTCCTATTAGTGATTAATACTAACTTAGCAGCTTGAACATTGAACAGCTTGAATATCTTGCACCGTTTCCGAGATATAGCGTTCGATAGGTCCAAAAATCGCTATATTCGGCTACCCCTCTTGGGTTTAACTCCCCCACGGAGGGGTTCCACTGGGACGATCTCCGTGAAATGTTCATCGAAAGGTCAGGGATGGCTAAGGTACCAACTGGCGTAGAAACATTGCCGAAAATTTCAATCGCCTGAGTAGGCCTAAGGCGCACGAACGTTACAGACAGACGACAGACAGACAGACGACAGACGGACGGGCGATGACATATAGCGAACGTGAACGTGAGTTCACGTTCGCGTGAGTTCACGTTCGCTAAAAAGCAAAAATCATCCCCTTCTCTTGAAAACGTGAGCGTATGTTTAGGCTATTACAGGATGTGGCATAAAAAGTACAATGCGTCTCAGAAAAAAACGAGGTGTCGAACTTCTTGCGATAACTTCATCAACTGTTAACCGATTTTGAAAATTCTTTCACTGTTGGAAACAGCAATAAATTATCTATGAAATAAATATAATATATTTCGCCATTTTTTAAAAACCTTGTTGCACTACCGTGTGAAACATAAAGTTTAAAATGTTGAAATTGTTTTACCAATTCTTGATGACACAGTTGTGCCGAACTTTTATAACTTTGTGAATTGTTAACCGATTTGAAAAACACATTCTACGAATTTCGAACATTGTTTTACTGTTTCAATGACCGCTCACTCAGTTACCATATCGTCAAAGCTCAAAATGTCCTCATTCGGCCCGTACGCAGGCGCGAAGACGCGCTCTCCGTCAATTGCGCTGTCAACTGCACTCTGTTGAAGGCCTTCCAACAGTTCCTCAACCTCAACGTTGTGAACTCGTGACTGGTACACGCGCTGCTGGGCAAGGCAGTAAATAAAGTAAAGTATATGTTTCTTGATGTTTAAAAAAAATTAAAGTTGAGTTGACAGCTTTGCCATCAAGGAGTGGTAGAGCAATTGCAACATTTTTAACTTTTACGTTTCACTCAGTAGTACAGCGAGGTTATTAAGAGGCGGCAAAAATATTATATTTATTATGCAGCTAAGTCGTTGTTGTTTCTAACAGTAAAAGAATTTTCAAAATTGGTTAACAGTTAATGAAGTTATTGCAAAAAGTTCGTGTTTTTTTGAGACACAGTGTATATAGCCACGGGACTTCTTTGCAGTTTTTTTCAGTAACGGCTTGTAATTTCGACGCAGCTTTTTACACTTAAGCTTATTTGATCATCATATATGTACATATTGGTATCAACACCATTTAACTCTCTGCAGCTGTCTTAAAACAAGAAGCTCAGCTGCCGCAGAGATAGCGCGCGTCGACGGTCATTACGACGCTCAAAGTCATTCAAGGTCGCCGTAAAAATATAATGTCAAAAACTAGATTTTTTGAGCTGCACTTTTTGCAGACAGTATGGATACATCTCAGCCAATTTGACGTAGCCTAGTTTGCTTTGAAAGCTAAGGCATTGAGCGTAATAAGGCAAAGTAACGGCCATTACGCTGTTCAAGGTCATTCAAGGTCACCGATTTTGGTACCAATCGAAAGTTCGTATGCGACTTCCTATTACGTCCCATCTCGCACCCTTTCCAAGATTTTGCACATTATTGGTCAAATGTTTGCGTTTGACGACGGTTCCTCTCTGTAACACCTTTGTTGGAGCGAACCCTTGAACTCAGGAGTGTGACCTCAAGAAACTAGACACATCGCTGTATCGTACCTGTGTGAAGATTATTTCGACATCTTGAACAGTTGGCTCACGAGTGTGACAGACAGACAGACGGACGGATATGTAAACAAGCTGCAAAAGGTATAAAATATTTTTCCAATGCCTAGATGCCTTACCCCGTACCATAACTAAGCATAGAAAAGTTAACGGAAAATAAGAGGCACTCTATCACTCTAAGTGTCTGAAACCCGCTATCCACATTAGAAGATTCAAAGAATAGACATACTTCACTTTACAAAGAGTCCAAAAGAGATGACTGAAATGGTTAGATTTATCTGTGAGACCATCTCAGATATTACTGTTATTTTAAATGACCATTGGATATTCAAAACTATTTACTGTATAAGGTGACAGGGTACAGTTACATGTACATAATTGAAACGGTATTTATCAATGACTCATAGCAGAAAAAATTAAAAGTATCAAGGGTGTGTGAAACGTCAGCCATGCAAGGTCACTAAGGTGCCATATACTAGACGTACTCGAAACAGATGATAGTGTGGTGTGGTGACAGTGTACGCTGTGTTCAGTGATAAAGAACTTATTAAAAAGAGATGGTTCAATACAGATTTAAGGCAACACTTCTTCATTGAAGAGATTATTAATCAATGAAATTCGTCTGAAGATGACTTGGTTTGTTCTGATTCACTGAATTCGTTCAAAAACGCTCTTGATAAAATATGGAAAAATAACAGTTTACCGATGGGTCTGTTGTAGTCACAAGATTCAAGACCTTTAGAGGCTGAGCAAGTACCCCTGGCAATGCCTCAAAGTGGTAAGTTACCTGGTAAGAAGATGGAGTCAAAATATGAAGGAGCGAGAATAACCCATTCCATCGATTACAAAACAAGAAAGGAAGCTTTGCTCCTGCAGGATTGCACATATATACCTGAGTATTTGGTCCTAATTTTACCTGTATTAAGTTAGGTATCAGAAACAACCAAGAATAGTATAGATGCTATAGCCATTTTGAGGTTTCACAAAAAGCGTAGCTGGAGCAAAAGCTCTTTCAGATGAGTTATTTGAGATGAAACTCCTGGTAAAATATTTCTCAACAGTCGCATCAGACTGTTGACTGTTGATCTAATTTAACAGTAGTAGCTCTCTGTGCAAAGCTAAGCTATTAACGCATTCGTTATTTTTAGGCTATTTTAGCACATTTTCTGTGAAATACTGATGACAAATTCATAACTTTGAGGCTTGAAACCTTATTCAGAAAGTCAAAATATGGGCTATAATAAATACTCTGACAATTATTTTACTATATGTTAAACCGAATGCTATAACTGTGGTCTGCGCAATATACGTTATTAGCGGTTAATAAGCTACTATGCGGTTTGACCTAAAAGCCCATGCTAAAGCAGCAAAATGCAGCATAATCAATGTCAGATCTTCGATTCTGGTATAAATTATCCTTCAGTTAAAATTCTTACCGCATACAATTTGCAGAAAAATGTAATTATAGAACCCCTATTTTTAATGCGCTAAAATCGCTAGCTGGCAATGTTGCAATGCTGATATTTTAAGATAGTGCACGATAACGAAATTCTGTTTATAGGGCCTACCGGCATGTGTATGATGACTTAATAAGTGCACAAAATTTCGCACTGAAATTCTAGGCTGTTGCTGAGAAAACTGCAAAAAATGTGGAGGCTACTTGTTAATGCTGCACCCTGTATACGCTTGAATAGATTAGAATACGATACTGCGTAGAAGTCTAAACTGGTTTTTGTCGAGTATTTCAATCGACATTACGATTGATTAATATTCAGAATTGATGAAATTAACGGATGTGTCTGCGTCGGAGACCAGACACTATATTATTACTATAACACCGAAGTTTGCGCTCGTTTCTTTTATATAGCTTTAGGCTAGCCTCCGGCGCCAACAGTAGGCGGCCAGAGATATTACGTCTTTCGGTTGTCCGTCAGTCGTGCCGGCCGTCCGTTGCCCGTCTGATGTTGGTCCATTCACGTAACGCGATGTCTCCTTACTTAATGGAGCGATTGCACTGAAACTTGTCACATGTTATTCATCATGTGTGTGTGAAATGCGCAATAGGTTTTCAGGGTCAGAGGTGAAAGGTCAAAGTCATAGAGAGGCCAAAATGCACTTTTCATGCTGAGGGATACGCATCGACTCACGGCCGTCCGTCCGTTGTCCGGAGGCATACCGATCGACGGTATCGCATCGAGGCTGTCTTGTTTCTCTCTGATCGAATTGACACTTCAGGCCTAACACAGTGTGCAGAATGGCCTCAATTCGCGGTCGATTATCTTTTCGGTAATCTGACCAAATGTCGCAATATTACAACCTTCGAAACGAAATTACGCTAAAAGTGCCACCTGACGAACGTATAATTGTGTCGCCTGTCCGTTCTGCGTTTGCTAACAGCGTCTCCATTGCAGGCAGAGAAACTCTAGAATCTTGTTGAAGAGCTGTGATTACTGATTAGCTGTGCGTTTGTTGGTGTATGTTGGCAGGTTGGCCTACGCCGAGCTTGAACGCCTTCTACCGCCTGCAGGGCTAATCATCTCATTGTTCGCATCACGACCGACGTGCAACCGATGCACAACACGTCTCGATCTAGTGATGCAACAGCCGCCCAGTTTTGTCAACTGAATTACAATTACATCACTTGTACTCAGTACATGTAACCGTCGACCGGGCAGTCGTCGCCAATATGGAAAGACTAGTTCTGCTCATTCGGAAATGTTGTGCGCTGAAATAAATAATATGAAAAATGCAACGTGATGTATCATTATTAGTAGTAGTAGTATTAGTATTTGCCTTGTAAGGCAAACAATACAACAAAATACAGCAACAACAGACACGCAGACAGACAGATGAATAGAGAGAACCACTTAACTACTTAACTAAACCTGTAAAACTAATTAAACAAAG
>Ga0049105_1000019_pt1 | contig 26472 bp, 17 predicted proteins | sample WorMetvaBAHAMAS1_FD_61260 | JGI IMG/M metagenome (GOLD analysis project Ga0049105, IMG submission 61260) | Worm MetaG Olavius vacuus BAHAMAS.1 | ecosystem: Host-associated > Annelida > Digestive system > Unclassified | place: Germany: Marburg | collected 2013-04-09
TCCTAGACAGGAAAGCACGACTGCTGTTGGCTCGCTTGCAGATGGAATCGATGTGGTTATTGAAGGTCAGTTTAGAGTCAATGTCCACGCCAAGAAGCTTCGCCGAGTCCACTTCCTCTATTGTCTAGCCGCTGATTGTGTAGGAAGTTTGAACTGGTTTCCGCTTGAGTGTCACCCGCAAGACTTGGCACTTGGATGCGTTGAACTGCATTCGACCAGGAGGCCTAGGACTAAGCGGACTGGTCCATGAAGAAGCCCATCTTAGTATATCTGAGTTTCTCTAATTTACTTTTAAATGCATTGATGCTGGTCGCATCGACTGCCCCCTGGTCTAACTGGTTCCATCTTGTTATAACTCTATTAGAAAAAGTGACTTCTACTGTCCCGCGTGCACCTAACTTTAACTAATTTAAGAGAGTGACCTCTTGTTGTCTTGTACCCTTACCTCTATCATCGAAATGAAATAATTCTTCAGGTCTTATCCTACTAAATCCTTTACAAATCTTAAACACTTCTATCAAGTCCTGTCTATTTCTTCTTTCTTCCAACGTCCATAATTTCAACTTCTGTAATTTCTCTTCCTATGACATACCTTTCGTACCCTTTATCATAACTAGTGATGTAATGTTAATAAGTGTTTATATTGATGTTGTATAATATTTTATTTTTGATCCATTTATATGTTTTAGAAATTAGTCATTTATTGAATGGCTGTTGTGTTTGTGATTGAGTGTTGGCTGACGCTCATTTTCCAACAAGTTCTGTTTGTCGCTCTGGACCTCGTGAAATCCGAGCTGATGGTTTGTGTGATTTATTGATGAAGCATTTCATTAGAGTGTCTCAGTGTGAAGCTGTTGACATTTTCTAGTTTCTGCTATTTTAGCAAATAATGTTTTTTTTTTAAATTTATTGACAAATTTTTGTGATGGTTAAATTGAGCAATGTGCAGCTATTTTGACTTCAGCTGTTGTGAGTAACATCAGAGAGTGTTGTATCACTGCACATCCTATCAAAGCATTAAACAGCCATTGGAGCAAGTCAGAGTTATTACTGTATCACATGTTTTATTCATATTATTAGGCGTGAATAGTAGGCCAAATAGTGTATACATTTGTATTTGGACAAACAGCATTGAAAAAATTACACTTACTTGTAATCAGGGTTGCCACCTGTAGCACTCGGAAAAGCGGGACATCCGTCACAGCCTCAGCACGAAGGTGTGAGAATCGAGGCACCAAAGGGTTGAGGTTTGGGGAGATTTCCCTCCTCACTGAAGATAGGATTTTTTATTTTTTTGCCTGCAAATGGCATGTTTTGTGCCATTTTACAAGACAAAATATCTAATTCCTGAAACATTTCACATTGAACTTTGTGGTGACATTGACAAAGTGGGACAACTGACATCTTGACAAGGATCATGGTGGGGCATGGAACAGAAGGTCTCTAACATTAATCATAACATCCCACACAAAGTGGGACAGATTTCAACTCTGTGCCTAATACAAATAAATCATTTGAAGTGATTACTTACTTACTTACTGGAGTGGGAAAGGATGCTAGACTTTGGTTACAGTGTTGCCAAGCGGTAGAGAAGTGCCACATCACACGTAATCCAAGTGCATCATGGCAAGACTGCCACAGACCTGGCATACTGAGCTGTGATGCTTTAGCACCTTCTGTTCAATTATCATCCGAGTATTGCATGTTGTTTTTGAACTCATTCAAATCACTGACACTAATTGGTTGCTTTTGTTTCATGTGTGTCATGTTCTCATTTCTCTCTAAAATGGTTTTAAAATACGCAATTAAATATATAGCCACTTAACCCAGTTACCTGTATGACGAGATGATATCTGGGTGATACGTATCAAACTGAGCAAGTGAATAGAGGTGGAATCTCTTGCCACTCTCTCCTCATTCATTGTCACCCTGTCTCAACTAGTAACTAGTCCCACATTAAAAAACAACACTTGCTTAATTTGATGTGTTTACCGTGTTTCAGTAGTCGCCATCGTGACTCATATCATCAGCCTGATCATGATCAGTTCCTTCATGTTCACCTCGTTTTCCACGTGCCATTGTGCCATTTTCAGCATTCTTACCATCAGTCCTTCACTCTTTCACTTCAGACTTAAACTTGTTTTATGAATCCTTTCCACCTTGTCAGTACTTACTGACTTGGGGACTGTTTTCTAGATATCTTATGCTAATTAGTTATATTTTTCTTCTTTTTTTGTTAATTTTCTGTTTTAGCTGTGCTTCAGGAAATAAAACGGGACCCATCAGTTTTTGAGCACGTATTATGCATTATCATACAGCATTTTATATCTTTTTGTTTCATATTTTGTGCAGATTTTTATGCACCACAACTTTGTTGTACTGGGGTAACTGATAATTATTTTTTGGAATGTAGGTCATGATATTCCATCACTCCTGGAAGCAGTTTTAAAGGTTTTTCCGTTGGATACATATGTCAGTCATCCGGTATGTCACAGTTATGGAATCTGACCTGTGTATATCTTGCATTTTATTTTGGAATCCTAGAATACTAATATTATATACATCCGTATATAATATTAGTATTCTAGGATTCCAGCAGGAGTTAGTGCATACACTTGCTTGGAGACTATAGACGGAAACCTGTTGAATGTGTTGGTGCATATATAATTAAATTAATTGCAGGTTGCTGTTATGGAGCAAGTTTTCAATGACCAACGAGCAGGTTTGCCAGAAGTTTGGCAGACATATCAAAGAGTAATCTACCTTGCAGAAAGAAGAGAGGTAACTGATGTATCCGCTGTAGTAGCTACATGTTCTGAAACTGTATGCAATAAACATTTGGTTTTCACTGTGTCTTGCTGTTGCTAAGCATTTGTCTGTTCAGCCCTGCATCTATCTGCTTTGAATGACTAAATGTGTCAAAAGATTGTTTCAACATGTAGTTGCCTCACCAAGCTAGTTTTTTTTGTAGCAGATATCTTGGTGAAATTCTGACACTTGGCTGTATCTCATAAATGATACAAGACACAGATATTGTTACAATAGAAACATTGTTGCAGTTATCTTTCTGTGCTGTTCACTGTAGCGTAGTAATTTCATCTTAGGTTCTTAGGTTGGTACCTGGCGTTTTTACTCCCAAGGCCACGTACTACCAGCAAATGCTGCTGGTGAGTGCATGTTTGATGTGTAGCTGGCAGAGATTTTGGTAAATGATCACTTTAGCTACTTTAAATTATAGAAAGTCATGTACAGTATGTCAGTTATGATAGTTACTTATGTCCTTCAGCAACACTTTAGTTCAGTAATGAGTAAGTTAACTTTGGTCAGTTAAGTGCCAGTCTTGATCACCATTACTTCGTGAATTTGCACTGCACTCGACTCTAACAGGGCTACTAAAGAAGTAATAAGATGTTATGATGGCACTGTTTGTAAAATGCTGCCTGGTGACCAGTGATGCAAATGCTGTACCGACATATCTTCACTGTTAGTTTGCTGTCCGTAGTATTACATTTTGTGGCTGCAAAATACGGACACCGTTGAATGCTTTTTAAAGGAACATAAGGTGGTGTTACATCAGGATGAAGTCTGCCATTATTTCTTTCAAATAAGTGCTTCAGTCGCTGCTTGCACATTTTTGATAGCATCTGCCACTGGATTCAAAGAAGCTAAATTTTTATCATTTTCCATATGCTTTTGCCACTACATTGTAGAAGCAAACCGAGTCCTGTTCCTCTTCACTTGTAATGGTCACTGATGACATTAAATGCAAGTCCACAGTGCAGCTGAACTGACCAGTGCACACACATACACACACACACACATATACACTTTTATATATACACTTTTAGAGCAGAGTTGTGCAGCAGATTGTGATAAAGTCATTGGACTGTATCTGGATGTCATAGAAGACATGCTCATTATTGTTCTTTGCTCATGTCTACCGGTGTCCTATTTTATTTGTCAGTATCGACTTCATTACTGGAATAAATGTTTATTTTCAGATAATATACTTTAGCACTGAGGTTTCATGACAGTATTAGTGGTTTGTGCGACGTCTTTAATCTCACACTTAAAGATATTGTTGAATTGCCAGCCACTGCTATCAAAAATGCAATTTGGCAAATTTTTATGGCTCGTTGCAGTGTGCTTGTATTTTTATTGTTTTTATCATAATGTGTGTCTGTATGTTTTGCTGCCTTGTGCATTCTAAGTAATAATAATAGCAACCATTCATCAGTCAAGTAATCCCTTATAACTGAGTAATTAGTAGCACTGCTGACTTTGAACTGCCTTATTGATGTTGTCTGTTACTGGATATTGCAGATCCCCTTTGAACAAGTGAACAGGTTTGCATTCTATGAGCGTGCAAAGAATGCGTTTGCTGTTGTACACACTGGGTATATACTTTATGATATCTGTACATTAGAATGTGCTGATAAAACTTTAGGCTGAGGCATGAGTTATGGCCAGAAGTGGACAGTTTGAAAATTTGACATAGTCCAGTGTTTTACTGTTGCATTACTTATGGGACGTAATTGCAGTCTTGTTATCAAGGCCTTAGCTTACGAGGCCAAGGCCGAGACTTTACTTAAGGCCAAGGGACAGTTGCCATTACGAGCTAAAATTTGCATTGCAGTAACCGACACAGAATATGCCTATTTAATAAAACACAATGCAAAAGAATCGATTTGTGGCCGTTTTACAGTGTTCAATGTTGAAAATTATTCTAAAAATAAAGTCCTTCCCTTTCTATAGCCCTCAGCACCAGCTTACACTGTGAAGCCACTGATAGTGGGCTACCCTCATTTAGGTTCACCGCGTGCTTCAAAACTACCCACTTATCCACTGATGGATGGCCAGGCTGAGTTGACCTGGATGGCTGGTTAAATAACAAGACGGTGTTGATGTGAATGGAGTTGTGAAAAACGTCACTCATGCCACTACTAAGCTGACCTGACCTGGAGTAAGGACGTTGATCGAGATGGTTACTAGGCCCAAGCCACACCACTACCTTGAAAGTGATGTATAATAGGCCTACGGCAGTTTTATTATATCACTAGACACAAGAACTATGACACACTCGGAATGTGTGCCATGTAATAAGTCTATAACAATCCTAGAGGTGATTGGCTACAGAGCAGTCCTACTGATATGCTGTTGGATCAGTTCATCACAGAGACAGAAGCTACACAAGTAGTCGTAGTAGCATTGACTACAAGAAGTAGACACTGACATCAAACAGTCCGCACTTCACAGATTCAGATTATTTTACAACCTACATCTAATTTACATGCAATTCTGTGAAACATTCCTGAGCAAAAAATGGCAGGCTGTTATGTGACACCGTGAGTGTGAGCAGAGCATACACGTACAGCAACTACGTGGCCTGGATCTTGGGGTAAAGTCTTGGCCTTCCAAGGCCAAGACTTTTCTCTCAAGGCCAAGGCCAAGACCTGAGGTACCAAGACCTTATCAACCAAGGCCAAGACCTTCATGAGGTGTCCTCGAGGCCAAGGCCAGGCCTCGAGGACAACAAGACTGCGTAATTGATGTTGGTTATGACACATGTATGCATGCTATGTTGCACAAGGCATTATAAAGATACTATTCAAGAGAGATTAACGATTTTGTATCATTTTGTTACAAATTTGTTGACCAGTTATGTGCAAAAAATTGTCAAAATTGAGCTTGGTTTGACAAAGTTATTGCAATAATAAAATGGTGCAGTTTTTTGACTCACAGTGTATATAATTAATACAATCCACATATTGGTACCATACATAAAGTGCTAGAATCTTGTTGTCCATTGACTGCATCAGCAGGTTTAGTGACCAGTTTAATACAAGTGACTTTCCATAGCAGTTTTTCAATTTGTTGTCTTTTATCCTTGTTGCACCAACTGTATTGTATCTGTGTATGGTTCATTTCATGTCTGTCACACTGCAATATTGGACATACGGCAGCAGAACTTGCCATTTGTTGCCTAGCAGTGGGTGTGTCCAGTTCTAATACATAACAAATATGCTGTTAAATGTCCCACTTTTGTGCTTGTACTCAGTGTTTGTTGCAGTCAAATTTTGATTGAAGGAGAAACAAGATGAAAGTTGCAATAATTAATTTATTGTCGTGAAATCCGAGTCATGATCAGTAAATATAACATTAAAAATAACACTGTGATAATTTACTTTTGTGGTGTCTTTTCTGTGCTGACGGTTACTGTTTTGGCCGATTTTGTATGATATACAACACTAGCTTTAGTACATAGTTGCAGCTGGGTGGCAAGGTGTGTGAGTTCATTAATGTGATGTAATGAACTTTATTGGTATTGAGCTGTTCCCTTATGGCACATTTATATGACACACTTGAAGTTCTGTCACTGTGCTGCTGTTGTAGAGAAGCGGCAAAATACGGCAACATAATTATCAAGAAAGGCCTTGTACTGCCATGAGTCTACCATGGATGGACCTCTGTGCTTCTTTGCCAGTCATTGCTGAAGGCAGCATCAAGTGTCTGTTTGTAGTATCAGTGTATCACTGATTGAGTGAAGCATTTTCTAGACTATATCAACTGAGGCAGCATCACTGTGTTGGATCTGCAGAAATGTTCCACTTACTGAAATTACCTGTTGAGTGTCGAGCAGAACATTAAACATTACTAAGTAACTGCATGCCTGCAATAACTCTCGGTCAGCTGGCCGGGGTGGAGCCTCTCTTCAACACCCTTTCTCTCTCCTTGCCCGGGACAAGGAGAGAGAAAGGGTGTTGAAGAGAGGCAGGGAAGGCTTGGCTGACAGTCCCTTATCTAGTTTTCTTTGGATGATGTTTACAGGATGAGACCAACCTCCAGTGCAGTTGCAGTAAAATGGTTGTTGGTTTAAAGGTTATAGGTTTGTATTGCACTTTTTACACTTCACTGAAGTAACTGACATTCCAGTTGCATTTGTGAGCCAGAGTTCAACTTTTGCATAATGTCCGTAGGCCTATATCGTTGCCATTAGACACATTTTCTGTACTCAGAATATCACAGCGCTCCCCAGACCCTAGTTGGATTCAGTGAGGGTCGATTCAGATGATTCTATACCAGTGTGATTTAAGTTTTGAAATATTTTTCAGTTTCATATTTACGATTCAGTTTCAGTTTTCTAAAATGACTCAGTTTCAGTTGCAGTTTCAGTTTAATCCTTTATTTTTCCGTTTCCGTTTCGTTCCGTGACGGTGCATCCAGTCCACTGCAATGCGACGATCGAAACGGTTTTCATTTCGTTTTTACCGCGCTGCATGTAGGGATTGCAATCCCGGACTTCTTTTCCAATCCCGGGATTTCGGGATTGAAAGATGCTAATCCCGGGATTGAATCCCTGATTTTGAACTAGTAAAAATTTCTTCTAACAGTCTTGTATTCGTCTCATGATGAGTTCTTGAATCTTGATCTATCTGCTGGAGTCCTATTTTGACATATAATTGTAAATATTTTTACCTTTCTAGTTTCTTGTCGTATGATACAATTTCACCATTATTTAATGTAAAGCGGAATTTACTAATTTTTATCAAGATTCAAGATCGCAATTTTTTTGTTTTTAAAGTCGTTAAAATTGTTAAATTTAGTGCAATAATGGGCCCATTGTTACTGATAAATTCATCAAACTACTATAGATAAGTCTATATGTATTTCATACAAATATAGGCCTATTACACTCTTACGCTAATCTTACAGCTAATCTTACAATTACCGGTAGCCTAACATTATCACTCGGCCTAAACACAGACGCAAATGTACGAAACTCTTAAGTCAGCTTTTGAGCACCGTTCAGTCACTTAGTACGATCGCATATGTAGGCCCGAGCACAGGGGCAGTACTGGGCCGGCAGAACACCTCGTCCGAACAACGGAACTCCTAATATGGCCGCCGCTGTCCGCCTGTGTCCGGAACTTGTCGCCATTTTGGGCGGGGACCTTATCCGTGGCTACATGATATGATTTGGTGTGAATAGGAGGTACGGCATCTGGATGAATATTTATACAGATCTGTGGGCCCGAGCACGACGGCCCCCTCCCCTCTTCACTGGGAACTGAGAAACGCATCAAAGAATGAGTAAATGCATAATATTATTTTTAAAAGTACTAAAAAGACCGTTAAATAAATAAATTTTGTTAATCCCGGGATTGAGTGCGGCTCAATCCCGGGATTTCGGGATTGGAAAATTTCCGGGATCCCGGGATTGCAATCCCTAGCTGCATGCAATGCAGACACGGTCTAGCGATGGGAATTCTATCTGTCCATCCGTCAAATGCATGGATTGTGACAAAACAGAAGAAAGATCTGTCCAGATTTTTATACCATACAAAAGAAAATTTAGCCTAGTTTTCTGAGAAAGAAAATGGTTGCTGGGAGGCGACCCGTCCCCTTCTACCTGAAATTTAGGGTCAACTGGCCCCCATTGGAGCGAAATCGCTGATTTTGAACCGATATTCGCTCGTAGCGCCTCAGCCATAACACCTAGCGAAAAAAGTTTAGTTAACACTAATAGGAAGTCACACGCTTTCCAATGAGCCCAAGATGAACGTCGTACATGGTTCCTAAGCCCCCAATTTACTTTTCAGATCTTAACACCATTTTGTCACAATGCACGCGTTTCACAGACGGACAGACAGACAGAATTCTCATCGCTATACCGCATCTGCATTACATGCAGCGCGGTAAAAACTGGTTATTCTTTGTTGCATCTTTATATGGTAATGTGTCTTGGTTCTGTGATTTGCTGTGAAAGCCAATACCTTTTTGACAGTGTGCAGATTTCTGCTCTGCTCTCCTTGAATACAGTTTAATGAATTATTGCAAATGACACTAATGTGAAGCTGCTGCAGCGGCACTTTTCACAGATGGTAACATGAGTGAAGCTGTGCTTTATTTATCTACGAGCTGTATAATACAGGAGATCGACATGGCAACATTCTGCTTCACGGCATCACGGCAGCAGTCTATAGATCAGTTGCCTAAATTACATAAATACCTCTGGATATTTGCTCTGTACTGACCAGAGACAACGCCAATGTAGGTCGTCTTTCTGGACAAGCTGCAGTATGGACAGGTGCATATGGTCCATAGGAATCTACTGTTCTAACATCACTAACCTGGACTACCTGACCCTGTGCAGACTTCCCGATCGTGCCCATGATACCTACTAATATCTGTGCATCTGACCATCAGTACAGAACAAATACCTCCAAGTATACATAGGGCGCAGTGACGTCACTAAATATATTCAACCAGTTCTTGTATCAGTGGTAGCCATGTTGCAGGGGCAGGTTTGTATGTATTGTAATCGGAAGATTATACATGGTGTTCCCAAATTAGCAAGCCCCCTAGCTTGTAGCGGAATAATTTAGTCAGTATATGGTTTATATACACAAAACATTTTCAGACCATAAGTTTAATGACGTCACTGTCATCGTATGTATTTGTGCACATGTGCTCATAAATTAGGCAGCCGGTCTTATTACTCTGCATTCACCAGTCCAACAGCCATTGTAACATAATAACCACAAACAACACAATGGACTATACCCAAATGATACAAGAAGCTCAGCTATTGCAGAGAGAGCATGCATCTAACATCGCTCCACCATACGGTGCAAAAGGTATGACAATATGTTGAACCTGGCCCTCACAGTGAATCACGAAATGTATCTAAACTGTATCCCAAAAAATGTGCCGCCCTCTTGTGACGATAATTGCATCACATCTTAACTTTTGGAAATCGGTTGTTAAATTTCCTACAAAGCAGTTGTAACATTACCCACCATACCTAAAATATGTTGCTGCACTATCTGGAGAAAGTTAAATGTTCAACCTTGATGCATTTTTTGCATGTTACACTGTGTTCCAATAAAAAGGCAGCTATCAAACTTGTGGTAATTTCATAACAACTCGGCTGATTATCAAATTTTCACGGATCACGACCATTCTGTGAGTCTACGGTGTATCTTCTTGACTCAGAACCAGTTCGTTAACCTGGGTACTTTGTGGTCCGCTGCTATCTGTGAGTCTATTAACTGTGCCAGTGTCTCCTAACTTTTTCAGCAGCCCGTTAATGCTACTTTTTTTGTCCAGTTTGAAAAGTTATTCCTTAACTCCATCGCTTTATATCCCTTCAACTGATATAAATTTTTGATCGAAATTTTTCTTCATTGCTAAACACCATGTACATAAACACTGCGGTGACATCAGCAATGAGATAATTCTATTGCCATAAAATAATTGCGAAATGAAATAAGTAAAAAAATTTTTTCCAGTCATTAGCTAAAGGTCTCACTGTTTTATGCACCAAAAATTGTCAAAGTTCTGGATGTATAACAAAGTTACAGTCGGTTGAAAAGTGGCGCGTGCACAACAAAATGCAACAAATTTGAACATTTCCGTTTCTTGAGGTAGTGCAGCAACACATTTTAGGTGTGGTGGACAACGTTATATATCGTTTTGCCGGAAATTTAACAGGATTTCCAGCAGTGAAAGAAAATTGGTTACGATATGACGAAATTATCATCACAAGAGCATTCTGGGACACAGTGTATATCGTGCACGGACCTCAGAAACCTTGTGATGTCGCCATAAATGATACATCAGTAATAAAAACTAGAAGCTACACTTTTGTCATATATGCTATGGCTCTGTCTTCAACCCCAAAAGGCAATGCAAAATAAGAGCCATTACGCCATTCAAGGTAATTCAAGGTCACTGACTTTGGTACCAACCGAAAGTCCATATGCGACTTCCTATTAGTAATTAATACTAACTTACATCTTATCTCGCACCGTTTGTGAGTTATTGCAGATTATTGGTCAAATTTTTGTTTTTGACAGGAGCACACTCGTTTAGGGTGAACCTCTAAACTCGGGACCACGAAATTTGGCCTCAAGAAACTAGAAACATAGCTATATTGTGTCGTGTTGACATGTTTACAGACGATTATTTTGTTTTGTCACAATGCACACATATGACAGACAAACAGACGGGCAGACAGAAAGGCGACAGCAATAGCTCACTCTAACAGAGTTAGATGCATGCTAAAAACTGTATGCACAGATTAATGCAGATTGATGCATTCTTGCATTCGGACAAAGACGAATGGAAGATGTTTTAATATGACGGAAGATCTGAATAAAAACTTCTTAACTACAACTGACAAAAACGAATCATAATGCAAAATTGTAGTCTGTAGTGTAAATGATGTACCAGATTCCAATCATCACAAAGATTCTGAATTTACACCTATTGGTTTTGGTCACAGCAGTTACACTGAAACATGGATATTTCATCCAAGCAACAACTATCAAATTTCACTGACTTTTTGACCAATACAGGGACTGGGCAGTTTTGCAGTGTAGTTAAATTTAAAAAAGGACTATACATGCATAGCAGCAGTAAAAAAATTTCTTTTTACATCATTTGGCTTTCTGCATGTGCATCCACGATCAAGTACAGACTGTACAGTTACAGATAATGCTCGTCTGACTACAGTACACACTGCATAGCACGTAATACACCAATTTAACTCGGAATATAAAGCACAACACCACTTTCAGATAAGCACTAATGCAACGGTCTCAAGATGCATTAGCACATTTTTGCAGCAGAACTCTTGATTAATATGCACAGTAACTTGCCAAACTGAGGACAGAACATTATTTAAAACAAATCAATATAACCAACAACAGTAAAGACATAATTTATACAACACAATGCTGCAACTACAACAAAAACATAAAAATGTCATTATATATATACACTAAATGCAGTCAATGAAAATGACGTAATTCTTTAATAAATATACACACAACACAACCAAACATCTGGATAACAGTGGTTGTTTTTTGGTGCAATCTACACAGGGACAGAAATACTTAACGCCAGGGATGTCTTTAATTGACTAAACATACAAAAGCAAATGCAAACACATAACAACTTCGGTGATTGAAGCTTCTTAACTGCCGACCCCCAGCTGTGGAATGATCTTCCACACAGACTATGGCGGCATATATTCTATAAAGCTCTGCTGATTGTGACAAAATGTGGTATAGTTTCGCGAATAATTTGCCACAAAGTAATGTAATTTTTTCCCTCATCTGAATACTGTCTGTACACTACCTTGTGAAACTTAAAATAACATGCTTTTGTGAACACAGGAAGACCACAAAGTCCACAAGTTTCATTTATTCATGATAACGGTGCTCTCGGATGTAGCCATAATCAACATTTTATGGCTACAGACAATAAAATTTGTACACATTATTTTCACACACAAGAGATGAAGCACAGTGTCATCGACAAGGCCATCAATCAGTGTACAGTAAGTTAATCGACAGTTAATTATGTAAATTGTACTATAGCAAAAGACAATAATTTGTCAAAGTTATTAATGACAGTACAGTGTATCCACTTTCTGAATACTGTATGTTTATGACCCAATACTTTGCATCAATTTTCAATAAATACGGAATTCAGATACGATTTACGTCCAGTAAATGTGGCTGACTACAGCAAAAAAGTAGAACTTGGACAGAGCAACACCAGTTCACAATGTCAAATATACAGACACGGCGAGGTCATTGCTTGAAACATAACAACAGCTACAGTCTCCATAACAACATAAATACAGACCTTGCTACGTCACTAGCCTGCACAACATTTATGAACAATGTGAGTAATGAGTAACAGGACGTAGCACTTGGACACTCTACACAACGGCTTGTTACACATTACATTGAACAAGGAGATCACTCAGCATACTCCAATCAGACAGCTGTGCATCATACATGCACGTCTTACTCTCCCTTAAGGAACGTACAATGCATACATCTACATACAAAATCTCAGGAGTTGCTGTTGCGACAACAGGCAGTACAAACATAGTTTGTAGAATTTTCAACTCTCTGGTTAATCAGTGCTGAGTGAAGTCACATTACAATTGTCAGCCTGCAAGAACTTATGATATGGCTGCCAGTGCCAATGCATTTAACATTTGAATACAGGCAGCTATGATCAACGATGCTGTGATTTCCAGCTATTTGAAAACTGAGGTAACAGACTAGTGCAAGTGCAACTGCCAGTCAGTGCAAGATAGCTTGCCACCCTAGGCAATGTTCCTTCTTGGGCCGCCCATCGCCAGGCAGCCCCAAGAATTCACTTTGAAAACACAGTGCACCCTGACAATCGTTTTCTGTCAGCCAAAATTTTTTATTACTCTATACTCGCAAAATAAAACATATGCCACAATTTATTTTCAACAGGCTGTGATAACTGTTTTTATATATTCAACATATGTTAATGCAGAGCATACTGAGTGCAAATTACTTCACACGGCATAAAGTTCTGCACACACTGTGCTTGCTACATAAAACACAAAAGATGACTGAGAACATGTGCCATTAACATGATGATGAGGCTTGCGGCTGGCAAAATGATCAGCATTTGCCCAGTGGGAAATGAACTCAAGCAGCAACGGTTCATAAAACTAACATTTAATGTCGCGGTGGCTCCGTTGGCCGATACGCCAGCAACAGTTCACGTAGGCGTTCTGTTGTCGGCTCCCACTTTGCGAAGCCAGCATCATTTTGTAGAAATACCACCAGTGTGCCATGCATTGCTCGTACGTTCAAGTCAGTGCTGTGCAACAAAACAACGCAACAAACGTAAAACAACACTCAACAGCTTTCAGAGCCGCAAAGCAACAGACCGATGGCCTAATATATCCATGACATGGCAGATGGCTCTCTTTCTGGCACACCGTAAATCTAAATATCTAAATATTCCGTGTTATATACAATGTCTAATTTAATTTAATTACTGATCTCTATGAAACTGCAAAAAGTGCCATGCCAACTTATGCAATGGCCAAAAGGTCAATTAAGTTCAAGAATTTCAATTTATAGATAATGATATCGATATTTATGAGCAAAAGCCTCAAGACTTGTTACGTACGTAGTAAAAATTAACTTAATGTACTTGCAATAACACGACAAAACAGTACAGCCTGGTACAACAACACAGAGATCAATAATTAAATAAAATTCGACATATCATGTAACACAGAGTATCTATTTCGGGTGTGCCAGAAAAAGCCAACTGCACATGTTGTCCATACATTAAGCAACTGGTCTATGACACTGACACAGCAACAGAAATATTCTATATACACATATCACAGCTCATAAATGTGTTCATGGCATATGTACACTGGTACAAGGCCATGTGGTTGAGTGCAAAAGCTGCAAGGATAAAGGTAAGTCATGCCCTCCCAGAAATTATTTTAATTTTCTATCTGAAAATGGTGTGGTACACTGCACTCTGGAACACTGTTTTTAAAGTTGATTTGTCTGCAACAAAAAGCTCCCAAACTAGTTTGAGTCTTGGATGGGACACAAATTTTTTCATTTAAAATGGTGTGTTTTGGTGAATTCTGAATAGCAACTAAGGCCCACTGCACTCGGAAAATGAAAACCCCTAAAGTGTATTCCCATCGATGTCGGGAGCATACACGATCCGGTGCAGAATTTAGTATATCTGGCACAGATGCACAACAAGCGTATGACTGTGTTACCTTGGACATGCATGCTGGAAGCCGTGCCGATACTCGTGCTCCTGTGCTGATATTGTTATCTGCTTGCGATTGAACCTAAGTTCACAAAACATCATCTGAACACATTCAACACAAACAAAAAGCAGCAAATTTTACCGTAAAAATGCAAATACAATATTTAAAAAATCTGGCCTGGATGGCACCGACAGTGATGACTGTCTCCAGGTCTCAGAAGAGACTCGGAGACATTTCTTCCAACATCAGAGTCACATGGTATGTGCAAATATTTGCAAACTCCAATTCTGATAGCAAATCATTCAAAAATTGGGACCTAATTCACAAAAGGTCTCCATGGGCTACAGACATCTGTATATTCAAAATCCATATTCAGCTCGGCTGCCTGACCATGGAAATGTACAACTAATGGAGTATCGGCACCCATTCACCAAGTTTCAACAGACTGGATGAAAAATATGAACAGAAATATGGATGTAAGAGACATTTTGACTGGTTTTTAGGCGATCACTCAGAAGAAATAATATCCTAACAACAGTACGTTTTATCAGCAGTGCAGAAGTGACCTGATAGAGACAGCTTTGCATTGCTTACCGGCTGGACTCGACGCGGATGAGGGCTTCTGTTGGTGGATCTCTCCAGTCTGGAATGAATATGATAAATACATTTTTTGCATTGCTTACCGGCTGGACTCGACGCGGATGAGGGCTTCTGTTGGTGGATCTCTCCAGTCTGGAATGAATATGATAAATGAGAGTGCTTCCTGAGACTCAGACAGAAGACTCTGCACACACACAGCAGCTCACTCACTCCGCTATGAATAACTCAACTATTCTTTTACTGCTGTTACAAACTGACTGCATTATACTGCATTGGAAGCAATTGCTCACCTCAAAATGATCAATCGTAGACTCCATCAGCTCCTCACAAAACGGCGGATTTGCTTCAAATGATCCAGTCAGCGGCTGAAAGTCCAGAACTGGACTGTCAACATACAATGTCAAAAGTAAAAAAATTTAGTGAAAAGCAATGGCAATCGTTAACAGTCTGCTAATATATATATATATATCTACACAGATTGCCCAACAATTATCGGGCCACATTTGTTGGTTATTAAGTGATAAAGTAGTAAAAAGTAGCTGTACTTTGACTGAAAGTGTCTGCATACAGTTCATACCATGCATGCTGGAAGCCCCAAGTAGCTGTACTTTGACTGAAAGTGTCTGCATACAGTTCATACCATGCATGCTGGAAGCCGTGCCAACTGTCGGCAGTCGTGCCTTTCCGATTGTTGGTGCTAAGGTCTGGAACAGCTTACCAGACGATGTCACTTCCGCTCCGTCCCTGTCAACCTTTCGGCGCCATTTGAAGACATACTTATTCTGCTGCTGTTACAACACTGTCTGATACTGCTCGTACTTACTCTGTCTATAGTGGTCATCGTGGAGGCGTTGCTGCTTAGGCCACTCTAAAAATTTCAGTGATGATGATGATGATGATACCAACATGCACTTTACACTCTAGCTGGGAACGATGATGTCAACTATATCTGACGCAAGTATAAACTCCAGGTAAAACACAGTAAATGTCATGTGAAGTGTATAAAATAGAAACAGTTTGTACACAGCTCATATGCCAATACAAAAACAGTGGCAAATTGAAGGTAGAAGGTCTGCTCAGTCACTGATCAACAAGGCCTCTGGTTCTTTAATTTTAATAAAAATCAATAAAACTTGACGATAATGATGACCTGCATTCTAATTTGTCTACTGTACTCTAGCGATTTGCTAAGTTTGCAAGTGATGTTACCTATGGTGTCGGTATTACGTCTTGAATTAATAAAAAATTAATTGACTAATTAACAACTTCACGGTTTATAATTAAGTTAACCTATTAATATTTTAAAATCAGTAGCAGTCTTAGCTTTATAAAGGCACATCGACTGTCAACAATAAATGACTGACTGACCCACGAGAGCCAAAGTAACTGTCTGTGTCTGCGAATGCCGAGCAGTACTGCTTGAAGAAACAGTTCAAAGGAGACGCAAAACACTCGAATGTGACTCCAAACACACGATTCAAGCACTCAAACACTGACAGCGGCAATGCACCTTGCAGCTCAAAACCCTCGTTAGGACCAGTACCAAAAAATGTCTGCACAGTCACAACATATCAGAATACTGCAAAGTGCTGAAAATCAGCTTCACTCTTTCACTGCCAAATTTCTGTTCTCAATATCAAGTTATATGGGGATAAAAATGGACTTTGTATCTTTATTCACAGAATACAAAAACATGGCAACTGCAGTGGCCTGCACTGCTAAGAGCACTGGGCGACTGTGGCAGTGAATGAGTTAATGCAAACACACATGGGCAGACTGCTATGAGCAATTTACATAATTCTCACATAGGCAAAACTGCAATAAATTTACAGAAAAGCACAAGTCAGACATCCGTGTACCTGATATCGTCGCAGAAGGCACCAAACTCGTAATAGGAATTGCTCAAACCGAGGATCATCATGGCAATTCAAATGGTAAAGTTGCTCCTACATATAGTATACCACAACAAAAACCACACACATCAAACTAACATAATTCACTCATGATACACATTATCACACATCAACAAATGCACCACACACACAAGTCTGTTGTCAAAAACACAAATTAAAACACAGTCACACACACATACTGACTTCACTGTGTATTAGCTAGTTGCCTGATTTATGCACGGGCACTCCTAGAATATGTAATTTTTATTATGTGGTTGCGTTCTGTTATCAAGATGTTACCGTCAGTAAAATTCGCGGAAGATTAGATGCTCACTTTCCTTATTCTCCGTGAAAAATGCTAAAACAGTGCAACTCTGACTCTAACCTAAACCTGTAGGCAATTAGCAATTTTCTCTACAATTTCTTTTAATTCCCTACATCAATTTAGCATCAGTAGTTATTAAGCTTTTGCACAAACAGACATGCACACGGACAAATGTTGCTAAAACAACACCTGTTTCACGAGCATAATGCAGATAATAAACATGCTAATCACTAATGCAACTGAAAAAATAAAACTGAAACCACAGTTCAAGACCAGAAAACAGCTGGTAAATGTTCACCAGTTTGTGGAAATATGGTGTGTTAAGTCGCTGTGTGTCACCACGGTACGTTAATATCGTCAATTCTCCCTGTTCCTTGCGCTCAATGACGGCAGCTGGTAACGGCGCTGGCGTAGCGAGCTGAACTGGATAGCAAATGACCCGTCGTTGTGTTGGTGGCTCAGCAATATGCTCAACAGCTATAGCTGTGTGCAACATCACCAACATACACTGTATCAGGTCAACAGCTCATTAACATCACTAATCGAGTGTGTATGTGTAATGCGCAGTGTCAAACTGCATCCAAGCGTTCTGGTTAGCTATACAAAGATTACGTACTGCTCGCCAGCTGTCTGGCAGCCGATCGAGCAAAACTTGACAATTTTATAAGACGCTGCAAGTGCCTCGGCTATCGCGATAACAGTGTGCCGCCGACTTCACAGATATTCAGTGATGCCGATGACTCACTATCTGACAGTATTATGACAAACAATAACCATGTGCTCTACTCGTATCTGCCTAAGAGACATTATCTTATATAAGGCCAAGTACATGATCAACTGGCTCTCGAGGCTCCATAAGGCCAAGGCCGTGGTCTCGAGGACTCCATCTATGAGTGATAATGACAAAAGAATGAGTGAGTATAACGCACGATGGATGTGATGTTCAGCAAGGATGCGTCGATGTCGGTCGAGCAGCTTGAGTGCATAGTCACATGACAGTGTGTACACCTTGGTACAAATGCCCTCAATTGACGATGACGCTGCTTCAGACAGCTGAGGCTGGCACTGACGACGCAGGTGTGCCAGCCGCTCCTACAATACAATACACTACTTATGTTACATCACATTATTATTATAATTATTAAAAATCAAGTAATTGCAGTTGTGAAGATGCTGCATGGGCACTTTACACATCAGATTAGAAACACGTCATGGACGCTGACAGGAAGGTAAGCTAAGTCAAATCAACAATCAATGAATCTTAACCTGGCCTGTCCCAGTGGCTCAGTGGGCGAAACCACTGTTAACAGACCACAGTGCCTGCTGGCCTGAGAGGCTGAAGACTCTCGCCAAACAGAGTTCGAATACGGGTCTGGAAGAAAGTTTTCAACACAACTGGACTAGCGGGTATGGTATGAGATTAAATTCTCGGACAGGTTTAGAGGGTTTGCCTGTGTCCTCTCTAAACTGTGACAGGTCATTACACTCAGGAATAAGGGTGCCTGGACCATAATGAGTGTTGGCTTTTAGAAACAAGAAGCTCTGCTACAGCGAAGAGCATAGCATGTCCGTCGTGCTTAGTTGGTGTACTTTATGACATTTTTCCGGAGAAAATCTGTTGATGGTTAATCAACCACTTTTAAGTAATTGGCCACAAAAGCTACCAAATTCGGCGAAATAACGCAACATAATGGCCGTTACGTCGTTCAAGGTCATTCAAACTCGCCAATTTTGGTACCAATTGACTTGCTATTAGTGATTAAAGCTAACTTACCTCCTATCTTGCACCGTTTCCAAGTTATGGCTGATTATGTCAAATTTTCACTAGCGACAGAGGAATCGCTTCACTTTAACGCTCTCGCTGGGTGTGATTCGCTGCGAATATCGAACAAGTGATATACCGCTGAAAACTAGATTCTTTGAGCTACATTTCACTTGCAGGATGCGTCGGTGTATCTTCAACCACTTTTACGTAATGGGCCTTAAAAGCTACCGAGTTCAGCGAAATAACGCAAACTACATGGTCATTACGCCGTTCAACGTCATTCAAGGTCACCGACTTTGGTACCAATCGAAAGCCCATATGCGACTTCCTACTAGTGATTAATACTAACTTACCTCCTATCTTGCACCGTTTCCAAGTTATAACCGATTATTGGTCAAATTTTCACTAGCGACCGGGGAGTGCCTCACTTTAACACATTCGCTAGGGGTGATCCCCTGCAAATATCCGGATAAGCTTTACCTCTCCAGAAACAAGAAGGATTGTCCTACCAGATGCTGACACCACACGATCGTATCTTCATTCGTCTGGACAAAATACAAACAGACGGATATCCTTTAGCTATTACAGCGGTCTGCACTCACAATGCAGACGCGCCGTAAACAGATGTCTGTAGACTGCACCGAGGTCACTGATGCACAGACTATACTAGGACCTGGCTGGGAAGGCATGCAAAACTCAGGCCGCATGCTGTACCAGTTGGATGTTGGGCATATAAGCCTAGCAGCCAGTGAAACTTATGGCGGCACTGGACACTATAAATAAACAGCGCAAAGTCCTCAACTGAGACACACCACATACCTGCCCTGTCCATGGCAGCGTAGTGCACTGTTAATACACAGACAATTAGCACATACATCCAGGGCTGTGCCATGAGCCGTGCCTTAGTAGCTGGGCCTCAGTGCTGACTTTGGGCTATCATACCAGCCTCTGTGTCCATGGTCATCCCAAAAGGAAAGGAAAAGGAAGCTCAATCTGTACTGAAATGACACACAGCACCTCTCACCATACATAACCATCATACACGTGGGCCTGCCACTGTCTTCAGACACAGCAAAGGTATATCACATGTGTTATCACCACAGCCAGTCATCTGACTAAAACACAACAGAAAGGTGCACTGGCACAGCTCTTTACTGCTGCCAGGAAACAGACTCAGTTTGGTACATCAATGCTCCAGCTGCTGCTACTCACAAATGCAAATAACAACATGTGCCAATTGACAATATGGGCCCATCACAGCAATAATACAATATTTAACACGCTGTACTTTCATACACATTTAAACATGGCATCATAATTTTAACCATGCAAGAAAAATATGAAATCTGATTATTATGAAATATCAGATAAGTTGATGCCACATTTTCTGAATTATAAGCCACAACTTATTTCCCAAAATTTGAAAGATGTAGCTTATAAAAAGGCATGTCACACAAATGAATTTTTCTGTCTCACTGACATCAATCAACATTATCATTTATGACAGTTCCTTATTTATGTATACTTGCCAACTGATGTGCACTGATACACTTACAAGCCAAACCAAACATACCGTCAGTTAATAACGTCTCACTATTCTGTTGAAACAAAAGTAAACGCAGCTCACGATCAGATGCAGCTTACACTACACAGGTTATTTTGCACACTGACCAGGTAGTCCTCATATGATGCATTGCGCTGTTTTCTCATCCACTCCAGTGCATCTTCGGCATGCCACTTCACCACTTTGCGGTTCTCGGACGACGCTGCCCGTGACTCTATCATGCGCTGCGCTGCCTCGGCATATTTCACCAGCTGCCGGCGTGCGTCAGCTTGGTATTTGGGTTTCACAAGCCGCAGTGGTATGTCGTTGATAATTTCACGATACATTGACGGAGACGCTTCAGTGGAACATGAACTCGGCAAAAGTGGATCGACTGGTTTGCGGTCAATAACTTTGCGCTCCAGCAGCCAGCGATTGAATGATTCGGCTGGTGCCTCAATGGCTACATCGCGCAACAGTAACACATGTGCCATCAAACATGTGCTTCAGTAATTATTAGCAATGCACGGTTTCAGCAAGAATTTCGTTCAATGCTTCAAATGACAGATACTAAACTATTCTGAATGCAATGAACACATCTTTCACAATAAGCTACAATACAGCAGCACTGCTATGACTACACAGTGCATATGCGGCAAATCAATATAAACTGACAGCTCACTTCCCACAAAATTCCAAATGATGACGTTACTTGTGCCCAGCGAACAAATATTCAACCATGATATTGTGTCAAACTGCACATAAAATCTATGCCATTGGACAGTCCACTTTCACCTTTCCATGATCACATAGCAGACAGATGGTGACACAGATCACGAGTGCAAACACTTGACAATACTCTATTAATATCATACGCACAGTACACTACGTACACATTTGAACTCAGTTACACATTCAATTTGCTGTCTGTGACTCTGTCACCAAGCAGATCATTTGGTATTAGCCAAACAGTGGTTGTGGTTGGTCTGATCATGTATCAAGAACTCTGCGTTATAAATTATAATCATTTATGGTCTCAGGCCTACTCGAAAGTGTTAAGCACTACATCAACACTGCCAAGGCTTCTTTATCTTTACATCACTATAACATACTTACACTCTCGTGTCCTGCACAGCTCTTGGTAATTCTGTCGAAGTTTAACAACAAGATGAGCCCTCATCAGTTCAATCTCGGCATTTGGTGGCAGAAAGTGACAGTAACAGCGTTCGTACAAGACAATATTTGAGGCTATTGTGAAGTTCCAAAATGGACTGCAACACAGTGACAGCACCTTGAACGAGCCATAAAATTACAAATAAATTAGTAGCAAAATCATTAGTGCTGTTATAGTGCCAGGACTGCAACTCGGTCGGTTAGCCAAAACTACTCAACACAATCTGCAGTCTGCACTGCACATACCTATTAACACCAATAAGCCAATTTGACACACATGAAAGCAGTCACCTGCACACTGCTCTCACCCAGTCACAACGACGTCCAGGCACGCATCAGTGTTTAATGCAGTGGCAGCAGCTGTCACAACGTTGGCAAACTTCTCACACTTCAGTAATTTTTCGACGCATGATAAGTAGTGGTGAGGGAACAACTGATGCATTTAACGCGTGGCAGTTATTAGCAGTCGGCTTTTTATCTTAAATTTATTTAAGTGCAGACTTTTATTTAGTTCATAATGTTTGCCTATAATTTCTGTCTGTATGACACAAGTTTGTTTTTGTTAATGATAAATAACTAACTAATTGAATGTAAGACATTAAGTTAACAACAGTCATAATGTGACATTGCCTTTTATTTGTCATCAGTACAGAAGCAAGATTTGGAACATGTTTGTTAGGTTAATTAACTGAATAAAATACAAAAAAAATCTAAAACAAAAAAAGTAGAAAAAGTAGACAAAGAGTGAATTGTTAAAACATACGAGGGCACGGGTGCAAAAAAATTATAAACTTCATGATGAATATGTTGGGCATTTATGGGCAGATTCCACGTGAACCACCTAGCACCACCTGGTGTATTTTCTGTTAACATTTGGGCATATTTATTTTTACTTTTACAGAAGTAATTTGTATCTGTAGCAATCGATCTACAACATATAACAAATAGCAGTATTGAATTAGTGAACATAATAAAACACATGATTTTTCATTTGTTTTGGGTAATTTTAATCACCATAGCGAAAAGTGTGCTGTCGGAACAGTGACGGGCAGTTTTCGGGAAACAGCACCCAGAAAGACTGCCAAGAACACAGTCAACCACCGCAGTGGCGGTGTTGGTTCAGTAGTATTAGCCCTTAGTGAACAAAACAGATAATTTACTGATTAACTCACCTGTAGCTAAAAGATGGCCTTTTTGCCACGGTGAGGTCTTCACTTGACGTTCTCTTACGTGGAAGTGCACCCGTCGAGTCTGAGCTTGGGTGACGAGAATGCACAGATCCCACTGGGCTTCCCAGCGATGTTCCAGCAATGCCTAGTGGATCTGTAAGAGCATCAACCTGTCAACAACACACAGCATTAGATAAAAACACAACAGAGTTTAATAAAACTGTCTTGCTGGTCAACAACAACAGGACTTGTACCAAAAGCCTATTACACTGTGAAGTATACAGACCCTTCACATTACCGAAATGCCGATGAGAGTAAACTTTTCATATTAAGTTACTGTTAAATGTCCACAAGGATGTACACATGCTGGTCATCGATATTAATAATGTTTTACAGAATGGTTACTGCCACTTGAAAAATTTACGCAAACTAGGTCTAAGACTAAAGTTACTGCTTAGAACTAAGAATATCATAAACTTTTTCAACAGTATCTTGCAGTCCACAGCCACTCTTCATTAGTGATAGCAGGCCACAGTTCAGTGTATAGAGCATACAATTAAAGGCTCTGCCCCATAAGAATAACACTGACCATTCAAACACTGCTCCACTGGCACAACAGCACGGCAATACACAGACATTGCACAGTGAGTAAGAAGTAATCAAGTCAAATCCAACATGTCCAGACTACTATCACTGCTTAATGCAGTTATTTTAACTGCTCTGCAGGCGTGAAAGATACTGAATGAAACAATGGCAATAGTAAACCTGTCCTGGTAGTGGTGGCATTTCCCACCGAGATTCAGATGTAAGTTTGTTGTAAAAGTATGGCCGTCTTTCACGTCGGCTCCAAAATCGCCGCCAGCCAACAGCAAGGAGCTCGGCTGGAAGATCATGAACTGGATCTGGAGCACCACCGCTACCTGACGATGTAGACTGGGCACCAGGCGATGACAGCACTGGTGACAGCAGCCCGGAATGATTCACAAGTGATGCAGGTGTGACAGGTAGAACTGGAGTATCGGGAGTAGTCGGCAAAATCTCTATCTTGTCTTGAACTGAACTAGGTGTTGACAGCAGCTTGTCACTTGATAAGACAGAACTGTTAGAATTTGCTTCAGAAACTGACAGATTGTCAGTCTGTTCTGACTGTGAATCTTCATGACTAAACATCTTGACTACCTATTTCAGCAAGCCACAGACATACTGGTCCGGTAATTCACAATTTATGCAGAAATCCAGCAAACTAGCTCCAACTGTTTTGCAGTGTAAATAGGCTATCAGTGTTTCTATTTCTCCTCGGCACAGCACACACCGGGTGCGTATTAAATTATCTCTGAAGCATTGTACTTACATGTCCTTCACCAGATGTATACTGATTACTGAGACTTGCCTATACTGATGCAAGACTCAAGTTGACTTGCAAGAATGTTTTGCTGATGACACGCTGAAAGTACCGTAAAAGTCAAAGAGTTTACTAACTTCACTTGACCAATTTTGCCACTGCAAACTCAACACTCACAGATTAAATCATGGTAAAAAAAGTTTAAATGACGGCTTTGGTGTGTTACTACCATTTTCATTAAAGCATTCATTGATACTGATAACATCGATATGGGTGATAATCTTGATACTTTCAATCGACCAATCTCTATTGCACAGTGTAACTTGTAAGTGGGCCTAACTAATGACATGAAATTCGCATTTTTGTCCCGTATGCCAGCACAGAACAGACGTTTGGCACTGTGCTTATTAGTTTTTAAATAAGATGTACTTAAAAGATTTATGTGACTGACAGCAAAAGCAAGATTCCAGAGGTGGTGGAGCTCAGACTTTGTGCCCGGTCACATGTAACAACCTAATATTTTTAGTCATCAAATGTGTTACCTTCACTTCACTTCAGATGTGTTACCTTCAGGCCATGGCTTACGAGCCCCGCTTAGGTGCGTCCCGCCGCGTAAATTATATGCTCCGTGAATATTCACGGAATGTAGTAATAAGGTATTCGTTATCATCCATGAATATATACGTATATATATTATGTAGCTTATTCAGTTCCTTTTCGTTTTCCAGCTTCGTCGATTGTAGGGTTAGGGTTAGGGTTGGTAGTAGGGTTAGGGACAGCGTTAGTTTAATTTTTTGCATTTTCTCCTTTCCAATGTATGTTAAAAAGACCGAAAATCAGCACCAGGTTAACTGCCTCGGTAGCTTAGTGGTACGGTGTTTGGATCTTACTGCGTAGGTCACGAGTTCAAATCCCATGCACGCTATTATTTTTTTACGTTTTTTCAAGTTTTTTTCAAAGTCTTCTGTAAATTAAGGTTACGGTTAGTTTTAGGATTAAGATTAGTTTTACGGTTGGAGTTAAAGTTAAGGTTAGGGTTAAGTTTAGTGTTGGACTTTGGGTTGCGTTGCATGCAAATTTTCACGGTGCGTAGCGTAAACAGTGGATTGCGTTCCGTGAATTTTCACGGAACGTAACATCTTGCGTCCCGCCGTACTTTGACTACTCGTCACAACTGGTAGACATGCATTACTCTTTCGCCAGTGTCCGTACTTTTCAGTAACTAGAGACACAACGGTCATGTCCGTAATCACTTCCATAACATTAACACTTAACAAATAGTGCAGTGCAGGGCAAATCTTCCGAATCGGTACAGTGCGCTATGCTGAAGGCCTGTGACGCATGCGCAGACATGGGCCAGTTATAGCGCACTGTACCGATTCGGAAGACTTTCCCAAATTTGTTTCATATATTTATAAGTTTACTGCTAAATGAATAGTGCTTCAGGTGACATGTTTTGTGCTCGTGTACATTACACACGTCTGCTCCATGCCCCTTGTACCTGACACCATCTTCGTGATGCAAGAAGCAACTAATCCAAAAACAGCAAAGTATATAAAATCATTGCTACATACTATGCACAACAGTTCATATTATGGTAAATAACTGACAGCAATACTAACAAGAATTTAATATAATGCCAATATTTACCTAATTTTTAACATGTACACAAATTAACCGGAAATACTAGTATACAACACACTAGTGATGCAACGAATGTTTGAAAAATTCGAACCTTTGTAATCTTCGAACTTCGGAAGCTTTGCCAAGTTCGCAGTATATAAGTATCGATTAGGGATACCGTTTTCGTTTAATTTGCTAAACGTTTAAACGAAACTGCTAAACGTTGAGTAAACGTTTAAGCGAAAACGTTTCCGCACGGGCCGAGGGAAGCTCGCGGCCAGACCGGGCAGCTCAGCGGTCTTTACGAACGAACGAAGGGAGAGTTTTGGGCGTAGGCTAAAGCCTTCATGCCCAATTCACCAAGAACGTACTGAAATAACAGACATTAATATTATGTAATCATCGACCTATTGTGCAGTCCGGTCAAATTTTGTTTATAATCAAATTTCA
>Ga0049105_1000021_pt1 | contig 26356 bp, 15 predicted proteins | sample WorMetvaBAHAMAS1_FD_61260 | JGI IMG/M metagenome (GOLD analysis project Ga0049105, IMG submission 61260) | Worm MetaG Olavius vacuus BAHAMAS.1 | ecosystem: Host-associated > Annelida > Digestive system > Unclassified | place: Germany: Marburg | collected 2013-04-09
TGGAACTCTCTTCCACTGAACTGTCGAACTGCTCCATCCTTTAACACATTTAAGATCCGTCTTAAGACATTTCTCTTTGATTCGGCATAACCGCACTGTAGCACGCGCCTCTGTACTATGGCGCGATATAAATCGATTGATTGATTGATTGATTGATAAAATGCAAACTTAGAGATGGGCGAACGGTACATTCCTGTAGGTGCCCCCCCTTGTCGGTGCATGGTTGTGTGTCTTTCAGCATCATCATCATCATCATCTTCGTTTAATAAAAGAAAAGTTGTCAAAACACAACTTACACAATGTGAAAAATAGGAAAAAATAGAGGGAAAACGAATTAAACAAACATTGTATTGTAGCAATCTGACGTGGGGGAACGCTTTAAGCCATTAATGGAGGTGATCGAAAGAACGGCGTTCCCTTGAGTCTTATTACACTCTGTTCACTGGCCATGTTGGCGAAACAGATGTTGCTCTTAGTGGGGTCTGCAGTAGGTCTGTTTGTCTGTGCGTGTGTCTGTCCGCAAAAAAAACTGGCAAACTATTGATCAGAAAACGGTGTGTGCGAAATGACGTAAAGTGATCAAAATGTTACAGAGACCGATTGGATTACTGATTCCACGGAGATGAATCTGGCAGCTGGATCTGATTGTTTAGCATACTAAATGATTGTGTGTATTTTAGAGACGATGTCGGAGACGTTGCTGCGCGCGTTGCGCGTACCGACCGCCAAGTACGACGCAGCGCAGACGACATCGCACGAGTACGGATGGTACAGCCAACCACTGGTCCGTTCCGTTTCTGCTCCTGTACTTTGCCTTGTTTTACTGATCCAGCTACGCGCAGTCTTGTCTCGTCTTGAGCCATCCTCAATCCGCCGGCTAGCTCGCTGCCTCACAGATCAGGGGCGGTTCAAAGCGGAGGGGGGGGGGCAGGGGCCGCCCCTAGTAATAATTCTGGCTCCCCTGTGGCCCCCAATGAAGTTTATGATAAAGCATAATTTACCACTTGTTTGTGGTGGTTCACTGTGGCAATATAGGTTCGTGCACCCCCAGCTGCAATTATGGCCACCCCACTTCCCCCCCCCAAATGTAAACCCCAGAACCGCCACTGTCACAGATCCGTCTTCTTCACGCGTCATAGTCTGCTGCCATTTACGAAGTGCTGATTCCAAACTTCAGTGAAACAACACTGACGGCATAAGCAAGCACGTACAGGCTTTCGCCTTACAGGCCACGCTCACTTCTAAATTATAACTATTTTTTACTCAGTTACCTTATGAATACGAGATTTAAAATTATTCAAAGTCGTGCAATTTATACAACATTGTGGTAAATTGTTCCACTTCTCAGTTGCCTTATTTCAAAACACACAGGCCTACTTTCGAATATCAAGTCTACTTAGACTAAGCCCACTCTTGGCTTTTGAATGCACTTTAAATCACTGCACTTTCATTCATTCATTTCATTCGTCTTTTGAACAATTTCTTAGAATGGCCTCTTCTATTACCCTTAGGCCTATCATATTCAAAAAATATATCTGTGACAATAGCATTTAAAGCCTGAAAACCTCAATCGAATTATCTAGCTGTAACTCTACGTGCATTCAAACTCATCAGGTGTCTGAGTCTTTCTTTATACGGTAGCCTAGTGCAAGTTCTCCATACCATCAATCAATTTGGTTGCCATACGCTGACCACCTTCAAGCAACTCTATATCCTTACCGAAGTGAGAACTCCATTGGCAGCAATATTCCAGGTGTGGTCTTATCAGACTCTTGTGCAGTAGCAAAACTGTTTCTATCGATCGGTCAATGAAATTTCGAGTCGAGTATACTTTTCAGCTTTCACTTTCAGCGTTCACTATACTTTCACTGTGGTCAAGTCACGATGGGTCTATCTTCCTCTTATCCGCTGTAATGTCTTGGATTATATCTTTTCCGTGAAGGAAGCACGTGGCGTATTCAGGATTTCAAATTACAAGGGGCGTGAATTTTTCCTCAATTTTTGGCGACCTTTCTACCCATCACTCTCTGTCTCAAAGCGTGCTAAGGTGCACGGTGGCCCAAAAAGCTCTACGGTACTTTCCAAACACCACAGAATGCCACTTGTTAGGATGTTTCAAACATACTCCACCTGTGTATTGTCGAGTATAGGGGGCGCGCGCCGGTTCGCCTCCCCCGAATACGCCCCCGGGATGTTAGAATTCGTATCACGTGTCCAGAGTAGATCAACTTTGGTCTTTTGCTGGTCGCCAAAACATCACGTGTGACTCCGGCTTTTTGCAATGTTTGTAATACAGTGCATGGATGTGCTATAGGTCGACGTATAAGCTGCATGTTGTACTATGTACAGGGGACAATGATGCATTGCATATATAGTCCCTACAGTACAGCTATCTGAAAATTGGATAACAAGTTACTAACTACGGTAATCATTGAAGTGAGTTAGCTATGGTAAAAATATTGGGATGAATTGCGTAGCCGTCTCCACTTCAAAGTCTGGTGTCCCAACACTTCCGCTTTTTCGTCGACTTTGCGTCGCTCAAGAAGCGAGTACAAAACAGAGAACGATAAGACGAAGGAAGAGATGAGGATGAGGATGAGGATGAGAAATACAAGAAGCAGGAGAAAGAAGACGGCGATGACTTTCTGTTGAAATTAACTGACGTATCTGCTTCAAGCGAAAACTTAAAATTTTATCTTTTTAACTCATGTTTTAATGTTTGAACTGTTTATGTATGTGTACTCCTGTAATGCCTTATCGGCCCGGTTTTTCGCTGTAGATAGGGCACTAAACGCCTATTTTATGATCATGATTACGATTATCTCAGTATTTGATCTATGCAGAGTACAGTGGTATAGAATTATACATTTGGAACGTGTGCGTGTTCTCGTGCGTGACAGACGGACGTGGAGCGGAGTGACGCGCGTTTCCATCATCCGCGAAGCACGACAGACGTCACCAGGTGCAAACTGCTCGAATGGAAAGGCGGCCTCAACACCAGGTCATCGGCCAGCGGCGGCCACTCAAGACGGCCACGGACGGGAACAGATACCGGATCCACTGTCGACGATCGTCAACGATGAACGATGTCCTTCAAGACTTTACCGATCTAGGCGTAGCTGGGAGGGGGATACAGTGGGTGCAAGTGCGCCCTCCCGCCGGGGCGGGGGTAAAATACCATACCAACCAAATTTGTCCCCCTCATAACCCCAGTTGAATTTCATTTCTTGCTCGGGACTCGGTGACATATCTACGCTTGTGAATTACAGAATTTTTAGTTGCACTGATGGCCGAGCTAGTATAGCTGGTCAAAAGCTCTCTCTCTCTCCGTGTGTGTGTGTGTGTGTTAACCAGGACGTCACAAATCGTAACCACTACACGTGGAGACTTATACTCTTGCACAGGGATGCGGACATTTCTCCCGAGATCGCCCACACGTTTCCCCGTTCAGTTTGCTGAATGAAATACAAACTGCAGAAGTCTTCTGGATTTCTATTTTTTCCTAACAGCTGTCAATGTTGTTGTCAAATTTATGTTATTATTCTTAACAAATGCATTTATTCTTCGTGCTGTAGTACTGAAGAGATGATTGACATTGCATGTCTCGCAATCCAAAATTAACTGAAAATGCAAACGATTTAAATGCTTATTTTATCAACTGGTGACTACTCTCAAGAAAGCACGTGAATGCTGAAAATTGCACATCATCTTGAAAAGCACACATTTCAGTGTTCATCACTGAACATGAGCATGTCAAATTTTACAAAAAGCAAAAATACGACAAAACAAACTTAAACGGTGTTAAATTTGTGAATAATTTTCGCTACTGATATATGATAATCTATCACAATTTGCTATAGTAGATTAGTTACTTCTAAATTTGTCTTTCGACAGCAAACATCATTTTGTTCACGATTTATTGAAATAGTACATGTCATAATGTGTTATTACGTAACATATCAATAAATGCAGTCAATCACTAACACTGAATTAACACCACTTACTACATGCAGTGCAAAGTCTAGCAGGGTGAGTACAATCAAGATTTTATATAAAACACACGCAGTCACTTCCATGTGAAGTATGTCAAACCACACATTCGGTTACACAGGGTTCCTACTACTTTGCAGAATTCATTTTCCCTGACTTTTCCAGACAAAATGAATAATTTTCCCTGACTAAATTCTTTATTCGCGACACTAGTAAAACAATACTAAGTACACTAATGTAATACTAAACTTTGTTCCATTGTAAAATATTGCAATATAAACAAACCTGCAGTGTTTACAGGGGCGGAGCCCGGTGGGGGCCTGGGGGCAAAGAGCCGACAAAAATTGTGAAAATAATGCATAAATAATTGGTCTAGTGAGCAGTATTTTAAAATTCCCTGACTTTTCCCTGACCCTTTCTGTTTTCCATGACTTTCCCTGACCGTAGGAACCCTGGTTACATGATCCAACACTCGCCATTGGACAAGTTACATTTCTACCTGCATGTACGTTTCTAACGAAAGTTCATCTACAAATCACGCAAATGGTACACACAACAAAAAAGTGATCAACGTTTGTAACTGTTACACAAAACTGTTACAGCGCAACATCTAGCATCGTCACGTTGTACATCACAGTTTCAAATGAAAATGTCAAAGGTTATCTTTTTGCGACAATTCAGTCTACGCTTTGGCAAAACACTATGTCACCTGTGAAAATTATTTACTTTACGGCCAATCACACGGCTGATTTTCACACCAAACAAACACATAAAACTCCAATGTCATAAAATGTACAACACTGATGAAACCGAACAACACGACCGCCAGAAAAACGGAAAATCAAGTTATTTGACCACATCACATTGACATCAGTACCGCTGTGTGATAAAATACCTCGGACAGCATGAAAAACACAACTTAACAGCAGAGAAAAGGGAAACATGACACATTCTTCATATGCACTTAATTCACAACACCACGCTAATCACTAACCTCCAGCATTCTACGCAATTAATATTACTATTAACATTAATGAGCAGAAATGTTTCAAGTAGCTGGTGAAAGATTAATGGTGACTGTAGATCGATTGATTGAGCAAGGTTTAACGTCCCACCAAACACATTATAGGTCATATCGGGGACGATTTTTACAGGCCACAACAGTGTCAAAGCACTGAAGGAAACCAATTGGTCTTGGAGATAAGGCTTGAATCCCACCAGCACCAGTCCACCATGTTACAATAATACAACTCTAGGCAACCGCCTCTACGCACAGCATAAGGGTCATAATGTGACAAACCCAATCTGCTGGACCTGTAAGAACTGCTCACATCAGTGTGCTGCTGACTGTGAACATCGTGTCACACAACCCAGCACAGAGCAGTTCTGATAATATTCACTTTTAACCTCCAGACAATCACCAGAACTCGGATGTTGTCTAGCGGAGGGGAGGGGTACGGTGACTGTAGAGAGATGAGGCAAGGTGGAAAGCTACAAGTTCCAGCACGAGGCATAAAAGTCCACATGGCAGTGCTGATCGCTGATTGCTCAGTACAACTTGTCAGACAACAGTTGAAGCTCCAAGAAAACAGACACAGTGGCGGCGCGTGCTTTCCGCCAAGGTGGTGCGAGCTGCTTGCTGGCTGCCCCCCTTAGAGATGTGCGGGTCAACCATTTCAAGTACCCCATCAATACCCGATGATGCTTACCTGCACTAGTATCAGGCTTCCCACTATAATTTGGTATTGAAATTCAAGGATTTTTCGAGGACCCTGAAGTTGCATTTTCAAGGACCAATTCTCGACGCACGTTTGCAGCACGCACAGTATTACAGCAATATTTAATATCTGTTTCTGTGATTACGGGACAGTTTTAGTGGATAAAAACAAAACATGACAATTATTGGCAAATCTTGTTTTAGGCAGAACACTTGTTTAATGAAGTTGCTGATATCGTGCAGTTTGACTTGGTGAATTCAAGGACATTCAAGAACCTGTGGAATTAAATTCAAGGAATTTCAAGCACCTGTCCTGTTTTCAAGTACTTTCAAGGCCTTGAATTTAGCAGAAAAAAATTCAAGTACTTTCAAAGATGCGTGGGAACCCTGTAGTGTGTAGTATTCCCATATCTGAACTTCAACGAAGGTTTCTACTCGAGATTACACTGGGACGGGTGACTCCCACAATCCCACATCTAGCCAAAGCTGTAGGCCTATTATAACTTTACCTAGTAGGCCTAATGGTAATCGTACGGGTGACCTACGGTACAGACCCGACCGCTGTGACCCAACCCGCGGATATTCTCATACCCACAGCTTACCCATACAATAGGATTACCATTAGGTCTACTAGGTAAAGGTATAATAGGCCTATGGCTTTGGCTAGATGTGGGAGTCACCCTTCCAATGTAATCCGACTCGACTCCGACTTTGAATGTCGTCAGGTCGACTCAAGTCGATGACGTGGAGGAAAGTTACGAATGAGCAACTATCCATTTGGGTTGACCGCATAGACGAAATTAACGCAGGGTTGAAGAAAATTACTCAGCCTGGTCAAAATGCCGCCCCCAGCAGGTCGACACCTGGTGCGACGCACCACCTCGCACCGCCACCGACAAATGACCAAGGTGTTCTGTGGTGTGACTGGTTAGCCTACATTCAAGATTTCAGTGAAACCTGGCCTGGTAACTGAGGCAACCTGGTATGAAAAATTCATGTACAACAAGCTGCACTTCGGCTGCGAGTAGTACTCATGCAAACTCAAACACATCATCCTAACAACGTTAACTATTACTATTAATTACGGAATCGAATCAAATCCCAATTTTTTATCGCGGCCTAAACATGAAAACTACCTTAAGTTCTTCTAATGTCACAAAATTACATGCGAACAACAAACACTATTATAATATGCTAATTAACGGTGATAAATGTCTGAAATGAATATCGAAGCGAATATGCTTTTAGAGCAACTACACGCACGCGGTTTCTACTAAAACAACTATACAAACGAGTCGAGCAACAAACTACGTCGTACATCCAGCACCGGGCAAACATATCACAGCTACAGTTACACTGTCTATGGACACGATAGACACAGTACACAGTCACAGCATGCTCTGATGCATGTGATCGTCTAGCAGCAGAAATGAAACGATTCAGCTATTGTTAAACACGCTCATCATGTGCAGCAGATAAACCAGAAACAGTAAAACTTCTTCACTTACGTTAAAATACGCAAAAATTTTGGCGATTCGCATACATTTAAGGCAGATATAGGATTACTTAATATTTGCCTGGGTTTTCAGGACCTCTTGGCCTAAAATGTGGATTTATTGGGGGAGGGCAAAACAGGGGAAGGGGTAGTGCGATATTGACCTCTAATGAACTTGTTTTTCCTTTTGGGGGTTCTTACGTCTGAGCCATTTCTGGTGAAAATCGATCGAGAAATGCCAATGTGAGAGTGCCCACAGATACACTGACACTCTGACTGACAGACGCAAACCGATTTTATAATCTGTCCCATGCTATGTGCTATCGCTATGGGACAGATGAAAAATCTGCAACACAAAACCAAACACAGTAGGCAACAACAATAACATTCACACTTTATTAACAAACACGGAAACACTTCTCACGCGATAAAAACCTGTTTACAAAAAATTTTGGCACAGGTAAAATTTTTAGAATTGTGAATATTCATCACAGTATTAGTATTAGCAGTACTACAAATATACTGCCAGTTTGTGTTTATCAGTAACTCGCCTATCCTCATTGTTCATTAATGTTTACCCACAACGTTTCTCCCCGGTGTATTTTGACATTTTTCGAAATTGAGCAGCTATAAAACAGATGCAAAACCACACACACATATGGAACAATTTAACATCCATTTTTCAGATGTGCCAGTCAGCTGACAGCCAGTGGTCCACATACATCTGAATGAATCCTTTGGAAAATGATGCAGCAGTACTGATCCACAAGACTGCAAAACCCAGCAAACTGTGTCACGGCACTGAAGAAAAAAACAGCCGCTGCCTTTATAAGGCAAAATTAATTAAGCAGTCTCCTAGGAGAACACAAACACCCTGCATGCTGCAATTCTGCTGTATTTTACGTTTTGCTTTTATGTGCTGTCTTCCGTAGTTTCCTATTTTACTGTGCTTTTATGATTTTGTGCTGCCATGTTGGTGTAATAAACGATTGATTGATTGATGGAAAGGTCACGGTCAAATATGCCCAAACCTAAACACTTCTAGAGTTTAACGTCCCACCAAACACATTATAGGTCATATTAGGGACGGGTTTTTACAGGTCAAATGACCAAACATATATCAAAGCACTGAAGGAAGACAGGGTCGTAAGGAATGATTAGGCTTCAATTCAATCAGATCCACCCCACTGCACTCACAATAATACAGTATGAAAAAACACAAAATACAAAACACAAACGAATCTACGCAGAGTGAAATGAGACAAAACCCAATCCAGAGAACTGCAAGAACTGCTCATTGTGCTTCAGTACACAATACAACACAGAACAGTTCTGATAATCTCCCTTCTTACCTCCAGACAACCATCATAGCTCAGATGTTGTCTATTGGAGGAGAAGCTGTTGACCCAGACATCACAGACTAGCTGGTGTTCACTATGGACAATAATATGTTATGGTGAACAGCTTTCATGCAATTAGAACATGTGTCTACATGGCAATTGTGTTGTGTAAATAACAGGCAAACCTTAGCTCCGTTCTAGAAAACATATTCGTAATACACATTAATACCGTGACATTTAACACAAAGGCAGTTACAACTAACAGACGTCCGAATATATGAACAAAATGCATCGTAACATCTCCCACTATGACAATGTTACTAAAAAACAAAGCCTACAATTACCAAAGTAAACTTCAAAAAGGCAAACAACTATGCCGAACACAACCAAGCTGGTTTAGTTACCTCTCACAACATCTTGACAGGAAACGGACCGCGTTTCTGCATCAGAAAGAAGCCAATCTGTTTCCTTGTACGAATACGGAAAAAATGCACAAAAGCTGTTATCCAAAATTAGGACAATTTTCCCACATTCTTTGCAAAGCATGTCAATAATATTACTTAATGTTCATGATATGATTAAAATTAGTCATTTATCGGTAAGTATATCAACTCATTAACATGCACATTTAAAAATAACATAATCAGTTAAGAGCTACATACAAACGGACAGCAAGATTGTGTTATGATATCAACATCCGAGTTGATGGGCACTTTAATCCTGGACCTTCCAAACACCTCCCTAGAATCGAAGGTCAGAGATAACCTCAGGGCTAAGAATAGAACTGTGGGTTGAAATTATGGATGGGTAAAATTAGGGCTTAAACTTTACATATCATGTTTGAGAGCCAAGGAACTTATTTCACCGTCACTTCAATCCTGGACAATCAACAACAGTCACAGCTAACCTTAGGGTTAAAAACGGCACTGTAGATAAAAAATAGGGGGTTTAAATTTAGCTAAAAACTCTATTCGAGAACATTTTTCATTTTTCGACTGAGTTAAAACACAGGGTTAGACACAAAACTGCAGGCTAAGTTTTTATAAAACTGGGGTATAGAGTATCGTTTAGGCACAAACATCCAAGACAAAACCGAGCATTGGCTAAATCAGATGTAGTCCTCCAATAATAACAACTCAGTCTGTGGATGAATGTGCTGTGGCAACAACTAGAGGCGCCGCATGTTCATACGTTTGAGATGGTTGCGTTTGCCGCCAGTCACTCGTCAGTGCATACTTGAAGAACTCGTACACAACCCAAGCGATCGCCGTTGACGGTATCTGAAAGACAACGCGGGCCGTCGTGCCAGAAAAGAACCCGGCGAAACCGCGCAGCCGGTAGATCGCTCGCGCCGCAGACGCAATGCCGTGGACGTGTTCTCCCTGTTGAGACACGGCGCTGCGTTCCTGTGTGTTTAACAACGTCTTGCAGACGTCGAACGGTGTCGTGAGTCCCGCGGCGACGGCTCCGGCGAGTCCGCCGGAAAACACGTGCGTCATCGGCCGGTACTCGCGATCTCGGTTAACGAGATCCTGCGTGAATTCGTAGACGATGAAGTGAAGACTCTGGTACGGAATGTTCAGCACGAGCTGCGTGCCAAAACTGTAATAGAAAGCGTGCCAGCCTTCCTTAAAGAGAATTGTCCGAGCACAGTGGAGGGAAGACCGGTACGGCGTTCCATACACTTGCATGCGCTGTTTGATCACTGCAATTACACAAAGTTTACATTAATCATTAGAGAGGCACATAAATGTCTGCAACAAAGCACTACTATAGATAAGTATAATGACTGGTAGACTGGCCACTGCACCAAATGCAACAGACCGCCTATCAACGACCAATGTATCAACTTCATAAAACTGTTATGTATCACAAATATGTAACGCAATTAAACAAATGTCGATAATATAGGCTACTGAGAGAATGTTGTCGACGCTCATGACAGACCGTCATTACTGTCGTTAATTGCTTAGCCTTTCGGCCACTGCAACTCCTTACCATGCAGACTGATCCGTCGCCAGATCATAAGCGTGGAGTGTGTAAAGGTAAAGGTAAACGTGGATTTGTATAGCGTCTTGTCGAGAACACACCTCTAAGGCGCTCAGGTATGGCACGCGTTCTCAAGGGATCTCTCAGTGTCTCTGATGAGGTTTACAATCTGGCAATGGCTGGTTCAAGTTGCATCTGCACTATCTTGGTATTTTAATCAACCACCCAGGCCAACTAAGCCTGGCCATCCCTCCATGCGTAGGCGAAATGGGTACCGGTGACAGTCACAACCACTGCTCGGGAAGAAGCGGCCAGTGTTGGAGAACATCTGGTGTATCGAGGCGGTACGTGGGTGATCCGCCGAACGGCACCACGTGAGATCTTCAAATGAATACCAGCTCTGGCAACAGCAAATGATAATGAGCAGCCGAGACTGGGGCGGACAGCAGGAGGCATGCAGGGTGAACAAACAGGCAAAGATGACTTCTTCTAACAGTGACCCTGATATCCTCAAATTTATCACAGGTGGGAAGTGTAACTCTAATCTACTAAATAAGTAGAATAAAACGCACAATAACAGAAATGACAGGTTGACGATGAAGCAGTTGCATTTTGGCTAGAAGCACCCAAGTGACGTTCACACTTGGTCATACTTTCAAAATTTACAAGTCACAACAAGTAATCGACAACCTTGTTAATTAATGCCTTAAAATTTAATCACCGATAGATCACATGTGACTAATAACTAGATAATATATAATCAAGAAAATCAGAGATACAAGTTGTGCATTTTTCGCTTGTTACTCATCAAAAGTGACGACACAGATAAACGACAGAATTAACTTGCCTTCTGCGGGATTATAAACGAGATCGTGCACGACTGTGGCACCGCCGCCGGCCAGACCTGTCACAAGTTAACACATGCTGAATTTTTTACTGTAAATTAACAAGAAAACAACAACAAACGGCTGAAACCACTAAACCATCGATCTAATGCAGAAAACACAGCACAATTTAGCACACGTGAAAATACCTGCAAAACACAATAACACACATAATGACACCTGATGGCAAGTGCTGGGTACATACATTTAATAAAGTATAAAAACTGCAAGTGCATGGGGTGACAAAACCAGTGCAAATCACCAGGCCACTCAAACAGCAGAATTTGACATTACATAGACCATAGCTGTGACACAGACGAAAATTATTTGTGGAAACATTTTGTTGATAGTGAATACGAATACGGTAAGATACAGTGCTGTTAATTCGCATTATATGTCTTGTGTATTTTAGAATTTTTTTTAAAATTATGATCTTGATCTTCTATGATTTTCGGATTTTAGTTAAATTTGTCTTCATGTTTGTATGTATGTTTATAATGTGTATATTTTGTATGTGCTGCCCATGTGGCGTAATAAACGATAATAATTATGCACATACATCACAAGTTATCGTGATCTATTTTACTCTATGCCATTTCCAGCAAATATGCCCAATAAAACACCTCAACGACAGCAGCCGACGGCTATTTCCAAAAAAAATACAGACTAAACAACACACCAGATCAGCAGGAAATGATACATAAAAATTATTGAATACATGTAGGCAGGTTGTATCTTCTGTGACATTAAAATTCAGGTAGGCCTACTTTTTGTAACCATCATTTATACTTTCAACACCCACCAGCCCGACATATGGTAAATACTAATGCTTAACTAACAATGTGAAATAAATTCTACGTATCATAAGTTATGACTAAATAAATCAAATAATACCAATCTTCAATAAATGTTGGGTTTATAGCAACATCCAGAGTAGCTATGTGCACTGCACAGTGTTCGTACAGATAAGAAAGTACGTCCCGCTGAACATAGCAAACATTAGCAAAGGTAACAGAATGATGAAAAAAAGCGAAAAAAAAACATTTGAGCAGGAATAAGTGTAAGTCGAAAACAATGCTCAGTGCTAAGAGATTGTTGGAAACAAATGCTTTGCCTCTGTTAAATACAAAAACTATTCACAGTACTGACTTATCAATAACCACTTACGACTGGATCACTTTCCAGAATCCTCCAAGATTGGAAAATGCTACTGTTAAATTTCACAGCTTTCAACGAGGTCCCAAATGAGTGGCGACAACGTGTCAGAAATCGGTTAACAGTGAATTCACTATCACAAACGGAACATATCAGTAACGAAACATGAACTTGCCATGTGCTAAATGATTGCTGCCTTCACTGTGACTAAGCAGTCTCTTGAGATACTCATACATGGCAAAGTAAACAGCATGAGCCGGCCCTGAGCCATACGCAGTGGCATCTATTCCACGCATAGCACTGCGAACACCCTCCGTGCGAAAGATCCTAGCCAGAGCGTCGAATATGTTACGGTAATCGGCTCGCGGGTCGGGAACAAGAGTCTGCATCCGAGTCTACAACCAAACACACATTAAATACCACGAATCACATTGCAGTACCGCTCAAGGTATTACCAATTACTCATGACACATCATAGCAAAAAGTTAGGAAACACACTGGAGTTGACCTTCAACACTGAGCCACAACTGGTTATTAATATCAATATCAGAATTAATAACAACAATAACAAGAACATATATAATTACAGAACACATTGTGTCAATACAAAGTTGCAGTGCTTCTTCCAAAAAAGTCACATCCGAGTATTCAAACATGGCAGCAAAAAATAAGCTACAAACAATAAGCTAAAATAAGTAATGCTAAAAACATATTTACGTCTGCCAACCAGAGACGAAATGCTGGCATTTGCTAAATGGCCCGATGCTGTAAGATAACTAGATTAAGAAACATAGCCCATTTTACACAAGAAAACATACAGCAATATGTAAGATTAATCTACAGAATGATAAAAACATACTTTCACGCTATCAATTGGATACATGAAACAGTGCTCCAGAATTCCTGAAGCTGCTCCAGCCACCAAGTGTGTTCCAAACGTGCTTGTTGGCGGCAAGCTTTCGTAGTCGTCAGCATCCATTAGAAAGTTTTCTGTGTTGATCAGTTAAAAGAAACACTGCTGGTTACCACTACATCTACAACAGTAATCAAAAGAGAAGCAGGGTTCATGCAAACACTTCAGCAACTTTCCAGCACCAGGAAATAATCTGCAGCACTTTGCTGACTAGTAAATTTAAAATTAACAAAATATTTATTTTTCACATTTGTATTGTGTAAGACGACCACATGTGAACAACCCAAAACTGCACAATTTTCGGCACTACACTGCTACAGGTTTCCCGTGCATGATAACAGAGGTCTTCAAGTGTGAGAATAAGAACAACAGTTGCTATGATGCATGTTACGTAACATCATACAGACCACTGTGTGCTCCAGCTATGGATCTGCATTGCACATTATCACATGCTCTATTATCAAGTGCTGTCTCCCGCTTTCTGCTTTCAACTAGTGCAGTCTACTTGAGGCCTATGACCATTCCTGCTCGTCCGAAGAAATATTGACAATATAACAGAGAAGACTATAGGTGTACTAGAAAGATCTGTATCGTACCTCTCCAAAGGCTTTTTGCAGCCATGCCACCAGTATGTGTCGAGAGGCACTGGTCGTCACGAAACCTGTGCGCGCCGACACCACGTGTCAGGCTGTCAGTGCGCACAGGTTTCGCGGCGACCAGCGCCGCACGATCGACACGGCATCATTCACGGTAAGTTCAGTACCTGTGCTGCTCTGCGCGTGGAATGTTTCTTGCACTTTTTTTATTTATCTCTCCAAATGTAATCCATGGTTTAGTACTACTTTATTTAACTAAAAAAGTTGCAAGTAAACTAAGAGTTCAACTATTTTATCATCAACTAGTGCAGCCAATAGTACTTTACTACTACCTTAGTTACTAAGTGAAAGTTCAAGTAATTTTTAAACAACTACTTTGCGATTAGTTGTCGAAATGCACTGTTCCTTGCATGGAATTTAATTCGCATCATCCACACAGATATAGCCAGCGCAGTCATTCGCAGAAGACTTTTGGAACCATTAAAATATTGGAATTAGTTTTAAGTAGTTTTCATTTGTGGTGATTTGCGGTGATTTGCGTTGAATTCAACAACGATTTGCGGTGATTTGCCGCAATCAGACATACTGATTTGCGGTGATTTGCGGTGTTTAGGCACACCGTTCATATACCGTAGTCTTTCTGCGGCGGGTCGACGGTCGTATCCGTGGTAACGGCCCGCCATCACAAAGGTCCGCCATCGCAAAGGGCCGCCATCGCAAAAATGGTCTGTGCACAATTGAGTACCCTAAGTCAGTGGCGTAGCGAGGGGAGGTGCATAGGGGACAGTTGCCCCCGGATGTCCCAGGCATAGGAGGGCGCCAGACTACCTGGATGAATTTTCAAATGTCCCTGTCACATAGTGAATGGGGTATATGTTGGCAGACACGTTTTGTTAGTTGGTTGATCGGTTGGTTGTGTCACGAAGGTTACCCCTAGGAGGGGGGCTAGACCGAAAGTAACCTCATTGGATTCCCAGTAAAAGGGAGGGATCGACCCCAGCAGAAATTTGACAAATCCAGCACTGCAATCCAATGAGTAAGCAGTGCGTTTCCACTCTGCTTCTTTGCAGTCAGTAGGCCCACACCCCCTTAGTGGTGCCACTGAGTATTACAGCATCTTGTTTTTGCTATATAGGCCCGCAATGTTCCAGTCACTAAATGGGGGCTGGGATATATACTGACGGAGACTTTTTGTCAGTTGGTTGGTTGGTTGGTCACGAGCGCAAGTCCCGACAAAACGGTGCGTCCTACCTATATACTTAGGCTACTACGGAACACTACTGCAATGGGAACAAGAGGCCAAATTGTATTCAGTTGTACATCACCATGGGGACCGTTTTCTCGTGATGGCTGCTCTTTGCGATGGCGGACCTTTGCGATGGCGGCCCTTTGCGATGGCGACCCTTTGCGATGGCGGACCGGAATCGTATCCGTAACCACATCTGTCTGCAAATGGTAAATTTTCCGAATCGGCATAGTCGACGGGGACTAGTCCAATTTAGCACCTCAGTCACCTTACGAAGGGTAAGGGTTAGAGTTAGGGTTAGGGTTAGGGTGACTGAGGTGCGAAAATGGACAACACCCCAGTCGACGTGCAGAAGGCCTGTGACGCATACGCAGACATGGCGGCGGGTAAAATGTGGATCTGCAGACCTGCGGATTGAACAACGTGTAAAATGCGGATCCGAATGCGGACGAAAATCCGCAAATTACCAGCGTATTGGCCACTGACCTCTAACAAATCACGTTAGTGCGACATTGGGTTCTTGAAAGAATGTAATCTGTTTTAACCTACTAGCTGTTTGTATATATTACTTTTTGTACCATCTGATGGCGAATAAAGATTGTCATGTCGTTGACTTATTACTTAATTAACGACGTCACGAATTCACCTCACGACGGCGGCTGCAAAATAGGCAACGCTGATAAGTGAGCAATGATAAAGACGTTAAACGTTTACAGTCTACACCCTTTCGCCCGACGCGTATAGACTTACAGATCTGCCGGCGACTAAGCGATTAACAAGAGTGTACACCTTACAAATACTGGTAATCAAAGCGTCGAATTAACGCGTCGACGCACGGGCACCCACGCTACACCGGTCGCGCTAGTGGTACTGATTACGCAGTAGTGACGTGTGATCGTTACTCTGCTCCGCCGTATGGCCGCTTAGATTGCTGCTCACCAGGCGCTGCCGCCGGCCTCGTCTGTTTGATGTCGAGAATTCATCACTGCTCACTGCTCCGTTTACTGTAGGGACGGGTAGGCCTACTGCAGTCGTTAATTAAATGTATCTTTCGTATAGCATAACGAGACGTCACCAGACAAAATGTAACAGTCGACCTCAATGCTGGTGCCAATTTAAAGCCATTATATGATTTCCTGTCAGCTATTAATCGGCTGACAAAGGGTATACAAATAGCTCATTGCAGTCTGCAGTGGTCGGCCAAAAAATCCGCATCCGGATCCGCATTTTACCCGTTAGATCCGCAGAAAAAAATCCGCAGTTACCGTCCGCATTTTACACATTGTTCAATCCGCAGATCCGCATTTTACCCGTAGCCCGCAGACATGGGCCAGTTATAGCGCAGTGTACCGATTCGGTAGTCTTTCTCTGCAAATTACTGCGAGCGTAAAGTTTACTACCTGCAATGTCAACAGCAATAAACGACAATCGTATAACAATTTCACAACATTTACAAACACCATAAACATCATGCCATAGGATATTTATATATTCGGTAATTCGGACTGTATCATCGTCAATGGCCGAGACGATATTCATTCAATTACAGGTAGTCACACGATTCAGATACCGACCGATAGGCCTAGCGGAACCCGTAACTAACATGTCATTGGTCACGTCGGGCAGAACTAGTTTTCGGCCGTGTATTGTGTTTTGTTGTATGCGTTATTGAGCAAAAAGGCCGGGAGAGTACTTTATTCCTTTATCCTTTATCCGGAATATCAGCTAAACCGTCTTCAACTCATCCAAAATTCTCCAGCTCGTGCATGCCGTCGCCAGAGCTCCCAAATCCTCTCATATAACTCATTTTCTCCGATCTTTACACTGGCTCAAAATTAAAGAACGAGGAGACTATACACGACGGTGATGGGGTGGTCAAGCGGCTGCTGCCGCGTGGGATGACAGGATGAAATTGCAGAGTTGTCCTTCCCTACTATATAAAACTCCTTGTTACATTCAGATTCCCCCCCCCCCTGTAATTTGGGTGGGTATTCCGAAAGGGTTTGGGGAATATCCCCCTTAGCATAATTGGGGAGTTGGACCTGTGGTGTGTTGGTGGCGTCGTCGAGTGACCAGTTTCCATTCGCTGGTGTGCTGGCGCTGGGTTGGCGTGGCAGCGTCGTGGAGTTGGGCTGCTGGACTCCGGGTTACTGCGTTGCCGGACGGCCGCGCCAGCCGCGACCTCTGCCACGTCACGATCTGCCGCCGGGATCGCCGCCGTACCAAAGAACGTAAAGCGCCGCAGTTCTTTGGCCGTACTGCGCGGCGATCGTTTCCGGCATGACGAGCTGTATAAGTAAGTAAGTAAGTAAGTAAGCTTCTAAGGCGCACGAAAGCAAATTAGCCACAATGCGCCGTGGTCGACTATAGCCTAAACACAATGTCCTTTCAGTGCATGCTTGAAATATCTATAGTTCATATCCCGCCGCAGATGTGATGGCAAGGAGTTCCACACCCGAAGGCCGGCAGCAGAAAAACTTCTGTCGTTGAAGCTTTTGTGTGTGCGTGGAACAACACATATTCTCTCATGGCCATGGGCTCCGCGGTTGCTGTCATGACGCGCGGCTGGTAACGCGCCGTCGTTGTCGCTGCGGCCGGTTGTTCCGGGCGCTGAAGCGCGGCCGCATCAGGTCGCCGTCGCCGGGTGCGACGCCCATCGTCAGTGTCAATGTCAATCAAAAATTTTTAGCGTGGCTAAAATAGCAAAACTATTGCATAGACCATCACGAGGGCGTAGTGTGATCGAAGGACAATGTCGGGAAAAGACTGGTGAAAAAAATGTTTTAAGGCGTTGACGGAAGGCAGCTAGACAGAGAAGAAGATGCTTGGATGTCGGATGGCAATGAGTTCCAAAGGAGTGATACAGCGACTGGAAATGTCCGTCGACCGACAGTTGTTAGCTGGAATGGTGGCATGAGCAGTTTGTGTGACGATGCTGACCAAAGTCGGCGACGACTGGGCAGGTCGACGACACGAACCAGCTGATTCAGGTATGGTGGCGCCCGAAACGCCATGACAGCCAGCTTGAAGCACGGCCAGGAACGTCTTTGTGTCTCGATCCCCTCTTCTAGTGCTACAATAACATTACTATTACATTAATTAGAATAGCATTAATTCTATGACTCAGTTTTAGAAGGCACGTCGAGTCATGAGCCGTTTGATAGCGGTCACAGCGGGACCGGCTGACCATTCTGTTACGATATTCTGCTGGTGATCGACGCAATAAGTAAATGACAAGGTATATCAGGCATCACCAGCTGCATCGCTCATGTCATTTGACAGCCTGTAGTCGCTCGTATAACAGTGGTCGCCAATGGTCGATAACTCATCCGGATGCAGCACTACGCAGTACATACAGCTAATGGATCTACGCTGTATTCTCAGGGGACTCCCATACTGATTACTTTCGAAATGACACAAATCCGACATTCGTTTTTCCTATCTCATTCGCTGTTACGCTACAGTAGTCCGCCACGTTGTCGTTTCAGTGTTTCGTGATAGTAATACGGCTAGCATTCGGCATCCGTCCCCGCTGAATACTTTTCCGGCCACGCTGTAGGCCTATACCGCCCTCACACAATGCCGAAGCCAATATGTACTACATTATCCTGTGGACATAATGCCACGCACACGTAATGTTCCCGGCGAGATGCCGACACGACGTAAAGCCACTGGACAAAACTGTCGTAAGTCATAGGCCCCAAAAGAGTTTCAGCTTTTCACAGTTTAACGAGTCGACAAGTTCACACAAAACAGACCTACTCACAAGAACTTTTTAACTGAAAATAACGCCAAAAAGATTGCCTTCTAATCTAAGTCCGATCACTCGCGAATACGTGCATAGTTACGCGTGGTCACTTCCGGTCACGTGACAAAGATGACGGTCACACCATTCAGTCCGCCATATCCAAAAACCCCATGCTACACGCAAACGTCATGGTTTTATGTTTTACAGAACCGGAGTTATTGCCGATTATATATTGCGGGAATAGAGATTTTTACCTTTTTAATTCTGTGATCTTGACCTTGACCAGGTGATCTTTATATACGAACATGACCCGTATTCCTTGGAGATATACCGGATGTGCAAATATGAACTTCCTACGTCAAGGCTTTCGAAAGTTATCATCTGACAGACAGACAGACAACCGAAATTATACACAACGCCGCTTCGCGGGTACTCAATAGAGTCTAAACGTTTTTCCCCAGAGACTGATATTTAATGCACTTGTTGTGAAAGGAAAACTTCACAGCCAAAAGTAATTTTTACAGCGCGTCTGCATTGCTCGTAATGCAGACCGCTGTAATAGCCAGAGCGATTCTGTCCGTCCGTCTCTCCGTCACCACATTCCGGTGTTTTGTCCAGATGAATGAACATAGGATCGTGCAGTTTTCAGCATCAGGTAGGAAAATCATTCTAGTTTCTGAAGAGGTAAAGATTACCGCAGGGGATCACCCCCAGCGAATGCGTTAAAGTGAGCATACCCGCTATTGCTAGCGAAAATTTGACCAATAATCGGCCATAACTTGGAAAAGGTGCAAGATATAGGTAAGTTACTATTAATCACTAACAGGAAGTCGCATATGAGCTTTCGATTGGTACCAAAATCGGTGACCTTGAATGGCGTAATGGCCTTAATTTGCATTATATCGCCTAATTAGGTAGCTTTCGTAGCCAATTACGTAAAAGTGTTTGATTAGCCATCAACAGATTTTCTCCCGAGAAATGTCATTAAGTACACAAACTAAGCACTACAGACGCGCTGTAATCTTCGCGTTAGCGGAGCTTCTTGTATTATCTGCCCCATAGCTATAGAATTATATATTATGGGACCGATTATGAAACCGGTTAGCGTCTGTCAGTGTATCTGTGTATCCGTCTATGTGCGCACTCTCGCGGTCGCATTTCTTGATCGAAAAAATTGGCACAGACGTGAGATCCCCCAAAAGTAAAAAAAGTGTTCGTTGTGGGTCAACATCGCTCCATCCCTTTCCCCATTTTGCCCTTCCCATAACCTCCATTTTAGGCCAAGAGGTTCTGAAAATTCATGCAGATATTATTAATAATCCTATATACCTGCCTTAAATGTACGCGAATTGCCGAAATTTCCGCGCCTCGGAGGAAATCGGGGTCGAGGAACACGATGATGACGTCAGATTTTAGACTGGAAGTAGAAATATGGCCGTATCGCGCATGCGCAATGATAAATAAAGCAATCAACTTTATTTAATGGCCGAATTGCCGAAATTTTTATAGGAACAGTTCGGTCACTGTGGAGTTGGCTATGGGGCAGGTACACGTTCCACAGAACGTATTTCTAGTTTAACAAAAAAGTCATTAAAATGTACCTGCGAGTCCGGCAGTTTGCGCTGTTAAACGGTGTCTATTTCTGGCTATCATTACTTCACTTAACGTCGTTGTAGTTTCCACTGTGCTTCGAGTGGGTATATTTTTGAGACGCGCAGACCGTACGATGAGTTTATCACAGACAAGCAAGCTATACGTATCAAAGACAACGCTACAAAGCGCTCAAGAGCAGCTGTCGCAGTATTCGTTGTGACTATTTTTACAAACGCGTCATTAACGCGCAGATGTGGCCAGCTGTGAGTCACGTAGGTCAGACAAACAGTACGCGTCGCTGAGATCCACGAACCGTTTAACATTTCCTTATTTAGCTATAATTAGCAGTCGGTCAATGGTCATTAGTGATGAAGACTTGTGTTTATTTTTATACAGCTGTGAAGGTTTTAGATCTTTAAATTTAGCTTAAATTCTGGGATCACTTCTTAGTACGTTTTTGTTCCTATTTCCTTGGCGTATGAACACGACAACGACCTTTATAGATAGTAAAGCAAACTAAACTACGAGTATACGAGAAATGATGCAATTAAAATCTATTTAAGTTTGGGGAGCGGCCTGTATCCAATTTGGAAGAAGATTTAGGCCAATCATTAGCGCTCCCAAGTTCCCAACGTGTGTTTCATATTTTAGACACGTTGCTTCGTTTCGAACCTACAGCACCTCGAACGTCAAATTTAGGCCAAATTTCGCACTTTTCGACCCCAAGTAAAAACTAAAGGAGGGGGCGGGTTGTTTCAGTCTAAACGATCAATCATCGTCGCTCCAGGTTGAAGTTTTGTCCAAACGTTGCTCTATTTCGAGATCAGAGCACGTCAGAGGCGACTGAGGTCGAAAATCTACGCCAAATTTCGTATTTTATGATCGCTGTAAAATTCAGAGAAACGGGTGGTAAAATGTCTGAGTGGATTGCACGACGGGGCGTTGCTCGGCCGCTTGGCAGATTAGATTACAGGTTGGGTGTCAAAAAATTAAACCAGCAAAACTTAAGCCGTTACGACTATGTCGGACGGCTAATAAAGGAAGCCGTAAAATATAAGACCTCTCATAAAGTAGCAAAACTCAGCTCGAAAACAGTAGTGTCAACTTTCAGTCAGCATTTTGCTATTTAGGCTACAACGCGGCACTTTTAGCGCGCTGCTAACGTTGTTAGAGCGCACTATTGCTAAAGGCCGTTTTATTTGTCCGTCAGTCTCTCCGTCTGTCCGTCTCGTGAGCCACGCCTAAGAGGTTCGATATATCGAAATATTTTTCACACATATGACATAGCGATGTTTCTAGTTTCTTGAGAACAAATTTTGTTTTCTTGAGTTTAGGGGTTCGATCCCGAACGAGTGTGTTAAAGAAAGGTACCCCCTTGTCAAAAGCAAACATTTGACCAATACTCCGCGATAACTTGGAAACGGTACAATATATGGTGTAAAAAGTTACTATCGTCGCATTATGAGCTTTCGAATGACGCCAAAATCGATGACCTTGAATGACCTTGATCGTCATAGTGGCCGTTATTTTGCGTTATTCTACCGAATTCAGTAGCTTTGAGGGCCAATTTCGTCAAAGTGGTTGAAGATGGACCCATACTGTCTGCGACAAAAAGTCCAAAGAACCTACTTTTTAGCAGTATATGACTTATAGCGATATTCAGTTTTTACCTCGCAAATGATAATATGTATGTTTTGTACATTTTTTGTTATGATGTAACGCAAACGCAAGTGCGTTTGTCATTTGTGCAGTAAGGTATTACTTACTTACTTACTTACTTACTTACTCGCAAAGATTACCGAGACCGAGTGCATTAACGAGGGTGATAATTTGACGGATACTACATGCGCGATAACTGGAGAACGATGCCAGATAGGATGTCAGTTAGTATTATTCACTGATGAAGTCGCATATCGGCTTTCGATAGGTATTAACAACAGTGTCACGTATTCCGGGCCTTGACTTACCTATCGTTTCCGCTATCGTGCCGGCACGTTGACGTTTGGACGAGTAGACAGTACCTACGTGACCGAACATGTACGTCACGGTTACTAACGCAGTCTGTTGGTTGTCTGGAGCGAAAGGTGACCGGTCAGTCAGCCGTAGCGGTCACCGGACACGTATATATACGGTATGGCGTGCTCGGCGGCGAGCAGAGTCAAGTGAGAGAATGTCCTGTACAGGGGCGTAGGCAGAGGGGGGACATGGGTGCATGTCCCCCGTCACGTAGGTCATTTTTTTCTGTCACGACCCCGTTGGTGTTGTGTAGCCTATAGGGTTTCCATATTCCAACAAATCCCATTCTAAACCTTGTGGACGTCGTAAAATACGTCTTTACTGTCTCATATTGGTGGTTTGTTTGTTTTTCTTACGCACATTTGTCTCCGGCTTCTGGGGGCTTCAGCCTCAGACCCCACCGGGGCTCTGCCCCTGGACCCCGCTGGGGGACTTCCGTCCCCCAGACGCCCTGGTTTGTCCCCCCCCCCCCTTAGCAAATTCCTGGCTACGCCCCTGGTGCTGTATACTTGATGACGGAGGATCGTTGTGGAGGAGAGAACGTGCCGATGTGCTTTGAATGTCCAGTCATTAGTGAGTGGACTGTTGTCGGTCTCTCCAGGTGATGCGGGGTGCAGTCCTGTTGTGCTTGAACTGCATCAGCATCCATTGAATATTGCGGCCTCAACATCGTGTTCCGAGTTGAAAGAACGACCAGAGCAAGTTCTGGATCGGGCGAGCATCGTCAGTGGCGGCGCTAGGGTGTTTGCCGCCCGGGCAAACGTCTTTGTTGCCGCCCCACCCCACAATCAGATCTGCGATTGATATTCTTATGGTTACAACGATAGCATTAGTGTGGACTGTGAACAGTAAGATAAGTTGGGGGTGAATCCGTCCTGCAATGCAAACGCCAATTCGCCAGAAGCAGTCAAATTTCAGAATTCCATGTCCCTCCAAATGCCGCCCTCTGCACAGTGCCGCCCGGGGCGGATGCTCCCCCCTTTACCCCCTTTCCCACCGCCACTGAGCATCGTGACGGACCTCGGTGGGTCATCGGCCGGTGTGGGACAACGGGAGTCGTGTGGTCGTCTCCGTTGTGAAAGTTGAGTGACGTATGTGTGTGTATGCCGTTAGTTGTGTTCTGACAACTAGTGTGGCGTGGCCTTAAAGCTTATGCTATTTAATTTGACTTGACATCGTCGTATAGACAAGACTGATTAGTTTTGTATGATAAATTTGTTTTGTGTTATGTAAATAAAGAAAATCTTCAGTTTGGAAAGAAATCTACATTTCTGTTTCATTTTGTGTACGGGTACCATGGATACGGATTGACTCTGTGATGTGCCCTCGGTCTGCTAGTATGGGGCACAATACAAGTGCCTCAGTTACAGTTACAGTCATAGGCGTAGATCTGACTGGAATTCTGGGTGGACGCATGGCGGGACTTACTATAAAAGTCCTGCTGTAGAGGCAAAAAACACATTTTCCTACATTGTAGTGCAAGTAATCTGGTGCTTAAAGTTTTGCAACATGACAAAATCTGGGGGGACAGTATCCCGCTCCAAATTCTGGGGGGACTTGTCCCCCCGTCCCTCCCCCGTGATCTAAGCCCATGATCCATTCAATCTAAATTGACAACGTGACAGACAGTAAGTAAGTAAGTAAGTAAGTAAGTAAGAGTATCTCTAAAGTGCAAATAATCAAACAGTCACGATGTATCGTGGTCAATTAACCCCGAACAGAAATGTTTCAGTTGTCGTTTGAATTGTCCGTAGCTGATGGCCTGTCGCAACTGAGACGGTAGATTGTGCCACACCTGCGTACCACCAGCAGTGAAGCTCTTGTCATCAAAGGTGTTGTGGCTTGTGGGTGCGTGGGACGACACACGTCCTGGCGGCTGCTGATCGGAGAAAGCGGCGACCGCTGTTGGCGACGAGGTTGATGTCATCAGCCAAATATTTCGGTGCCTTATCAGACAGCGTCTGGTGGTAAGGTAAAGGTAAGGTAAACTTGGATTTGTATAGCGCCTCGTCGTGATCACACCTTTGAGGCGCTCAGGTATGGCAAGCGTTCTCAAGGGATCTCACAGTTTTACCTGCATACCCCGCGTTCATCCACTAACGCAATGAACCATACCTGCCTTTGCCTTCCCAGCCGAAGCTGGTACTCACTTTCAAGATTGGTTGCATACTGAAATAAGGCTCCAGCACCGAGAATTGAACACGTACTCGGTCCCCCATCTCATTACTAACGGGGGGCGACGTAGATTAATTTCGTTGATTGAAGCCAACGTGCTAACCACTACGCCAGACCACCAGCCCAGGCCACCAGCCGGGTGCACCAGGCATGCGATTTTGTGGTCGACTCGTCGCCGGACAGGAAGCCAGTGCAACTGACGCAGAACGTGCGTGATGTGATCACATCTTCTGGCGCCGGTGATGAGCGATGCAACGGCGTTCTGGGCCGACTGAAGCTGCGGCATGAGGCCGATCAGACACCATACAGCCACTGAATGACCTTGAACGGGTGTCTGCGGTAGCCGAGCCTCTTGTTAAATCACGACGGAAACGTGAAGCCATTTCCACCCAAGGTGGTCAGGTGCAACTAGGTAGGCTTTGTTTCCTGGTAGTCGTTCGTGGTTGTTATATGGAGTGTGCCAGGCGAGGCCGAAGTACGGACTTTATCGTAAATCGGCATTCCGTCGCCGCTCGACGGTCATTCGTCGTACCAGCTGTCGACATAACGCGCGTCAAATGCCGATAACTCAGCTTTATAGTCTGACCGGCGGACTCTCTGTTCGACTTCTGCCTTGCTTGGCTCGGCTGCTGCTATACTGCTGCAGCTGAAGTCGTGAATGTCAGCAACAGCAGCCGAGCTATTCATCATTTCATTTATGCTGACAGCAGCCCTGCAGCCGCCGCGTGTCAGCGAGCCGTAGAGCTGCGCGAGTCGTCGCGATTGTTACCGATGATAATCGAGTCGTTTCTGGCTCAGTTGGCTGAGCTAATAGCATAGCGCGTTCAAAATTAGCCGTCTCTGCGAGTGCGTGTTAACAAGCGCGGCGCAAAATCATAACCGCTACACGTACAGACTTGTAATCTCGCATGTACAGACCCCCCCCCCCTGCGGGTGACCCCTGATCACAACCATAAAACATACAGGGGTCCGTGCCACTGCGTGGTCCACGTCACATACTAAGCTGTGTCATAACCGGTAACGAGAGAGGCGTTTCCCGACATACAGCAACAGCCTATACCGCAGAGTCATACCTAAGCCATAGAGAGTTGGGAAAAACCCGCGGAGGTTCTAACATCCCGGGTGGGTGGGGGTAGAGGGTGGTCAGGAGCAGGATCGTACCCTCGCGAACCAGTGCCGGCGCAAGCCCAAATGAGCTCCCCCTTCTCTGAAGGGCAGGAATTTTTCTTCAATATTCTGACGGCCTTTTTAGCATCACTCTCCAGCAATTTAATCTCTTAGGGCCCCTGAGGCCCTTTGCGCCCCCCCTGAGGCCCTTTGCCTCGCCCTTTCTCGGTGTGACCCTTTCTTTACTCCTACATATCAGGCCTTTCACTACCATGTAATGTAATGTAATGTGAACATTTATATAGCGCAAAATCGAAAAAAAATCCTCAGACGCGCTGACAGCCGAATAAAAATGCCTTGAGTCTCTGCACAAAAGTACCGACACTACAGTT
>Ga0049105_1000022_pt1 | contig 26192 bp, 13 predicted proteins | sample WorMetvaBAHAMAS1_FD_61260 | JGI IMG/M metagenome (GOLD analysis project Ga0049105, IMG submission 61260) | Worm MetaG Olavius vacuus BAHAMAS.1 | ecosystem: Host-associated > Annelida > Digestive system > Unclassified | place: Germany: Marburg | collected 2013-04-09
TTTTTTCCAGTGAAAATCTTAACGACTTCTATTTTTGCCTATGCTTTAACGCGTTGTTGATTCGTTGACTGTATCATTATGATGACCGTTAGATTGTAATCATATGTGGTAACATCACCGCCGTCGTATCGCCGCAATCTCGACAGAAGAGCCTTACAGTAAATAGTGCCAATTTTCTCCTCGTTAAGCGGTTATTTCCGTCCATCCGATATACGTGATGTGTTCACTGCGGCATAAAATTATGAATGCAAGAAAATTGCGGAATTCTCGATCTCCTTACAATAAGGCTTACAGTGTTATGTAGCCTACTGTGATTAGTGACTGCCGGTTTGGGACGGCTACATTTATGAAGATTAAACTTTATAAAAGTTCCGCAAGGGCGCTTTAGACACCGTTTGGCATCATACCGCTGCAAGACGAATCTGTAGTTATCGAATGAAACACGCTATAAATAAACGAAAAAGAGATTTTTCTCCTAAATTCCCCCAAATTTGGTGAACTTTGGCCCACACACGGCTAACACTACTGCATGTATAGCTCGTGGCGCGCGGGGGCAGCCATCAAATTGCAACTGTTTAGTTTCGTTTATCGTTTTACGTCGTCAAACGTCAGTATTTGTTTCTATAGAACAGCTGCCTGGTACAAAGTACGATATTTGAGATTACATCATTATTTCGATGTCAGCGAAAGACATATACAGTCTATGTAGGACGTACATCCACTCGTGAGTCATATACAAGCAACAGCGGTGAATCACTGAGACAAATTTGCTGGAACGGCGCAGGCATTGAAAGCTGGCTGCTGCAAACAGATGGTTGCCGTTGTAATTGCGACGAACTAAGACTGATCAGACCGAGGAGCCTCGGTCGAGGCGTTGACCGTAGGCTACAGAATACCCACGGGACAACGTCGAGACGCTAAGTCGGCGTTGCTACCCGTACTCGGTGCGCTACCGCATTGTAATGAATCGGTCCACGCCGGCGTCCGACAACCGGTCGGAATACGACCGTAGTTCCGCTGTGCAATGCTTTATGACGCGGCACAGACCGCCGAAATTGGAACGTTGTTCACGCCTAATTACTTCGTCGTGGCGGAGACGTCGTCGAACGGCTGAGCGTCGTGCCGCTGTTCCGAGTAGATCGTGATCTATCGACAAGGAATCTCCGGCGGACTCCACCGCTGCGTCGCCGCCGCCGCCACCGCCGCATTCACAGCCAATACTACTTGTCGCTTCTGTGGTCGTTTGTCATGGCTCGACTTAGAAATTGGACTCCAGTCGTAGTGTTATTGAGCGGACTTGCGCGGCCGCCAATAAGCCCGCCATTGGATAGTACCTCCGCTCTACGCGAACTGTATTGTGTGGCACATTTTCAGTCATAACTATTGGTGGGGTGGTGATAGTGGAACAGATTTTAATTTAAATTTTAGGGGTCTCCTCGTCAAAATCTTTAGTGTTTTAGACGGTATAAATCTACATATTATTATTGCTATTGTTAAGTTATTATTTTTTAGGAGCAAAATAAGTGACGATACTGATTATACATCTGCATGTATGCACGGCATGTTATGAAATGTTATTCGAATCAGTTACCACTGGTGGCGACAATATACGATTATTAATTATCATTAACCTTGTCGTAGCGTCGTATCGGACTTATGTCGTATCGTCATTGCAACCAATAACTATATGGCGTATGAACCGGGATGGGACCAGCGATCGCACCTGCAGGAGATATCCTGCCGCCCCGCAGGTTTTTAAGCACTGAAATCATATCCGTGATCTCAGGGACAGTAAGTAAGTAAAGTGCTTAATCATGAAGCATCTCTGGCCCACCTTGTCGGCTTCGTTACGCTTTGGCGTCTGTTGAAGGCACACTTGTTTTACTGAGGTTTCGACGCGTAGTGACTGGTTTTTGAGCGCCGTGTATAAATTTTATTTATGACTTACTTACCTGTGTTCTCAGATTGCATGAAGTGTCTTGGCACCGGGCTCCGCCTCGCAGTACCCGCTGGGTAGCGTACAACGCTCCCTCGGACACTCTAACTGTTATAACTGTTGCCTCAGCCGTTTGGGCATTCATCCCAGTTTCGCTGTCGGATCTAAAAGTGCTTGTGGTCATTGTTTTAGCACGAGTGCACGATAACACACGCTGATAAGCAGGCTGCGTGTGTGTGTAGACGACGTTGACGTCGACCCAGGTCAGTGACATCACTCCGGGACACTGGTACCAGTTTAGAGTCACTGCCGTCAATATCTACGGCAGCCGAGGAGGATCGCAGCCCACCGCCGCTTTCACTGTCTCGAAAGGTCTCTCGTAATGACAATAATAATGATAAATTAATAATCTTAATGTATTTATAGCTCCACAAGAGCGTAATGGCAGAGGAATTTGACGGCAAAACACGCAGAATGCGCAAGAATTTATTTGTGAACTAAACTGTTTAAATAGCATCGTTGAATAATCACAAATGTGTTTTCTTTGCCGGCTGTTAAGTGCCGAAAATATCTTGTGTATAAATCGAGCAAAAGTAATTTTGTATATTTTATGTTCACCCAGAAGCGTGACGTGGTAAATGGAACCTTTAGAAAATTTGGTTTGGGGCCCCTCCGTATTCCTCTTATCTCCTTCTCTCTCCCCCGTCCCTTTGCGAAGCGGAAAATTTTTCTTGAAGATTCTAGATTGCTGTAAGTGAGTTTGTAATGAGATAAAACTGCGTTTAATTCACAGGTTTAGAAAGCAGAAAACATTGAATTACAACGTTTCATAAAGATTCAACTTCGAAAATAAAATTGAGATAAAAGTATTTTAAAATCTTTTTTGCTAATAACAAAACTTGAAGAAATTATTTCCTTGCCATCTTACTGAAACTTTGTCCGACTGTTGTGTGCTGCGGATGATGCCGAGGCAATAAAAGTAAATTTTTGTTTCATTGGAAAACTTGGGGCCGCTGACATCTCGGGGGCCCCTGGACTGTGTCCATCTTAGTTCTACGGTTGTCACGCCTGTGTATTCACTGTGGAAATGTATTTATAGCGTTGCAGCAACAACAGACAGTCGTAAATACCGGTACCATTGTCAAAGAAGAATTTGTTTGTCGTGTTGAGTGCAGAACCTCGCAAGCCTGATCCACCGACGAATCTGACCGAGGGTGACACGTTGATAATGGGTGATAAAGTAGCTGTCACTCTGCATTGGTTTCCTCCGAGCCGCTCCGATCTGCCCGTCTCTCGATACAAGGCAACCGCTGCAGCTTTCTATCAGCTTTCATTCCGCGGTGTTATCTCACGCTGTTGCGAAGTCTTTCCTCAGTACAGCGTCGCAACCAGGGAGGGTAGAAATTTTTATACCATCCCTGGTCGACACCTATGTGGAACTGCATGGCACGTGCCCCCTCAAGTAGCTACGTTTATATTTCCTGTACACTCCTCTTTAAAGCTATTCACGGAGCGCTGTCATTCATAATTTAGTTCCTAATATCAAAATGAAGCAGCGCATGGGCTGTGAAGTACAGCTATCTAAGCTATCTACGATGACCTATAAACACAATAAACTAGGTCAGACTGACCCGGTTTTTGGTTAGTGATGGGAATTCATCACTACATTTGTATCTGCAGGATTACACAAGTCTCTACGTGCAGCGGTTATGAATTGCGCCACCCTGGTTAACACACACGCACACACTCACAGACAGAAAAAAACATTTTTTACCGGTTAGGCCTATACTATTGGCTCAGCCATCAGTGCTAAAAATCAGAAGTTTATAATGCTTCCACAGACCCCCTTAACTGGATTTGTGGTAGCTTGGATGACGGTAATAAAAAAATCCCTAAAAAGAGGGGACGACGAAAGTTGACAATTTAAATATGGTAAAATGCAAAATATTACCTCACTTCAGGCAAAGAACTGAACAGTTTAATAGACCCCCTTTTTTGTGTCGTCAAATACGGGAGTTACAATCTTTCAAATCAGTTCGATTGTAGCCCACATGTATGTCATAATGTAAAAAAAACTTAAAATAGTCTATCTTGAATCTTCTGAATAATATGTGATGAGTGTCGTACATTTGCTGTTTGTAAATAGTTGTTCTGGACGAAGAAGCCGCGTATTTCTGCTAACTCGCAGTCGACGCCACCACGAGAGTTCAGGCAGCTGGTTCCCGGCGACCAGCACGTCTTCCGGATTCCAGATCTTGAACCGGACACTACGTATTTTGTCCAGGCGAGTAGTTTTGTTTGGTGACGCTAGCTTTACAGCTAGTAAGTTAGCTTGCTGTAAATCAGAATGTTTCAGATTCGCTGACTAACTGCAGAATGATGACTGTTTGCCCCGATCGTTCAGAAAAATATACGATTATTTAAAAAAAAACCTAAAAGTCGAGGGATTAGGTTTGAGATTTCTCCACGCACTCATAAGTTTCACGTTTTAAAATAACTCCAGTTAAACTAACGCGGTTTTGCTCTGTTATTGCAAACAATATTATTATTCATAGGTGCGCATAACATATCAATACTTCAAGTTCCAACATTTTCGCAAGATAAAATTTATCGTTGTAACTTGGATCTGTTATGCCATAAAGTGTACTGTGATCAGTGTTCGATTTGTCGGGGGAGGAGGATTGGGGGTTTAACCCCCACTGGTTGAGGACGACCTCTTACTGGTGACTGTAGAGTTTGGTCTGAGGGGTATTCGACCCCCTTAGAAAGGTCAAAAATCCTAAATCGTTGTTAAATCGCTATAAACTGTTAGACATTATTCAGACCCATAAAACAACTTTTTGTAATGGTCTGTAGGCTAACTGCATATCCGGTATTATGCTATGTTGTAATTACTTTCGAGCAGTCTTTTAATGAGTCTTTGCTGTTTCTTTAACTGTTATGCGTTTGCATTATTGTGAAGTGTCTAAAATCTGTAGATCTAATTGCTGATGTCAGACTACTGCTATGGCAACGTATTCATTCCTCATGTGTTCAGTCCTCTGCTCACCATTGACAGGCCTACGATAGCCCTACAGTGTAGCTTGCGTTTGCAGCTCATATAGAATGATTTTAGGCCCATAACACATGCGTACTGTAGCTGTGAAATCGATGCGAGTTGCTACTGACCGACTGGATGGAGATATGTTTACGAGGTTGATGAAACCTTGACGTTTTCATGCCTGTAGCACTGTCAGTCGCCAAGAATACCGTGTGATGACGTACCTTTCCCTGCATTTGATTGCAGATAAAACTTTAGAATTAGTGTACGAAAATGTATCAGAATGCACTATTTTGAAATTAAAAATCAAAAATTGTCTGAGGAGGGGGCTACACCCCCTCCTGATGTTCTGCCCCCTCTCGGCGCTTCGGCGCCTCGGCACCTCGGCGCTCGACCTCCCCTGCTTTTTTTAACAAATCGAACACTGATTGTGATGGAATTTGCATTGCAATTCAGTGGGTAATTTATTTCTCTGTTTATACAGTGAAACTAGTTAGTTTAAATGAACAGCATGCTCCACCGTATATATGATATGACGAAAAGACCAAGCCAATGCGGCTGTGCGGTAAGTCGATGTATTGAACGGGAGCAGAACGCGCGTCGCAGGTGTTTGTCATAGAGCTAAGCTGCACTCTAAACACGGCGACGAAATGCTGACCGAAGAGACAGCTGAACAGACAAACAGACGGACAGACAGACAGACCGACCACAGACACACAGAAATACAGATAGATGACTGGTTGTTTGCCAGAAACAAGCGCTGTGACAATTTCTGGGCGTCGGCTCTCTTCATTAAGATTCACTGCTCGTCTTTCTCTGTATGTTTCGTGGAAGAAATGCATTGGAGATTGAGACCAGTTCGTTTCTCTTCCGTTGAGCTTTCGTTGATCATATTTAACGATCACGTGTTAGCAAAATAAGCGGAAAACAGTTTGCACATCGAAATCTTGTCTACACAACGCAGAATGTTCAGAATGCTTGTGAATGGTGAGTCGCAGCTGTTATCGTGCTGTCGCAAGCGACGCAAACATTTCTATGAAATTGAAAAATCAAATCAAATCAAATCAAATTTATTAATGTCTATTTAGTTAAGTTATTCTTTTTCTATTTTTTCTATTTCTATTGCTACCGTTTTACGGAGAATAAAATTATCAAAAGGGCCAGTTGACCACTAACAATGCAAACAAGAAGACAGTATAACAGTTGTAAAAACAGTTGTAAGAAATCTTAAAGCATTTTCGGCAGTAATAATGCTAGTACAGACAGACAGCACAGTGGCTTTTGATTGTGTAACAGGTTGCTTCTCGAGTCGATAGAGACAGCCAAATATAGCATAGCAAAACGACACTACCTAGGTGTTAATTGTGAGGACTGCTTAAGTTCAGTGAATGTAATAAGGTTTTTTGCTGCACGAATGTGTTCAGGTTCAGGCGATTTGCCACTACGGTGACTCGCGTCTCAAGAGTGAGAAAGCCAGCGTCTACGTGACGACTTATCCGCTGCCCCGTCACAACGACTTCCATCGACGTCAGTATTCGCAACTGGTTGTATGAAATTACATTACAGTAATAAGAAAGCTATGTATAAAACTGAAAAAAAACTGCTGCAATGTTCTCTGTAAGGTCATGGCGTATATGCGCCTAGCTCCGGGCACTTCGTTCATCAGAAACCAAAACGTAGTGAAGAGAACCATAAATTTGATATATTTATTATCGTATATATAAATTTCTTGCTAATATCGTGTAACAAATTTTACTCATCTTCGGCAGCCGGCTGGACTGGCGTACATACATGCACGCGTACAATCACGCCCACTGAGAATAAAAGTACGCCACTCAAAGTTGTTCAAACTGAATAAAATTAAAAGAGGTTTTTTTTTGTTTTAGCGAGGAACTGAGTTTTCTTAATTTGGAGATCTGTAGAATGATTGCCGATAGCAGTGCTCATTATAGACATTCATTCCTGTGGGGACACACACATCGAAGTGAAATTACTTCGATGTGTGTGTCCGTCTGCATTTTTGTGAGTTTTACTGTGTTTTATTGTACATCTTGTATTGCTTTTTTTCTTTCTTTTACTTATACTGTCTATCAGTCTGTCTGTATGTCTCTTGTTTATGTTTATGGGCCTTGTTGCCTGATTTAAATAAAATGATGATGATGATGATTCGCGTCCATCATATGTAGACGACGGCGCTGGTCAATTTATATTTTAAGCTTCTGCGGTTTTCGTTCTGTAGTTGCTCGGATCGAAGATTCGTTAATAATTTCGCATGTTTGTAGAAAGACGACCTCATTCGCGTAGCACAGACAGACTGGCTGGCGGGCATCGACGGTTATGGCGAATGCGGTCACGAGAATTAATGTCCGTCCATTTGTGCTGTACGTCATGCGCGTTCTACGTGTAATTGAAGGCACCATGCAGACAGACTAATGTGGCTGCCGCTGCTGTTTGTTTCGCTATTCCGAGATGTACGCGTATGTCTCATTGGGAGTCCACACAGCCTGCAAGTGCGGGGCGCGCTTCATCAATGCAGATTTAGTTCATTATTTCGTTTTGCAGATCGAGGAGGCGGCGGTGGCGGAGGGGGTAGGAGGCCGCAGCCCACGAACAGCGTCCGATCTCTTCCGACGCCGTCGGCGCCTGTTGACCTGACGGCAGACGCGCCAATCTTCCACGACGGCGTCCTCAAAGCTAACGTCTCGTGGGCCTTTTCGCACGGTAAATTTGTATAGTTATGCTGTATGATCGTAGTTTGAGTTTCACGTTTGGCGAAGGGCTAAAATTTTCCGGGGACAGGGCTTAACACTAAAAGTGCTAAGAAGCATATTTTGGTTCATGTTGGCAGAGAAAATGTCAGCCAGTGTTCCGACGTTTGGGGGCTTGGCCTCCAAGTCTGTCACAATCTACGCGTACAGACTCTCTAATCACAGGCATAGCCAGGTGTGCAAGTGCACCCCCCTAGGGCGAGAACAATTTTTTGGGCTTAATTTAGGGCAGTAAGTTGTAAGTGCACCCCCTCGAGGGCGAGAATCATTGGGCGGAGTAGGGTGCGGGTGGTTAGTTTACGGGGATGGGGAGGGAGGGGGGGCGGGGTAGTTTGTATACTGAGGACGATTAGGCCTACTAAAAAAGGTCATCACTTTTTGAGGCAACTATAGAAAATCCTGGCTACGCCTATGTTTAAAATTATAGTGTTATGATGTTATATGTTCATACATTACATAAGATAGTAACGCGGGGCCACGCACACAGTCAGTGTTAGCCGTTTGTGGGCTAAAGTTCACCAAATTTTGGGAAACTGTGAGGAACCCTTAGCAATTTAAAAATTTTTTTCCTTTTTTCACATAACTCATTTCGTTCCGCTGTCATTGTTAAACTACTCCGGCAGTTTTGTGGTTCCACGTTTACAGTAAAAAATACAAGAAGCTTATCAGCAGATGAGATAGCGAACGTGAACATTTTTAACGACAATATCGTACACGTACTACAAAATACAATAAACTCGCGAATAAATTCCGCCACAGGTCGACGCTCTTCATCGCAACCGGAAGCCAAGCATCAAAACAAAGAGGAGAACGGTAAAGCGAAACTTAAATGATAAATAAAAAGTAACTAACGCTGAAATTCTTGCATTTAGTTACGCACACAAACTTCACCGCTCTATGTGTTATAGAAGCCGACTTTTGATTTGCTGCAGAAAGTATCGGGTGTATCTTCAACCACTTTTACGTAATGCGCCCCAAAAGCTACCAAATTAGGTGAAATTACGCATCGGTTAAGGCTATTACGCCGCTCAAGGTCATTCAAGGTAACCGAGTTTAGTACCAATCGAAAGTTCATATATGATGATTAATACTAACTTACCGTTTCCGATATATAGCCTTCGATAGGTCCAAAATCACTATATTCGTCTACCGCTTGCGTTTAACCCCCCGACGGAGTTGTTCTCCTGGGACGATCTCCATAAAATTTTACCTGGATGCCATTGGATGGCCAAGGTACCAAATGGCTTATAGAAACATTGCCGAAAATTATTCCAACCGCCTGAGTAGGGCGCACGAACGTTACAGACAGACGACAGACGGATGGGCGACGACATATAGCGACACGGTTCACGTTTGCTAAAAAGTGAGCACCAAAACTCAGTAGCAGCCTACGAGAGCTGTACGAACAAGACACAAAACAAGGCAAAAATGAAAAATGGCAGTGTTTGAATTTGAAATGAATAAATAAGTGAGCAATCTTGCAACTGTGCCGTCTGCAGGTGGCGTCCGCGAACCGGAGATCGACCGTATTTTCGTGTTCTGGTCACCGGAAGCCTGCATAGCTGACAGCATGACGGATGACGGACTGTCGAAAGTCGTGTCCGGCAACACACAGGTCTGTCGGCAGTAGGACATGTGGACACACACTGTGGCGGTCGAGGCCTCCACGTTCTGAGGAAAATAATCTTAAATTTATAGGTTGTATAATACTCAGTGCCCGCTTTTGTTTAATGCTAACCGTAAAGTTACCGTATTTGCCATAGGATTTCTGTTTATGCTCAAATTCCACATAATTTATCTGTTGACAGTACATTGTTACTGTTGAAAGCCTTGATAAAGCCAGTGAAGGCAAAATACAATTATTTTGCTCGAAATGGCAATAGAAACAGAACATAAAATGTGTTAAGACACTGAGCAAAAAGTTTTAACACAGTTGTAGAAGACTATAGCGTCCCTATTTTTTACTGTGCTCGTGATTTACATGTTGTTTGCACCTCGCTTTTACTGGAGTTAACTGTCGACGAAGATTGTGTCACCAGTGCCATGCTGTCACATTCTTCTATATTCGTGCCGTTTTATAAAAAGATCTTCAAATATTCACGAGTACAGCAAAATATTAGGCATGCTCATTTCCGAACTTCACGCAGATTCATTTTCTACAAGTAGAGTTTTACTCCAGAGAATGCCTCATGCCTGAAATATACTTCCTGAAAATCTGCGAAAATCAACATCAATAAGCGTCTTCAAACGCTCTTTAAAGACATTTTCATTCCAGCAAATTACGCACTCAGCGCATTAGAGACGATTTTTTATCGTTTAATGGGTTATACAAGTGTACTTTCTAATCTTTCTAACTCTTAACAGGCTAACAGCGATGTGTTTGCGACGCTTAATTTGCGACTGTTCTGACTGTGCAGGAGAACTTCTTCGTGATCTACGACCTGCGGTTCGACTGTCGTTACCTGGTTCGAGTCCAGTCGGTTACTAATCAAGGTGTTCTCGGTGCGACCACACACCTCACGATTTCCACGCCTTCGTGTCACGACGTCACAGTTGTGGGCGACGACATGCCTGACTGCCCACGTAATGGTCAGTTAAATTCCAGAATTACTGCCTGTCCAAAAAACAGTTTGCGATATAAACATTAACGAGTTATTAATTTTTGATAATCAATAATTTTCAGCCAGATAGTTTCCATTATGGAAAGTAAAGTTATAACCAGTGGCGATATTGCATATAGGTTTATTCTTCACAACGAGAGAGAACAATGCAAACAGATAGAGAGACAAACTGACAAAATGAAAATACATGATCAAGTCTTATGTAGGTCTAACCAACTTCAAAAGCACAGCTTAAATTAACACATATTAGCGGTGAAATGTTTTACCGACACTTCACAGTTTGTAACAAGAAAGCAATCGGAGAGTGCAAACATCTGCAAAGGCTGCCAAAAATTTCAAGATCCAGAAGAAAAGAAATGTATTTATATGCAACAATTCCGCGTTTACAATAGACTGACAACAGAGGTAGGTACGTTTTTACACACGTCGATCATCAGGCTGTGAACCGGAATTATTGCCGATCGAAGTTTTACATTGCAGGAATAGGGATTTTCGACCGTTTTGGCTTCTGTGACCTCGACCGTGACCCGATGACCGTCATTTACGAACTTGAACCGTATCCCCTCGAGATATACCGGATTTGCGAAAATGAACTTCCTACGTCAAGGCCTTCGAAAATTATCGTACACAGACATACAGACAGACAGACAGACATACGCCACCGAAATTATATACCACGCCGCTTTGCGGGTGGTCAATGATAAAAATTTCTGGATACAGATTTGGAGATTTTTGTCATTTATAGATGCGCAAAATCTGATCAATCGTTTTTGTCCCATTTGCAAAATTTCATGAAAATTCATCCACAATTTTCAGAGTAATTCTAGCAACAGAAGGACGACCGTGAGGCAACAGTGCTTAACTCCTTTGCAGAAGTGAGTAGTGACTGTAGAGTGTTTCAAGTTCAATGTTTTGTTTGTGCTGGGCAGCTCGAATTCCAGACGAACCGGGCAACTTGAAGCACAGCTTCGTCATTCGCAGTTCGAACATCACCGCCAGCCTCAGCTGGTCGCCAGCTGATCCGGCCTCCGTCGTCAGCGGCTACCGCGTCGTCTGGGGACACGTGTTCCATCCACACGGTCACATCATGGACAAGACCACCGCACTCACCAAGGTCCTGCCCAAGGTATGACAATATGGCAATGTTGAATTTGACAATCGTTGACTTCGTACTGTCAACTGTAAGTTAGGCCTACTTAGCTCACTTGTCATATTATTTTCAGGCGAAAATCGAACCAGTTTAGTCAGATGTAATGGATATAAACTCTCAAAGTTGGCAGTTGTACCGTATTACAAAAAACATCGGTCAATAAATCTATTCAATTAAGAGAGCAAGGCCGTAGAAAAAAAAGATAAGAGATAGACAGACAGACGTTTTCTCGTTGTTTTTCAATAGTGTGTTAGTTGCCGTCTATTATATAGTCGTTGTAAAATTGCTCCAGAATTTATCGGCGTCGGAATCTGTAGATAAAAATACACGATAAAGTTTATCCGCCGATCTTCCGATGTTATATTGCAGAACGTTCAGAGCCTGAGTATCGGCGACCTGCTGGAGGGCGTTACGTACCTCGTGCACGTCCAGGCGTTGTCCAGGTCCGGAGCTGGACGCGTCGCTTCCATTCACTTCACCACTCCACTGCTCCAGCTCGTTCCCGTCGGTAGGTTTTGTCTTCAGACAACAGTGGCATTATTACCACCATTACAATACAAGACTCGGGCATATAAAGCGAAAGCCTCCATATGGGTCCAGTCGCCAGCGCTAGGGTCTGGCCCCATCTCCAGCGATCATTGGCCCATCACAGAAAACTATCTATGGCCCTTCATAATGTTTGGCCCCAGTTCACCACGATTTGTGTCCATTTTTCTGATGTCACGACAGACATTTTTGTACGCTAAAAGTTAACCAAAATTGTTGCCGTATAACAGACCCTACTCGGGACCTTACAGCAATCTCCAGATCTCCATAGCTACTGTTGGCGAAGACAAGCCAGCGGGGAAGCGGAATGGAGGTTGAAACCGTCACCAGTTCTACGCCATTATTCTGATACCGTAATACGGGTCTGCTCCATGTCGCAGCTGCGCGCCGCAGTCGCGAGCCTCGGTAACAAGAACATTTCTATGGAGCCTATAGATAATTTAGCAGCTATGTAAACTATAAGCCTTCAAACGCCACTGCAGATGTGCATTCCAAACGCCGTTTGTTGATGAGCATTTTTAATTTTACAATGTCTTCACGAAAAGCTGGTAGATAGGCATACTATCACGGATACGGGGTTAGTGCACTGCGTGATGTGCCAGTTTACTATCCAGCTTTTGATGGTACTGATTTTGCCTACCCGGAAGGATGGCCAGGCTGAGTTAACCTGGGTGGGTGATTAAATACCAAGAAAGCACGAACACGACTCGGACCCGCGAACGGTCGCCAATCCCAGTAGGCCTAGTAACCGGCCCGACGCGTAGCCTAGCTAGTAAGGTTAACTGCGATGATCGAGACCAACGCGCTACCACTATGCCAAATCGCCAACAATAATAATAGTTTGGGAAAACGCAGACTGACAGATCTACAGATGCTACACAATACATCTGTGTTTGCGTTTCTTGCCGTGCTGGTTCAGTTTCTCTGTCGTTTACTTATGATTTGATCGCAGCATAGGGTTGGTGGAAGTGTTACAGGTCATTGCGATAGAGTCAGCATTTTCGATATTAGTATTTAGTAGTACATGTATGCTATGCGTAAAAATTCCGCCGACTTAAGCATATCTTTGCAGGATGGTAGGTCTTGATCAGCTGATTACAGATCATATGAATGTGTTCAGATTAATGACCTGGGTTTGGGTAGACCGGTTGGCGAACGTAGCCCATGTGCGGTCTTTGAATGTCACGTTCACGTTCTTGTAGTTCAATATACGTGCATCTTCGTACAGTTGTTTATCTAGCAAATTTTTGCTGTGTTAGACATACCGTACCACGGCTCCGAGGACGACGCTCAAGTCGACTCCTTGAATTACGTCGACGCGGGAACGGTGAACGTTGCGTCGACGTCTCGTACAGCCAGGTACTGGGAGACTCGCCAGATGTCGCCTCACGTCAACGCTGCCTCCTTTATTATCAGGACTACTGCGATGTCGTACTGTTCGTGGTTGTTGCTGGTAGCCGTAACCTGCCAGTTAGTTCGAAGTGTGATGTGATCGGCTGAAGTTGCTTCCGTGCCGTCTGACGGTGTTTGACGGTCAAGAACCTGCACCAAGTGTTGTCTGTTAGCTAGGCCATCTTCCTTGTCGACGGTTGAATGTCCGTTTGTCCGTCCAACCTCTTATGCGAACTCTGTAGGCCTGTGTTTGACATCTCAAACGGCGTCCAGGAAGACAGGTTTGAGACAGTGATATTGTTGATACTGTATAACCTTTAAAGTCAGTGAGAGATCATATAGGCGCCGACTCCGTGAGTGGGAACGAGCACTTACCTGTCTGATAATCTAGGACTATAGCAAGTAAGCAATCTGTCTCCGTTTTGCAATTTCTCAATTGAAATGCTTGGATTTTATGCGCCGATACGTATTTCCTATACTATAAACTGCACTAAAATTGCTCTTCCCAACCCCGCTGGAGGAGCTTAAGCGCACCCCTACACGCTCTGCTAGAGCGAGACCCCTTAGCCGTCGCCGAGAGAAGACGTGATAATAAATGAAGAATGGAAAGCAAGGAAGGGGAGAGAGAGAAGAGAATCGGAGCTTTGCAGTTTGTACGCACAGAAATTTTCAAAAGTCGGCGCCTGTGAGAGAGGCAGTGACACGAAGGCGTGAGGTTCATAGCGGTTCAAGACTGAACGGTGTCTGATAATCTAGGACTAGCATGGTTGTCATAAACGTTTATTATGTTTTTGTAAATGAAGATAGTTTTCCCCCGGCGCTTTTATTATTACAAAACGTCGACAGAAGTTTACACAAGTAATTAATAAAGATGATTTAAAACAATGACCACCGTTTTTATTTCAAATGTCAATCCTACAGATGAATAGAATTGTCGAAATGTTTGACTGTTGGTGACGAACGTTTCAAGTTGTTCCTGAAAGTGTTATTGGCTGAAATTTAACACACACGTGCCAGTGTTTCAACTAGCAACGTTTTAAAAATATTTTCATAAAGCTGCGTTTGCAAACGTTTTAAAATATTTCTTATTTGAATGTTTATTACAACTATGATCTACAGGCGTATGTTACAGGTCGTTTATAATTTGCACGACGCATCAACAGCAGGACTGTGCATGCACACTGTACAGTAATGTGCTTTCTCGACTTGTGCAGTGGTCAGTGTCGGCTCACGGGAGAAGAGACTTTTTGCACTAACAATTGTAAATCGCAGTGTCAATGAAACTAACTGCTAAATTCAGCCCAACCATCAAATGCTCATCAATTTTCTGGGTGACAATTGTACCCAAAGTTTCAAAAGGGGCAGCTTCAGTAAACCCATCTGAGTACATAATTTCTGAATCTGCCACTGATTATTAGATGTTTTCTCTCGGTTAAGACTTTGCTGCGGTACCAACTGCCACTTGTTTTGTGCCACGTTGTTGGGTTACTACGTTAAAGTGCGGATTACTTGATGTACTGTTCAGTTGTGCATAGTTTACAAGGCGACTTTGTTGTACAGTTGTGTATGCAGTGATAAATTGTACATGTTAATACTGCAACATCACAGAGCTTCTTTTCTTGTACTTTCTTATTTTCTCTTTGTTGTGCTGTGTCGTGCCAACACGCATATGTCACGGTGGCTCTGAAGCACATTATTTGCAACAACTTGTGCTGCTTTGTCTGTTATTTGAACTGAGTTATTATTGTAAATACGTACAACTTGCAGTTTCAAGTTACAGGACTGCTGTTCATCTTATATTTTTCTGGCTATGGGTACACGCAGGCTTGGTTCCTTTGGCAAAGTGCTATGGCGGCCGACAATTAATAACTACAATTGCAATGATTACCATTTAACTTCTCGAACAGTTCAAACAGATGGTCATATACAGCCCATGCCACTTTCACACCCTGCTGTATCACTGGCTTATTTATACAATTATTATCATCATCATCATCAAGTTCCATAGACTCAATGCCCGTTGGCGTCGAGCGGATGCTTAACCATCCGACACTATTCCGTGCTGTCTGTCGCCTTGATGTTCATGCTGAGTGCGTGCAGATCATTGTTACACCATTCTTACACATCTCTGTCTATGTTCTTAGCCTTCCTCTTCTGTATGACCCCTACGTTATTGTGAACACCACCTGTTTCAGCAAGCTGTCATCTGGCATTCTACATATATGACTGAATATTATAGCAAAATAAAACACACCGATACAGAATAAATAATGTTAAGATGCAGTCTTAAGGTATGTTGCAGTAACTCTCTGCAGCTTGCATTGCAGACATATGATGTTGATTACAAATGCCAAATTTCAGTAATAATTTCGCCTGTAATAGTGATTATCTTTTGAAACAAAAACGTGTCCTGTATCCTAGCACCGAGTGCTATCAAATGAAAAGCCGCAGCTGTGGACTTCACATTATAATCTATACGGTGAACATGATCATAAAAATTAATCTAACAGTGCAGAACACTACTACACAGAGTGGAATAACAGCAGTGTAAGCAGTGACATCTGCTACTTGTCAAAATCAAGGTAAAAAGGCAAAGGTGCCATATACTCCTGTAGAGTATAGGCAAAGTGCTCATAAGCCACTAAGCCCATAGTCACATATATGCCAATGCAATACCAAGACCTGTAGTTAATTTCCCGATAGCAAATTACACTGCTTGGTGATAGAGGCGCGTGTGTGAACAACTTGCCCAGATCCAGTAAACAATGGTGACATGGCCGGTGCAATATGATGGCCAGCAGTCTTGACTGCAAGTCTGTTGCACTGACCAATGGGCCAGCGCATCATGCGTCAAAAGTACATGCTCGCCAATCTGCAGAAACGATCACCATCCAGCTGTCAACCTTTGCTCCTACTGTTGATGTCACCTTCATCACATCCACGCATAATATTCTTGGATGCTGTCGAACTGGACTAATTATCACTCTCCTCAGCTTCAATCATGTTCCCAGCTTTATGGGGATTATAAAAGGATATTTTTACAGGCCGAACGCTCTTCCTTACACCAAATAAACGGCATCAGACCACTAAAGGACAGTGACTATGCATAGTTTTTACAAGTCTAACGGCATAGTGCTGAAATACCTAAATGTCCCTCCTAACATAGCAACAGATTTATGCACTAAACACAAAAGTGAACTGCAGTTCAACATGAACAATAAACAAACAAGTTAATGCACCGGTGACTTAATGCATCTACAGTGTGCGTCCAGAAATAAACCAATCCCCCTGCGTACTTTTCATCATCTTTGACAATCAAACTCAGATAGTCACAAAATTTTAGCGTTGTAACGACGCACCAGTTTAACACAAATCATCCAGATATCATTAAAATTAATGACGAATGAATTTAGTCACATTAACTATGGTACCAGAAATGGTTATCTATTAGAGCCTACAGCACCAAGTTGGTGACCACTTTTTTATAGTATGTGCAAAAAATTGGTGAATATCTGAGTTCATTTGACAAATGTAATGAAACACATGTACAGGAATGACTATTTCCGGACAAACTGTCGTAACAGGTATGCTAATCAAGTATTGTGTACAACAATAAAATTATGAAACTAATTCCTCACAATGGTTCCACAACAAAAGATGCTGAAACTTTGCTCTTTCAGCAGAACTATCGAGTGCATGATGAAGAGAGTGCAAAATTGCACAACAACTTGTTGCATGACAATCGTGCAGACAAAGATGCTTGAATGTTTCTGCTTCAGCTTGACAGAATCAAACAACAGCCTAAACCTAAAAACGTATTAAATTAGGATAAAAGTGCAATCGTAGTTTCTTTTTGGTTGCTTGTACTAGATTGTGCACAAAACTAAATGCAGCATGAGCAGTCATTGAATTAACTAACGACGAACAAAAACAAAATACGCATAACAATCGGCGCCATCGTCCACTTAACCTGCAGGCAAAGTATTTCACCAGAGTTTCAATAACAGTGTGGAATCGTATCCACTTAGGGAGTCCGTCACAATTATCAACATTCCCCAGAGCATAGAAACCATACACTACCGAGAAGGGGTTAACACCAACCATATGCGGTTTGAAAAATTCCGACCCAAACTACTAATACAGACCATCAGTCTTTTTTATCACAGCTGTTTATAAAATTAAGAAGTCAAGATATAAACAACTTATAACAATGAACAATCGCACTATTAATAATCATATTACTGTTATTACATGTTGTGGGTGTTGAGGCTGTTGGGAAAAAACTTTTATCCACAGAAATACAAAGAAAAATCACTTTTCTTGTACACTTTTTAGGGAGGGAGAGGATTCTGAAAAAGAGTACTATTTGTACTCTATAAAAAGTGATGATAATTATGAATTTGCGAATGACTCTTCAAATGCCAGTATAACAATGCAGCAACTGTTGCTGCTGCATTCAATAAATGACTCTAACAAACGATCACAGTGGTATCAAGATGTTTGCGAGGACTGTGCCGTAACATGGTGGCTCGGCCGCGGTGACTTTGGACGCCCGATCCAGTGGCCGGTGAATGACGTCGACGGATGGTGGAAGAAATAGTCGAAGCCAAAATGCTGACCGGATATCGCGGACGAAGACAGGGCCGAACCGTTCGCGGTGCTTGACCGCGTTCCGACCGATCGCACCACTGCGCCACAGTGGCCTACGTATTCGCTGTACGCAATAGTCAACTTTTCAGACTGGTACCGAGTCAATTTGATAGACCGCCGGACCTCAGGTGTTATCACACCCTTATAACCACCTTTGTGCAGTAAAGAGTCTATTGTCTGAATTCGATCCCAACCTGCACAGAAAACAAACACACACACGCGTGTTTAATAGCAACTTCCAGGTGAACTGATTTGGTATCTCTGATTACCTCCCCATTTCTCTTAACTTTGTGTATAATCTCCGAGAGGGGCAGAACCTTTCATACAGTATAAATCTGGCCGCAGAGTTGTATAGTTAGATCAAATTCAAACAATTCAATGATGACAATAAAACTATTTCAATGTTTTAATGATTATTTAAGTAAGTAAGTAAGTAAGACTATTTCTATATGGCGCTGTTTTACAAAGAGTCACAAAGCGCCGTAGTCCCACGACCCGAATAGAAAAGTCTTCACACACCATTAAAATTTTCGGAGAGAGCTACATTGTTGCAATTCAGCCGCCGGCAAAGGGTTCCAGACCCGCGGCCCTGCAGTGGCAAAGCACCGGTCACCATATGTGTTGTGTGCACGTCGAACGACACACGACAGTGAATCGGATGACCGGAGACGACTCAGTCGGGAGTCAGAGGCAGGCTGGCAATCGTCTGACAAGCACGACGGTGCTTGGCTGGCCACCAGACATTGAAAGACTATTTGCCATAGTTGTTTGGGTTAGCCAATAGTCCCCCAAAAGTCTCCACATCTGGAAAGCTTAGGAAATCACCGCAACAGACATCCAACCAACAGCCAAAGCATGAAAACAGAATCGAAAATGTCAGCATACTGCATCAACTACATTAGAATACTGAGGTCCAGCTACATCAACACCAGTTAAATTTTACCCTCGCTTATATTGGTTTTTAAAATGTTTAACAAAAAATCCACTGCACCATAACCTGTCAGCAAGTAACCAACAGTTAATACTCGTTTAACTTTGACCAGGCATCATTCTCCAGTAAACATGGTTAACCACACTGGAAACCAGCCGATGAAAGCATCATGTATTTGTTTACTGATTCTAGAGTGACTGCTGCAACACTAGTGTGCGAGATGTATGGTCAGAAACTAACCTATCTGAAGTAGATTTTGTATTGTTTCCCAGAGGAATTTTTTAACTTGTGCCACAACTGGTCACATAGCTGTGACATGTCACCAATGTTTTGAGATCATAGCGTTTATGCTAGCGCACAATGTCAATGGTAACATGACACCTCGTACTTATCAGCCAACAGCAAATGTGACTGGATCAGCATGCAAAAGCTAACTACTGGTGGTCAGTCAACCACCATCGTTCGGCGGAACACGACATCTATTTAACCAATGTTAAGACTAAACCCGGATTAGTTAAACGATGAATTTAGTTGGTGTTGGTGCAATCAGACCTAAATTAATATTCTAAGTTAATTAAACAAGTCAAAGTTGAATATGCTTACATTTATATTGCACTGTACTAATTTCGTGCTGACACAAACTGCCACAATAATTCAAGTTCTGCAACTGTCTGCTCAAACCTTGTTCACTTGGCACTTCAGGAAGATATGTAGCAGTCTTCCGATGATCCTTCTCATTGTAAAATTCTATTCGAATGCCATGACGACCAACCTGCAAAAGTTTGTTACGAGTTGCTTGTTATTATGCAGCTTGACAACTGCCATGAGTTTCGTGGTTAGTGCTGTACTGATGTGGACCAGTCCCGAGTCAAAGGTCTTGGCACCAGATATACTTGGGCACCAGCTGGTGGGATCATATTTTTTTATGCAAGCCACCTCCTGGTATAGCCTCTCAACACACGAGTCCAACCTTGTTACCTCCACGATGGTCTTCCCTGGTAACTACAGTTTCAGTCTGCTGGACTGTAGGCTAACATAGGTTGGGCGCCTTGCGAATACGCTCCAATATCTTTCCCTTTTATAGGGTTTGTACAGAAATCTGACTGTGGTTTTCCAGACTTTTGCAGTACAAAATTACTTCATTTTCCAGACTTCTGAAGGCATTTTGTTCATCTTTACGTAAACAAAAATATGACAAAATTGGCTTTTAAACGCTGAAATTACCTATACAATGTATTCTACTACTCTAAATACCGAACGGGACTCAAATTTGAACTTCAGATACTTTGTATCATGAACTGCAAGAAAATTAACAAATGCATGGGTAATCAACAGTGTAATAGACATCTACATTGGTCGGCATTACAATTTTCAACGATTTCTCCAGACTTTTCCATACCTATATCATTTTTACGGCTTTTCAAGGCCTTGAAAATTTCCACATTGAATTCCAGGGCTTTTCATACTTTTCCAGGATCTGTATAAACCCTACTTTCAGGATGCACTGCAGGTTCTTCAAGTTGAGGATCACTAGCTCAGTATGAGCCAAAACCTCTAAAAACCATCCTTCAGCACCTTCATTGCAGGGGGATACATACAATTATTTCCAAATCCCCTTCTTACTATATACTTCCACACCAAGTACTGGTAATAGTGATACGCTGGCAGATGCTGCATGACGAATAAAGGCTCTGGTGTACCCTACAGTGACATCATGCAGGGTGCTGTCTTTCCCTGAGATCCAGGGCGACTTGTTGGCCGTGTCTCGACCCATGTCGCTGGATCTGGACGTCTGGTCATTAAGGGCCGCCTCCAGTGCACTGGAGCTTGTCCCAACACATGGCTTCGGCCGCAAGGATTCAGCTAGACAGGCAGGCAGTTCCTAGCCAGGCTGTTAACTCAGCTAATCCGCAGACCTACGACAACTTGACTGGTCAGCACACTTGGCGAGTCTGTCATTGGGGTGCTAGCTGGCGATGGGGTATGTAGGGCTTTGTTGGTGACCTTTTCAGCCCAGATGACCTGGCAAAAACACCCAGATGAGGCAGACTATTTCACACTCGTATACCCTGATGGATACACGTTGGGGCTCCACCTTGCCAAATCTGTCTCCCGTTACACGTTGAGGCACCATGGAGGGTAGGGAGCGAGTGTGATTAATACCTAAAACAAACATTGGCAACAAAAAAACCAACAAAACATCGACTGACAGACAACATACTGGGTCAGAGTCTGGATTCGACGCGAATGACCATTCAAATCTGACTTTTTCAAACAATGGTTACGTGATCGATGGCATGGGTGTTGACAAGCTCTTGCCCTCTGTTATAGGCAAAGTTTTAAAAGCCCAGATTGGTGCACCGAAGACAGTCAAACAAATACAGCGAGGAGCGATTATGGTGGAGGCTATCAGCAGAGCCCAGAGTGAGCAGCTGGCCAAGCTGACTCACCTGGCCAACACTACGGTCAATTGCTCACCCCACGGCCTGACACAGGGTTGACTGAGATCAACATGCTATCACTATGCCAAACCACCATCTCAAAAGGCCACGAGCCAGAAATAATCATTCTCCAGACCAACAGTCACATTAAAACTTGGATCTCTGACTAACAAATAAAGCCATAATATAAATACAATCTATAACATAACTGACTGAAAATTACGCACAGTGTTACATACCTCCCAGTCAAGGTAGTCTTGAACTTCTTCAAACCGCGTGAGAATTGAGACAGAACAGTACAAACAAGGAAATTCTTCCTTGGTAATTGGACTAAACCGACTGTCTTTTATGGCACTGCAACACACAACACACAGAGTGCAATAATGTTCTTCTGACTGTTAAACAATATTAGACGAATATTTCATTACTTCAGGGACCACAGTGCTTAAAATCTTACACAGAAACAAGCTCTCTGTTTCAGGTTGATTAATCCCTTTACTTTGGTTGGTCACAGACTAAGTATTTCTTAAAAATTTCTTTTATTTCCAGCATCTCCTCAACTTATAAGCAAATACAATTAGCAGAGACCACATCACATGGGCAGTAACCGCAAAATGCAAACCCAGATTTATGGAACCTAGTGTCCGAGACAAGTCACTGATTTTAACCTCGAACCTGGGGTCACAGTGTACAGCACAAACCAGGGTTTAATGGGTGTAATTTTCAGCTACTGCACATTGAAAACATTAGTTTCAAAGACCAAAGTTAATTTCATACTGTGCAAAGGGATAACTGTATTGAATACAACTGCTACAGATTCATTACTGCCAGTGTTTTAGCTGCTGGAAACGCAATATTTCATGTCAATTGCAGGGCTAATAGAGCACCCGGGTTGATTGCTGACAAACCTATAATTCAGATCTGGAGAAAACCTTGCAGGTTTGCATTACAAGCTACAACATTATCGTCAGTTGACTGGCCCTACTCACGCAGGCAATATTATTGCTGCCGTCAACTTCAGCTCTCAAAGTATTTGCCGTGACGTGAACATCAAAGATCGTTCCAACATCAGTGTGAGAGATATAGAATCTCCACCACACAGGCTGAAAATAGCTCTTGTAATCAAAGGACAAGGTCAGATGTTACCAAAATTTAACCACTTCTAGGGTTCATTGTAACATACACTCCTTCCAATTACGTCATCTTCTAATCAGTAGTTTTGCAGTTTCATGTGGAGACAGACAGACAGACTGACAGAAGGAAAACAGTAAACTTCGTATGGCATAGCACTGATAACAATATAGCAGTTAAGCAACAGAAAACAAGAGCCAATGTGATGATGACTGGATGGAAGCGAAACTGATACCTGGAAATGGCGTATTCCCTAAGGCCGCTGTGAAGGTTGACGGCACTGAAGGTTCCTATACAGCCCCTCAGCCGCCGGTCTCGCCCAACTTTCCACGTAACAAACAACGGACTGCAAACAACATCACAGATGATCAATGGCACACACAGAAACACCAAACACCACTGACAAGTACTCTCATGTATCATATGAGAACAGTCACATCTGACACGTGATGCAGGCTATATTATGGTACTGATAAAGTGACTTACACATGCACGTGCAGGCTGTTACTAGATAAATTTCTTACCAACACAGTAGCTAAACTTATCCATAAAACTCATATGTTGGTGAAACTGCCACAGATCACAGTTTCTGAGCAGATGAGAGCAAATCTTCCGAATTGGTACAGTGCGCTACGCTGAAGGCCTGTGACGCATGCGCAGACATGGCCAGTTATAGCGCGCTGTACTGATTCAGAAGACTTTCCCAGATGAGTGGACCACTGACGTATATTAATTACCACTAGACCAACAACTCCATGAAAGCAGTGCGCGTCTTTTGAACGCTGAGTGATAACACGGAAACGTATTAATACATCCATTACTATGTCCATTACCAAGGACTCCACTTTTGCTACTATGGCCGGCGAAAAGTACAAAGTTGCCTTCCGGCATGTGCCGTGGGCGTTTAGCATTGACCAATGTATTTCTAGGCTTTTCTTTTTTATTACTGTACTCTTGAGTATGATTTTCATAATAAATAAATAAACAACTCGCACGAAAATAGTTCCTTCTAAGCGTCAGGTGCCGAAGCCTATTAAATTACTTGAAGTCATCAGAAACGGTGCATTAATACAGAGCACAGCAATACTGTGAACAAATGATCAACATTTCATACTTTTACAATCTATTGGAGTCTATAGGAAACTGTCGCCGGCTGAGCACCTGCGGATTTATATCTTGTGCCCATGCCGGCACGCACCGCTTTACTGCCCAGTGCTAATTTTGGCTCATCTGACTGGAGTTACTGGTCTAGTGGTTTAATCTATGTCAGTGGAAGTGGACACACACACCCTCATCATAAGCAGTGGTTAGCTACTCAGCCATAAGACAAAATGTGATTTCATTCCGATTCATTTACCTGGTAATACCTCACCAAACACCATATGAAACAAGAAGCTTAGCTGTTGCAAAGAGACCATGCGATTGCTGTGTGGGTCAGATTTGGTCAAATATAACTGGAAGACTATATTTTGCGGACATTATAAGTCTATCTTCAACCGCTGTGATGTAATCAGCCTACAAAGCTATCAAATTCAATGAAATAACAAAAAATAAGGGCTATCATACCGTTCAAGGTCATCAATGTCAGTACCAATCGAAAGCACAGTCGAAAGCACATATGTGACTTTCTATTAGTGATTAACACTAACTGACATCCTATCTCGTACCGTTTCAAAGTTATTGCAGACTGTTGTTCAAATTTTGGACAATGCATTTTTAGCCCCCTTTGGGGGCTTCCAAGCAACATACACCGTTTATCTTAGGCTCATTGGAAAGCTCGTGTTAATGTAACTTTTTTCACTAGGTGCTGCAGCTGAGGCGCTACGAGCAAATATCGACTGAAAATGAAAATCGGCATTTTTGCTCCAATGGGATTAGTTTGGCCCAAAATTTCAGGCAGAAGGGGTCTCCCCATCAACCATTCTTCTTGTCAGAAAACTAGGATAAATGATCTTTCATGTGGTATAAGAATGTGGACAGCACTTTCTTTGTCACAATCCATACGTTTGATAGACGGACAGACAGACAGACATATGGCTTTCTCGTGGCTATACCGTGCGCTGCATTACATGCAGTCGCACGGTAAAAATGATCATCGTATCATCTGAAGCACTGTGACACTAATGCAACCACAGGTAAGGTGTAGTAGTAGTGACGTATCTCAGAACATCTGTAGAATACAAGCCATCACCAGTTACCCTGGACGGCCGCCTAGTGCCAGTGCTGTCAAGTGGATCAACGCACAAACTGACATTCTACAGACCACTGGCTTTAGTAGACAACGACAGGCTATGATCACACACTTCATTTAGCAACCGCAGAATAACAAATCACTAAGCGCAGAAGTACGAGTACATCTGCAAAGCATTTTGTAACATACTGGTATCATGCTCCTAAAATACTGGCATAAATGATCTGAATGATAATTATGGGTTCAATTCGTGAGAGCAATTCAAGGAAATATCAATGATTCTGAATGACTGCAGTTCCATGCTACCAGCATGAAATGAACCCCAAAGGCATATGTCTGATGTTAAATGCACGAAACCTCACAGGTCTGCAACAATGTGGCTATCAAGGATACATCTTAGTGACTCTATTAAAGTTATAAGCACTATACAAATAAACTTATCCATCTATCTATCTATCTCAAACAACATACACAAACTGTTACTGTATGGTCATCCAATCTACTGCTGTTATGACAGCCTTCAGTTAAAACACATCAGACTGTTCCCGAAGTGTCCAGACAGTTCGGCACCAGTGCGTGTCTGTGAGACACTTCGGCACCGGTACCAAAGTTAACCGAACTGTTTTGAACTGTCTCGACTTCCACCAACAATTCTTTTTATGCTACAACAGAAGGACGACCATACAGAAGAAAGATTTACAAGTAGCTCAGCTACCACAGATAGACCGCGCTGCAGGGTGGGTCAGTTTTGGCCAAAAGTGGAAGAGGATATTCAGCAGACAATACAGGTCTATCTTAAACCACTGTGATGTAGTAGGCCTGCAAAGGTAAAATAAAGCAAAATAAGGGCTATTATGCCATTCAAGGTCACCGATATCGGTACCAATCGAAAGACCGTATGTGGCTTCCTATTAGTGATTAATAGTAACTGACATCCTATCTTGTACAGTTTTAAAGTTATCGCAGACGCAGATTGTTGTTTAAATTTTGGACACTGCTTTTTAGAGCCCCCTTTAGGGGGCTTAGGGTCAACGTATACTAATCATCTTCATTCACCTGATTTTCGGTTCGCTCTGCTCCGACAACAAAGTTCAGAATATCCAGAACTAACGGTGCGCAAACTGATCATGCGATTTATCGTTAAAAAGTGTAACGATTAAAATTTATTCGACAAATTTTGACCAATGCCACGTTACTAAACATCATAAGGACTACAGTAATCATCAACAAAAACGATCACTTCTTTCTCCACAAACTGTTAACAGTTTAGTTCGTTTAACCCTTTGAGACCCAGTAGACCCAACCGCGGGATATCCCGCGCATCAGCTTTACGTAAATCAGTATGGCGGGTTATTCCGCGGTTGGGGCACAAGTGCAAAGCTGATGCGCGGGATA
>Ga0049105_1000023_pt1 | contig 25885 bp, 18 predicted proteins | sample WorMetvaBAHAMAS1_FD_61260 | JGI IMG/M metagenome (GOLD analysis project Ga0049105, IMG submission 61260) | Worm MetaG Olavius vacuus BAHAMAS.1 | ecosystem: Host-associated > Annelida > Digestive system > Unclassified | place: Germany: Marburg | collected 2013-04-09
CTGTCAGTCTATGTCTCGTTGTTCCAAGAACCACGACTGTCCTCGACACACGCAACTTTGAGGTCGCTGGTCCTCCGGTGTGGAACAGTTTGCCAGCTAACATCCGCTCTGCATCCGTCTCTCTGCAGACTTTTGCCAGAAAACTAAAGACATATTTGCTTTAACTGCCGTAAGCACAACTGAGGAAAGTTTATTTTTCACTTTAGAAATGGACGCATTATTACTATTATCATTATCATACCAGTTAGTAGTGTAAGGTCAAGTAAGTGTAGGATTCGTGTTGAAAGTTGTCCTTGGCTTGCTCTGTATAAACTGCTTTTCCCTGCTTATTCATTCTACTGGTGGTGGATGTAGTGATCTCATGTCATTCGCTGTGCTATGTCTGCATATACACTGTATATCTGAGCAAACAACTTCGTTCATCTCAGTCAAATCCTCATCTTTGTTCCAAATCATTATTGTACTGTAGTATTTTCGGGCACGAAGTAAGTAAGTAAGTAAATTTGTAGAAAGCATCGTCCAGAAAGCTCTAATATGCTATGTACACAAGTAAGCTGAAAATAAAAACGACTTCAGTGAACGCTTGAAGGAGTCTCTGCTGATGGCCAGATCTCTCAGACTGTCTGATAACCAGTGCCATATCGCAGGGCCAGCAACAGAAAATTTAAAAGACAAACTGTGGTGGGTGTGGTGATACGGACTGTCCTTTAATTAACATATGTCATTCGACAGTGAACATTAGAACTTGCTCAAACACTATTGGTCATGGGATGCTGCACGTGGATTGATTGAGCAACGTTTAACGTCCCACCAAACACATCATAGGTCATATCGGGGACGATTTTTACGGGTCATACGACCAAACCAACAGTGTCAAAGCACTGTAGGAAACCAGTTGGTCTTTCAGATAAGGCTCGAATCCCACCAGCGCCACTCCACCATATTACAGTAATACAACTCTAGGCAACCGCCTCTGTGCATGGCATAAGGGTCCCAATGTGACAAACCCAATCTGCTGGATCTGTAAGAACTGCTCATATGAGTGTGCTGCTGACTGTGAACAATGTGTCACACAACCCAGCACGGAGCAGTTGGACCTAACATACAGTGTGTGCTGTGGCGCTGTGCTAAGACAGTCGGTGTGTGGATGTACTTGCCAAGTTGTTATAGTTAGTATGCGGATTTGAGTTGAGTAGTCCTCGGCTTGCTATATATTAAGAACTATAACAAAATGTGAGAGTGTTTTGTCGGTGCCATTATCTTAGCTTAACCTCTCACAGTCAAGCTAGATCCCCAGTAGCTACAAGGTCATGACAACTAACGGTAGCAGCCACAAGGGAGATTATAGTTCCTTAATTAGTATATACCCATTGAACCTCCGACATTTCTTGACCTTACAGTATCAGTAACAATAATACTAATACTCGGAACAATGTTTACAGGTGGCCACTGTCCAGTCCTGTCAAATTCCCGAAATCTTCCAGGCAGCTCAAGCTACATCTATCGACCATAGCATTATCAATAAATTCTGTCAGAGTACGAGATATCTCGTACGTCGTGCCCGTTAATATTACAATTATCAATATTACTTATAGCACTGGTAGTATCAACAAGAGTAATATATACGAAAGACTAATACAAGGATTGATTAAGGTTTAACGTCCCACCAAACACATTATAGGTCATATTTGGGACGGGTTTTTACGGGTCAAATGACCTAACCAACAGTGTCAAAGCACTGAAGGAAGATAGGTTCTAAGGATCAGGCTTCAATACCATCAGGTATATGAGAGAGGATTAAGTGACATCGACACACATCTATGCAGTGTACCTTCATCTGAGCTGAGTCAAGCTGCAGCAGCTGCAATCCTGTCACATTACGAGACACGAACATTGCGGCATGGTCTTTCAACTGAATGGACGTCAACCAACGACCGACATCTTCCGCAGTCCAGTTTGGCACAGAACAGCTGTCCACCTAAAGGTCCGACATACGTCACCATCGTAACCACAGGTCAACATTAGCAAAACCAGAACAGTACAATCTCTTATCAAGCCCAGATAGATAGACAGATAGACAGAGCAAGGTTTAACGTCCCACCAAACACACTATAGGTCATATCGGGGACGGATTTTATGGGTCAAATGACCCAACCAACAGTGTCAAAGCACCGAAGGAAGATAGGGTTCTAACGATTAGGCTACACCGTGTTCACAACTATGCAGTATGAAACAAAAACACACAAAATACACACAGATAAACACAAATAAATCTACGCACAGTGAAATGGGCCCAGTGTGAAGGTTCTTAACCAGGGGCCCGATTTTCGTAAAATCTTATGACGAACTTACGAAAAACTTACAAAAAGTCTGACTTACGAAAAACTTATGAAAATCTTATGAAAAACTTAGGAAGAAGTTATGCAAAACTTATGAAAAACTTACGATGACATTACAGGTATCTTACGAAAACGTAAAATTCGCATCAAGTGATGTCATTCGGGAAACCCCTTGTCGGAGACTGTTACTGGTCGAATACTTTGAGCTAAAAATAACTGACAACCAGAGTGACGATTTCTTAGGAATGCTTTTGAAAAATGACTTACCATTTGCCTGAGAAAATCTTAGGAAGTCGTATCTCGCTGACTTACAAAAGACTTATAAAAATTTTACAACAAACTTAGGAAAAATCTTTTTCATTGGGTCAAGTCACAGTTCAATGTAAGTATGCAGTGCAGACTATAAACACACAACTGTTTGTTGCATTAGTCAAGGAGCACATTAATATCAGTGAAAAAGACAATTTAATAGTCACTGGTTGGTCCAGTGTCTTTCGAAACCGCTGCGATCGACGGACTAGTTATGTTGTGATCTGAAAACATTTCTGTTTGATTCTGTTTATGGGCACCAGGATACACATTGACTGTGATGCACCCTCGGTCTTCTAGTAGGGGGCGCAATACAAGTGCCTCAGTTACAGTTACAGTTACTTCTGACAGCTACTTAAAAACATTTCTCTTCCAGCAATTTTTTGAGGCACCATGTGGGGGTGACCATTTTATCGATTTCTCACATCATGATGCCTTTGTGCAACCTCGACAGAGCATCTGCTAATGATGCAGATTACATCAGATCAGTACTGACAGCCACAATCATAATACTACTACTAATAATAATCTTCGTTTTATTGGTTAAGACAAACCGTTCAACCTTACACACGATATACAGCATATCTGCCACGCAGGGCAGCAATGACACAACACAGACTGTCACGCAGGACAGCAACAACAACCAGGTTTAGCCCAAAAGGCTGCCAGAAACAGACGGTGCCAAGGTTTTGCCAACATCTGATCAGGTGGGCTTTTACATCGCAAGCATTCACCAGATGGCGCCACCTGAGCACACATCCGATTAAACAGGCCTGCTACTCATTTATTGACCCCGGGCAGATGAAAGACACAGCAACGCAAACTCACCGAGTGCAGAGACGAATCACCAGCAGTAGCTGCTGCTGCGTCTACAAACAACATCAATTGTACTTTGCCTTTTTTACAATCATCATATTTTTAGACCGGCTCGTTCAAAACTATCTCGAGATGTTCCCAATCACCGTCCAGAACTGTGACCTAGACATATAAACACCATCACTGCACCTCACGCAGAGAATCAGCTGTCAACAAACTTAACATTAACGTGTTAGACATCTTCTTTCGAAAGCCTTTTTTACTCCACATCAATTACAACTAGCACCACAAATTAATGACCCTTCGTCATTGGTACTTTTGCCAGACGAGGCAGTTTTTACTGTATCACTCACCAGGTGGCAGCTCTGTAGGATGAAGAGCATAGAGCCTCGGCTAATATCAAGTAAGATATCTATGGTTCCTTGCAGTCAGCAAGCATGTTAAACTAGATGCATCATTAGTCAAGAGGTACCATCAGCTAACTGTGTCCATGCAGCCAAACAGTTCAGGGCCCAAATTCACAGACGATCTTGGGAAAATCTAAGACTATTTTTGGACTTACGACAATCTTATGACAACTAGGGAATTTAAAGAACATTTTATCACAATCTTAAGACCTATCTTAAGACGAAATATTACGATCACCTTGTAGATGTCTTGAGACAACTGGGCTGAAATTCATCTATTGCCTTAAGATTTATCCTAAGATATGTCATAAGATAATCTTACAACGTCATAACTCTGGTCTTAAGATGATCTTATGACACATCTTAGGACAAATCTTAAGACAATATCTGTGAATTTAGGCCCCGGATTTCATCAACATACAGACATGTGCGAACATAATTGTGCCTATTCACTTTTCCTCTCGGCCTATGGTAGCACTTAGTACGGCTCAGAGTCATCCAGCGCTTCTGATTCGATTTCTCGACTACAGCGCTCTATAAATTTTTTTGTATGCATGTATGTATTCACTTATTTAAAATTGTATCAACATCGAGGTATTATTAAGACGCAAGTTTCATTCGAGCTAACCTTAAGTCCACATATAGCAATCACACACATACTGCTGTGGCTGCTGCTACAACTACTACCATCACTATCAATGAAAGTGATGTACCAGCGTCCGGCCTGGGTCGGTGTGTCTGGAGAACAACATCAGACTGCAGCTCATCCCTTGAGTGAGTCGATCCGATTGATGCGATCTCTCCATCTCGGTTGTGAAAGCTTGGAAATCGAGGGTCGTACGAGTTCTGTGAGGACAGCGACACTTCGGACTTGCTGTCGTCATCGTCTCTGAACATTTGAGAATAAAACAACTTGAAGATGCGACAGAAATGCATACAATGTTACTGTTATTATTATTTTTGGCCCACCCAGCACAAAGCCTGTAGGCGTGAGTAATGTTGGAACTAACCAAAGTGTGAATCATCATGATCATCATCATCATCATCATCATCATCATCATCATCATCATCATCATCATCAACTTTGTGTCTAAAATAAATTTCAACAAGACACTGAGTCGCGTGGACGCCTGCGATCTTCATCGACAGCGTTGTTGCACATTCCACGGTCATTGTACAAGACCATCGGCGACCATGCCTTCCCCGTTACCACTGCGAGAGTCTGGAACAGCTATGACCAACGATCACGCTATTGCCATCACTGGAGACTTTCAAGCGTGCATTGAAGACGGAACTGTTTCGCAGATCGTACGACAATGCACACTAGCGGCAACAGCAGCATTGACACTAGTCTAATACGTGACATTTACTGCGGCCCTAAAGTTCTGTTAGAGACTTGTGTCGCCATGAAATTCGTGGATGATGATGATGATGATGAAGACTGCCTTTCAACTGAAGGCAGATCACCTGCAAATAGGACACACAAACATGTTTTTATGCTCCACCCCTAAGTGTGCCCCATGGTCCACCTCAGAACAGTGTCTGCCACTCTGGGTCTGTCACAGCACATCTTGCTACTTGTCGCAACAAGCCACCCTTAAGTAAGTAAGTAAGTAAGTAAGAATATTTGTACACTGCACAAAAAAGCAACAGTCACTATGCGCCGCAGCCCAAACCAAAGTGTCTTCAAAAGTCTCTTAAACTGTGCAAGTGAGATATCTCTGTCACGTAATGTGACAAGCAGACAGTTCCAGAGACACGGTCCAGCGACGGAAGAACTCTTGTCTCCGAGACACGTTTGTGTTCTCGGTAGTACGCTAGTACAATAGTATCCTGTGACCTTGACCCTGACCCGGTGTGAGTGACCTTCATACTCAAACCTAACCCAACTGTTCTGAGGATGTGCCACGCCACATTCATGGATGGTAACAAAGTTTCCAGGACGGTGGGAATTCTAAATCACAGCTTTTTGGCTCCCGTGATCTTGACCTTGACCCAATGACCTTGACGTACAAACATGACCAAAAAAGACGCATCTGCAGACCGAAAAAGAATGTTCTAAGTCAAGGCTTTTGAAAATTACAGCATTACAGACAGGCACAGAGACAGACAGAATCTATTACCACCGCCGCATTTGCTCGCTGTAGATATATTTTTTCACGAATATGAAACTATTATGCTGCACGTATGACAGACATTTCACAACTCTTAACTAAAGCATTTGAGTAACACAAATATTTTTCGTATGTAAAATCACTTGCAATTCAGCTGACATTAGATGTATTGTAACAAGTAGGAAAGGGAATACGGAGGAAAAAATTCAAAATCAGAAATACACAATAAGTGTAGGGATTGGATTGAGCAAGGTTTAATGTACCACCAAACACATTATAGGTCATATTGGGGACGGGTTTTCACGGGTCACATGACCCAACCAACAGTGTCAAAGCACTGAAGGAAGACAGGCCTTAAGGATTAGGCTTCAGTCCCATCAGGTCCACCCCATCGTGCTCACAATAATACAACTATGAAGTATAAAACAAAAACACACAAAATACACACAAATAAACACAAATAAATCTACGCACAGTGAAATGGGCCCGATGTGACAAAACACAATCCACAGAACTGTAAGACCTGCTCATGTATGTGTGCTTATAACTGTGCACAGCTTCAGTACACAATACAACACAGAACAGTTCTGATATCTTCCCACTTACCTCCAGACAAGCATCATAGCTCAGATGTTGTCTATCGGAGAAGAAGGGGATAAGCGTAAAAATGGACGGGCAGAACTCAGCAGCTAATTTACAGAACTCAACTTGCAGACAGATGATGAGTTAACGTACAGCTGATAGTATATTGTACAAATGTTGTGACAAATTTGACATCAGTCCCACAGCCGTGCTTCTTCCTAGCGAAGGCGATGAAGTATGTCGCAACAATGGGGAACTTCTGCTGTTCTGGGGCGGGTGTGGCATGGTCGACTCCTCCTGCTGAGGGTGTCTGGGGTATCAACCAGACTTTTTTTTGAAATTCCGAGTCAAAACTGTGCACTCTGGTAAACTTTGGATTCCAACAATGGGCTCCTGCAAAGATGCAAAATATACTATGCTAGAATTCACAGAGGCAAAAAGCATAAAAGTACTACAAAGGCAGCTGACTGACTACAGTCCTGGCAATCAACATATGACTGATGTACCTGTCAGAGCTATCAGCCGTGCGATCATCTCCATTCACCTCCAAGTCCTCACGCGAGCCCTGCACAACCACAAATTAACCAATGTTGTAAATAAATCAATTTAATAAACCGCTCGAAGTACAGTTTTTATTCCAGTGGATCAGTGTCTTGATTCAGAGGTTTCAGTCCTCTTTCACGCGACTTTCCCAGTTGAGGACGATACCGACACGTAACCATTCCAGCTGTTTCTAATCTTAGTTTTTAACCCCGAGGAATCTTTATTTCCTGGGGGTACTTAAAATTTTTTTTAAAACTTCAATAAATTATTTCTAAATAATTTCTTTACTGCATTATGTAACTATATCGCACAGACACATAACAGTCAAACAAGTGAAGACTTAGTTTTACTTTACAAACCATGCATGAAATCAGTACAGCATTCTATGAAACGTGTCAGATGCTTATAATAAGTGTCCAATACTGGAGAGCCAGCGATGTCTGCTATCATCAAGCTCCGCAACCAGCTTCTAGATAACCTCTATGATCAAACACACCAGCAGCAAACTTATGTCTGTGAATTAGGGTTTCCAACTGTCTGGAATTCTTGCCGACTGTACAGAATCTACTGCCGCTGTCCAGACAATGGAGACGAGCCTCTCACCACAGTACAGTGTGCGGAATAAGTGACACCAGTGTTGCCTTCTGTTGAATTATTAACAGTTGTCAGCGGCCAGACACTGCATCACGGCGGCCAGAGAGACCAACACTCTGGCACCTACTCACTCGGCAGAGTTGACTTTACACGGCAAACGAAAAATGCACAAAAAAAACTTGGAACCTCAAACAAGCACGACTTGACTGGCTCTTCACGTTTCCTGTCACCTGTCCACTCTTTCCAGAAGCAGACATCTTCTGGTCGGCCACACAGCAAATGATGGTGGTGCCATGACATCGGCTATCCATTGTTGGCCGCCGAGCATTCGCTGTGCAAGGTCCCGTGGTCTGGAACTCCTTGCCGGACGACCTCCGTGCACAGCAGGACTATGAGTCCTTTAGACAGTGCCTGAAGACCTGGGCTCTTCTCTAGCTACTAGCGTGCTCAGCATATTAGAGACTTCGTGACAATTGCGCTATATAAATTCACATTAACAATTACTGTTACCATCTTCACTGTTACTAAGTCAGCAACCGTACTACTGCAAATGTGGCTAACAGCAGCGACTAACAGTCACACAATGTCACAGATGCAGAGAGCCGGTAAACTCACCATAGAATCATCGTGATGCACTGGAGTGAGCGATGGACGTCGTCGGGCGGCCAGCTGACCTTTAACAAGCTTCAGCTTATCCTTGTTTAATGAAGTGTTCAGCAGCTGAGTGCTAGGAACGGCCGCATTCAAGTCAGTCAACGATAACGCTACACAACAACAGTAGCAACAATTCTAGCAACAGAGTAGATGGACAGAGCAAGGTTTAATATAACGACTAGTCTACGGTCATCGGAGATCACACTATTACTTACTGAGTGCATACATTAATGTAAAACAGCTGGATATAAACTAAAATCTCATGTATGCCAGAAAAACTCTTTAGCTAGATTAACATGCATAACCAGCACGTGCACTGAATGTATTCGACAATCGCTGTTTTTACAACTGTAATGTTAAGTTGTCCGCAGTTATTCACAAAGTGCCATACAGTGCTCTCTAAGTTTTTTGCTTTACGGCACTATAATAATACTCATTTTTAATAATAATAATAAAAACAGCCTGTGGTAACTACAGTTTTACTTAGGCATGAACGTGGACGACCAAGTTGTGTAACTAGCAACTAAATGTGGGCGCCATCTGGTCGACCAACCACACCTTGGTTGTGCAAAAAAATTTAGCTTCTGTTTCAAGATTCTATAACAGGAGCCGCGGTAAGCTACTTAGCAAGAAGGTATGACTGAGCTATTTGCTGCCGCAAAATGTCATGTGATGCCTTCCTGAGTGAAGCGCTTTACGAAGCAGATAAATCGCTTGAAAAGTTCGCTGCAGCGTCGCGGGAGTGTGCGTGTTTACAAGATGGCGGACGGAGCAGACATTAAATAGCAACTGTATGTTTTATTTTGTTATTTTGCATAATATGAGTATTAACGGCCTCCACCTTTGTTTATGTCTGCTTTGTAGACTGCTGCATCGCTGCAAACCGTTAAGTACGTATGCAGCAAGACCGTGAAGCACTAACTTGCAGCGGTGAGTAGGTTAACGCGGCCAGGGACTAGTCTGCTTAAAGCAAAAATGAAACATCTGCAGTTTAAAGAGACTGAGTAAGTAAGTAAGTATTTATTTCAACTTGGTGGTCATAAAACCGAATAAAAATATAAAAACGATGTTCAAACAGTACATAAAACATAAAAACTAAATTAAATTGGATTATATACTCCAATCTATAAACGCAAAACAATGCCATGACACAATAATGACAACAACACAGATGGTATTTACAGGACACAGCGGCCGATGAATGTGTTTGTGGCTCAGGCACAATTGGCTGCTGCTGCATGCTTTCCAACATCTTCACCTGCTCACAGCAAACACATTCAATACACTCTCGACTACATGACCATCATACGCATTCAGCTGATCATTCTCAGAAGACAAAAATAAGAATTAGTCAGTAAAACATGCAAACGTGACATATATGTGATCAAATTACTTTGACCTCAATGTACTACTATCAACGTACAACCAAGAAACACAACATTAACTAGAGATGTCCTCAACAAGAAACAGACACAAGTAATAATCTAACACTGGCCTTCTTGCACTCACTTAGCTCTGCCTTGTACCATTCTCTGTAAGGGAAACACAGAATTATTACACAATATGACGGAAAATATAACTTACATGTACGTACAACTCACATTAGACACGACAGCATTGAATCAGGAACTGAAAGTTTTAGTCATAAACATGCCTGAAACAGATGAATGAAATAAACCATATATTCACAGACCTACAACGACTGTTAAACTGTACCGGTGTAGTACAGCAATATGCTTACTTTGGCCTGCAGTTCCTTGATCGCCTGACTGTACTTGTGTTCATTGGCAATGTGATCTCTCTGCATTGCTTCACTGCGGTCTAAGTGCCCCTTCTCCCTGTACAGTCATCATCATCATATACGCTCTTTTTCGAGTTTCATGCCTGCGGCTTTGTGCCCAAAATAATAATAATAATAATACCAGCAAACGTTACAAATTCACAACTCACCACTTCTAGCCACATCGCCTTGTTGAACTCGTTTACTGGTAATTACTGAGAAACTCCGCTGATATTATCACCAAGCAGTCCGTAACTCTTTCAGTGCTGATGTCGATAAAAGTCAACATAAGGCGCCGGGTGCTGAAGGGGTCGAGTACTGTTACCTAGGTATATGTTGATAAAAGTCGACACTCATTCGTAGCATTATGCAGCAAAGGCCTGTATATATGTATATGCATATTCAGCACTGGGAAAAAAAATAAAAAAATTTATTCGGCACCGAAAGAGTTAAGGCGGCATCCTCGGGGTCATTAAGACACGGAACGATGGCGTACACTTGGAAAAGAACAATGGCAAAAGACATGAGAAATTTAAAGGTGATCGGACCAAAGATGGCGAAGAAGCTCAAGATCGCAGGGTGCAATGGGATGTGGTCAGCGGCCTACGTTCCTGAGGTACCAAAGGCAAGAAGAAGAGAATTTAAGGATTTAGTGAAAGAACCAAGTAAGTCCCATTTTAGTCAGGTTCAAAGGTTCTCCAGCTGACTGGCTGACCCACCTACAAGCCTCGTGATACATGGCAGACCTACCTCTGTTGGTATGTATCAATCTTGGCCCGAGCCGTGTGATACGTGGCTGACCAACCTACAAGCCTCGTGATACATGGCAGACCTACCTCTGTTGGAACGTATCAATCTCGGCGCGAGCCTCGTGATATTTCTTCTGCAGATCTTCAATGTGTCGCCGGAGTTCCACCTCTAGGTTCTCAAACGCTTTCTCTTTCTCACTCAACAACGACTACAATCAACCAACCATTACACATCAACACTCTATGGTCAAATCACAACTCTACGATACAGCAAGAAAAGATGTTTCCGACAAAATGTGCAGTGTGCAGCCACTTCTATGCAGTTTTTGCACACTGCACAGTAACAATTTTTTATATTCAAGTTCTAAATACCATGAAAAATACAGCGACAGGAAATAACAAACTACGATACGAAAACTTCATAACATATTCACGTAAAAATAACACGTGGCAGAAAGAAACTTGACAAAATGGCTTCTGGACTTCTCATGCTCATTCAAGCAATTTTTTGCTGCCAACAGCGATCAAACTACCACGGCATTTTGTAGTCAAAAAATCATCTGGAAACCACAAAGAATGTACTGTCTTAGATCAATCATTCAACCAATCATGTGATCAAACATGTAGTGAGTAAGCGGTTGCTAGCATGCTCGACAACACTTACTACCATTTCAGCAACAGTGTCACAAACTATCACAAAGCGATCTCATCATCTTTCATCTTTTATAATCCTGACTAAATGCATCATTCGCAGTAAATTTTTGTAAAGTGAGTTTATTTCGTTGTACACATGTGCGAATGTCATATGTATTAAAATCTTACTTACTTACTTAGTTCACACACAAAAAGAATAATTTCTCCTGCATCAGTGTCAAGTAACGCGCATTACGTGCCGTTCAAAAACCACCAACAACTTCTGACAACAAGTATTTGTATTTCACTGACATCAAGATTCACTGACATCCTATTAACACAAACGTGGCAGCGGAATTTTAGTACTGGTTTTATGGTACAATTTCTGTATACACAGTGCGTCGTCTGAACGTGTCAAACTGACAGCCATATATTCACTACAAAGGACAAAAAACTCAACAGTACTATCGCTTTTAACACTCACGATAAGAAGAATTATAACAGTAGCTATGTGCTAAACATGGACGGCAGATCGTATGTCAAACCTTAAGTCGAGAACATTCGTGTTGCGACAGTTCGAGGTCTCGTTCGGTAGCACGCAGTCTCTCGACAATCATCTCATTCTGTTCTCCAACGGAAGCCAATTCCGCCAACCTCAGCTGTGCCACAATACATCCGCCGTCTGTCACAAATTCCTCGTAAACCTTCAGCGTGTGTGGACACATAAATGAGATGCAAAATAAGTGGATGATGGGCACGTCAGGAGATAGAAGTTGTCTGGAGGACATGACACAAAGACATGTCGGTGGATGATCAGTCATCAGACAAAGAAAAAGACGGACTGAAGATACCACGGGATGGAATTTAACAATACTGTATAAATTACTAAAGACAAACTCTGCTGGCACAATGTTGTGCTCAGTGCCACTGTCCTGAAGACAGCATCAGATGACAACTCCTGTGGGCACTCAAAGGCTCACAGAAAGGCAGCATTATGACATTGCTCTGGAAAGGGTTAACTGCCATTCATTCTAGAGTAGAAAAGATAAACGAAAGAATACATGCAAACCACTTCACTGGTACAGAAAAGCATTTCACTAGCAAGCAAGGCTCATTAACTAAACTGCAGTTCATAGATAAAAACACGACCGTTCAAGACAACGGTGACATCATCTCACCTTCATGTTAGTGTCACTCAATTCAGACTCAAGATTTGCAATTCTGCGCTGTTCCTGCAACACAGTGTTTTACATATTCATTCAAATCAAACTTTTATTTCTGTCGATATCTACAGCACAGTATTTAAGATAATACCCAAATTCCTGTAACACTGTAACGATACTTATCGCTGAAGGACGACTAATATTTACACTTTGCAAATGAGAAGTCGAAAACACTATCCGCATTCAGTGCTGTACAAATCTGAATGCAAATATTAATGTAAACCGTACAATTTTCTATAAACCTTATGCTTGAATGTTTTCATTGAGTGCGTGAATCATGACAATCCCTCATACGTTACAGTTTTCTGGATTGGGTTTTGTCACACTGGGCCCATTTCACTGTGCATACATTTATTTGTGTTTATCTGTGTGCATTTTGTGTGTTTTTGTTTCATACTGCATAGTTGTTATAAATTGTGAGCACAGTGGGGTGGACCTGATGGAATTGAAGTCTAATCCTTAGGACCTATCTTCTTTCAGTGCTTTGACACTGTTGGTTGGATCATTTCACCTGTAAAAACCCGTCCCCGATATGACCTATAATGTGTTTGGCGGAACGTTAAACCTTGCTCTATCTATCTACCTATCTACCCTCATACCTTCAACACAACGTGTAATGTTCCAAGTATTCACACAAGTCTCGGCGATCATGTTTCCACTGCTGCTAGATTGCATCCGTGGAACAACCTGCCTCTCTGCCTACGTAACTCGGCACTTACTCTCTTCGAGTTCTGCCAGTTGCTGAAGATGCATTGGTTTGCAGATACTGCGGCGCCCAGTGACTGTTGCTCTATGTTTAGATAGGTTTAACGTCCCACCAAACACGTTACAGTAGGGTTAGACCGATACCATGCAGGCGCCCAATACCTGATACTCGATACTATTGGCCACAGCTATACCGATACCGGAAATGACGTCACCCATAACGTGGGGCAACATATATGACATACGTTGCGCATACCATTATGTCATTATGTTTTGAAACGTACATAAGGTATGCATATGCAGTGAGTTCTTGGTGACATTATCAAAAGAAAAACTCATAAAAACACGACTACATGCATTATTTTTCGGTACGGTATAGGCTTGAAACTACAGGCGTGCGTGCAACTGTGTTGACTGTAGAGACAGGTAAACGAATGACAGGACTACTGGTATCGGCTACGATGCTCAAATAAGTATCGGCCGATACCGACACCCACCAATACTGGCGAGTATCGGCCGATACCCGATACCAGTATCGATCTAACCCTATAGGTCATATTGGGGACGGGTATTTACAGGCTGAATGACCCAACCAACAGTGTCAAAGCACTGAAGGAAGATATGTCCTAAGGATTAGACTTCAATCCAATCAGGCCCACCGCACCGTGCTCATAATAATACAACAACTATGCAGTATGAAACAAAAACACAAAATACACACAGATAAACACACACGAATCTATGCACAGTGAAATGGGTCCAGTGTGACAAAACCCAATCCAGAGAACTGTAAGAACTGCTCATCTAAGTGTGCTCATGACTGTGCACAGCTTCAGTACACAATACAACACAGAACAGTTCTGATAACCTTCCCTCTCACCTCCTGACAAACATCATAACTCAGATGCTGTCTATTGGAGGGGAGGGAGTTGTTGCCCTATGGGCACCGTTTGCATGTACTTACAAACTTAACAAACGATCTAATATCATTTAGCAACAAGAAAATCTGTAAATCGCCGGCAAACGCCAAACTATCACTGACCTCAAGAAGCTGTTTACGCAGCAGTCTCGGCTCCACTTCTTCAGGACTTGACTCATCACTCAAACCAGGATGACCATTCTCCTCATCATTCTCCTACCACCACCATCATCATCATCATCAGCAGCAGCAGCAGCACTAGCTAATGAATAAGCTGAATGGAATGCGTCGTAGCCAATAAGCTTCGGTATTTTTCAATAACTGCTAAAGTTTGTGAATATACAAAAAATGGCAAAACTCACGCCACAAAATAAAAAATATGTACATGTCAGTGGAATGACTCGTTCGCCAGTGTCATCTCTGCACAAGCTAGACCAGTTTTCACGAAATGAGTAATTTATCCTTGACGCCACAATTAGACTCGCATTGCAGCACTGAAGCCACTATAAGTTCTTTGGTTTGAATGTTGAATAACAGAACTGCTACACAGTGCATGGGTTAACAACATCGTCAATATACAAACAGCTAGACCACAGGAACTGAGCAATTCTACGGAGTATAAGGTAGGGTAAAGGGTAAACGTGGATTTGTATAGCACCTCGTCGTGAACACACCTCTAAGGCGCTCAGGTATGGCATGCATTCTCAAGGGATCTCACAGTTTTACCTGCACACCCCGCATACATCAGCTAACGGAATGAACCATACCTGCTTTTGCCTTCCCAGCCGAAGCTAGTACTCATTTACCGACCCTGGAGGGATGGAAGGCAGAGTTGACCTTTGGTGGCTGGTTGGTTACATACCGAAATAAATGTCCGGCACCGGGAATTGAACCCAAACACGGTCGCCCATCTAACCACATAACCATCCATATAACCAACCGTAACCACATTATCAAGGAGGAAAGACTAGTTGTCAGCATCTGTCATCAATGACACTACTGTAACCGACACTACTGTCCAGCAACCAGGCTTCAACCTTCCTCATCGCATGTGGCCTCTGGTAAACTGCTTTCAGACAGGTCAAGCTTCATGTCTTGCAAATCAGACGTTTGTGAATGCAGACAACTGCAGACCATGAACAACATAATCGACATCAACTAGTCAATCAATCAATCAATCAATCAATCAGAACTATTTCAAGTGGCCTAAGTGGTGAAAACCACTGCAAGGTCCACTATAGGAGGAAGTAACAGTAAAATGTGGACGTGAACTGATAAATGTTATGAATATGATCGCTGAAGCAAGTGCGTCTTCAGCCGGTGACAGAACGTATGTAAAGTTCCAGCAGATGTGATGTACTCCGGTAGATTATTACGGATGCGAGGTCCGGCAATGGAGAAGACTCAGGTGACAACCGTGGACAGTCTGACAGGTGGAATGTGAAGACAGTTCGAGCCGGCGGAACGCACAGCACGCCGACATGGGAGATCTCCGACGCGGGTGACTGTCCGATAACCGAATCTGAAGGTAGATTGTGATCACTCCGCAATGTTGATAACAGAGCATTCAACTGTCTGGACAGCATTGCAACTACAGAGGTGTAAGAATTTGACGTTTATGACGACAACATTTTGACAACATACCACAACGCTGTCGCGCCGTTCTCGAAGATGTTCCTCCTCGTCTGAAACGCGTTCTTCCTGGTCTTGTTGATTCTGCAGTCTGTGTAACATCTCGCGAGCCTTGGCAGCCTCGGCCCGCCGGCGATCCTGCTCTATTGAGTCCTGGATCAGACGTCGCACTTCGCTGTTCGATGGGTCCTTCTCTCGGCCAATCACGAAGCTGCATCACAATCACAATCAACCACACATCAACAGCAAGGTAACACCATAACTTGTCACATTTCACCCAGTTCGTTTGGTCTTCAATCTTACACTCAGTTCTTATCTGTTCTGCAAATCAGGCTGAATGATCAGTACAACTTTAAACAATTATGCAAATAGGACTAAAACCGAAGTCTCTTCTACGAAGGAGGTCATCTATTTGTTCAAGTCATTTACTGCAGCTAAGACCGTTGACCACAAACCAACCGACGCACGTGTCCTGGAAAGAAAAACAGCAGAGCTACGTACTGCACTTTGCCCGACGTCTTCCGCAGAACGAAGGCGGCGTGTGCTTGAGTCACACCGACCAGACTTTCACCGTCGACCTCAATGATCTGATCACTCACTTGTATCCTGACACACACACATACACAGTGTTGTCTTAGTTCATCATTTTGCTTCTGATAACATACATAAAGTTTCTTTAGTTATTGATTTTGCTGGTAGTTAACGTCATGAGTTACGCATGCTGACTTTTTGTCATTACTGCTTACAATCAGTGAAGTTACGACGTAAATTTAGTTATAGTTACATTTACTGTTAATGAAACCTTACACAGCTCTGCATTATACACTGCGTCTCAGAAAAAAACGTGGTGTCGAACTTTTTGCAATAACTTCACCAATTGTTAACCAATTTTGAAAATTCTTTCACTGTCGGAAACAGCAATGAATTAGGTATAATTATGTTATATATAATTTATTGTTGTTTCCAACAGTGAAAGAATTTTCAAAATTGCTTAACAGTTGATGAAGTTATCACAAAAAGTTTGACACCATGTTTTTTTCCCAAAACACAGCGTAGTTATAGCAGTTTTAGTTGCAGTCAGCCCTAGTCAGATGAAAACTAAGCAAATGTCCAAATGACTTCGAGTGAGATATGCATGAACATAAAGCAACGTTAGATAGGACTATACGATCAATGAGCATTCATAATCACTGTCTACTACAATAACATCAGGAAACGAATATATCAGACAATGAATTAGCTTTCCCTATTATTAGTTTCAGTTATTATTATTCGTTAGTAGTTTGGTTCACAATTTCAGTTATTATGAGTTATTGGTGTCGGCGGTCAATTTAGTCGTAGTAAGAGTTACGGTAACAAAAATATTTCACTCTCTTTAATGACATTTATCACTAGCATGGCATGCTTGTTAATGACAGACACACTACACAAATACAACAACCATGAACTGGCTAGCAGTTAATTACTGTTTCAGCTACGGCACATTTCTGTAAGAGCAGACACCTCCAGTTAGAGTAAACTAAAACAACATATTCAGACAGCGAGAGTGGACAGACCTTCCATCGCGAGCAGCCGCACCACCATCCGTCAAAGTCTTGATGAAGATTCCAAGCTTCTCAAGTCCTGCGTCGGCACCAACTCCCATCCCAATGATACTCAATCCAAGTCCATCGCTGCCTGCAATGTCATTAATATCACAGCTTCAGTATTACCAATGCCATCTACCGGGAATTAAGTAAGTAAGTAAGTAAGTAAGTAAGTAGTTTCTTTATTTAGGTCTGACAGACACAAACCAGACATCAACATACATAAAAATACAATGTAACATAGGATGGAAAGTTCTCAACATATACATTGAAATGGTGAAATGAAATGCAATAACACAATATAAACAACTAGTATATATCCCTAAATATCATCGTATGAAAAAAATTCTTCCTGATCAAATTGTTGTCTTACTGGCCAAGACAAGGTGCAGAATCTCGGATACGGTCCACAATCCTCCAACATAACCGTCGCTGGCAGCACTGTGGAAGGTGTCAGAGTTCCTGTACTTTGGGTGCAATCACATATCTGATGGATGCAGTCTTCCAGATGTAACGAGGCATACTGGTTTAGCCTCGGAAAAGCTGCAGCGCTAGCTAACCTGTAGTTTCGACGGCTACATTCAAAATGGCTAAAATCTGGGGGGGGGAACTGATGAACAATGCATCAACCAAAAACGTCTAAAGCTCGGCAACGTTCGAGCTCAAAGTTTGTCACATCCCGACTGGAAACATAGTTGCATCAATTTTCCAGAGCAAACCATTCCGGTGTCTCACTGGGGTCGATAACTTTATAATCACAAACTTGCCGTACACGACAGTTCTTTACCGACGATTACAACATTTTCTATCCAATTTGTCAACACTCGAGCAACAAAGAATCTGCACTCGGCGTGAACACAGCTCACCTTTATCCAGATCAACTTCAATGAGATCCATCTTCTCCACACGCTTTTCCAGCTCGTACTCCGCCGAGGCAGCCATTGGGTCAATTTCATCGTTCTTGCGGTCGTACTCTTGTACTGAGTATGTTGAGAATACCTTCAGACACGTCAACAACACACAGCCATGTGTACAATGTATTTAATTACACATCCAATTTAACCCTAAAACACTGGCGACTTTCCCAGGAAATATCCTGGATCAATCAGTTCTGTTATTTCCGCACTGCATGGAATGCCAGCAACGAATAGTGATGAGAAAGGTGTCCGTCCATCTGTCTGTCAAACGCATGCAATGCGACAAAACGGAAGAAAGATCTGTCCAGATTTTTATACCATACGAAAGATCATTTAGCCTAGTTTTCTAAGAAGAATGGTTGGTGATGGGTGACCCTTCTACTTGAAATTTTGGGTCCAGCATTGGAGCAAAATCGCTGATTCTGAACCGATAATCGCTCCCATCGCCTCAGCCATAACACCTAGCAAAAAAAGTTCAATTAACACGAATAGAAGTCAAACTACTCATTACCGACATGCTTTCCAATGAGCCTAAGAGGATCATCATACGTTGCCCCTAAGCCCGCAAGGGGCTCTATAATGCAAAACAGCTGTTTTCGTGTAAAATCACACTTCGCTTGAAGAAAATCTGCTACAGAGTTTCTTTGTGTGAAAACTGTCATCGACAAAGTTGTAAGGCATTCATCGGCCTAACTATCGCCGGGTGAAGGAGGTATTGTATCTGTGTGTGTGTGTGTCAGTCTGCATTGTCTGTGTCACTGCAAAAACATTTTGTCTTCTGCCGAGACCAATACAATCGACTACGTGTACCTAAACCAGTGTTTTCAAACTGCCTCAAGATTCCACCACATGCGCCTCAGATTCAGCTGTGCGCTGACCTTGTGCACTCTACAAAGGTAAAGTAAGGTAAAGGTAAACATGGATTTGTACAGTGCCTTGTCGTGATCACACCTCTAAGGTGCTTAGGTATGGCACGTGTTCTCAAGGGATCTCACAGTTTTACCTGCACACCCCACGTACGTCCGCTAATGGAATGAACCATACAACCTTTGCCTTCCCAGCCAAAGCTGGTACTCATTTACCGACCCCGGAGGGAGAGAAGGCTGAGTTGACCTTGGCCTACAAATTTTTGTATTACTGTTATTACTATTATGACGGCTGATATTACAATTTCAATCAGCATTAAGACACCGTCAACGTGCGGACCTTCATCGGAGATGTGCTGAATTTAACTTTGCTAGCCTTCTTTGCCAGCGGAAAACTGTCCTCATCCGGGTCGTCCTCGTGAAGTCCATCCACTTCGTAGTAGAAGTTGCCATCATCCAATATGTGGATTCCGTCTTCATCCGCTGTACAAACACAGCGACAGTGCAAAATGAAGGCATGTTATGGATCACACAGTTGTACATCGTAAATGCCATACAGACCACACACCACAGTATTACATCACAGTGAAAACTAACAGACGACAGGCATATCAGTCAAATACTACCACAATGTCCGCAGTGAGTGGGTATGCTGTCCGTACCAAAACAGAACATGGCAGTGTGCTTGTAGCAATATTAATATTATAAAAACTTAGCAGTTTAAAAAATGATATTACCTCGCAGCACAGTGACATTTTGGCAATGTGCTGCAAAGTAATATCTTCTGTAATATTTGCTGTTTTAGATCTGCGAGTTGACAGATGCCGTCCTTAAAAGGCGTTGTAAACTGCTAAGTTTTTTTATAATAATTGTAATAACAATAGCATCTACAGGTTCTACAACTGTTTTTGTAACTGACACACACATTACAGAATAAAAGCTATATGTGACAAACTGAACGGTGTACATAAAATACGCCTACAACCAATAACTACAATGTGGGGCAAAAAACTGTGCCATTTTATTTTTGCAGTAACTCTATCAATCTTTTCATATTGACATAACTGTTGGTCGGTATATACTCCAATAAATTTGAAACAAAACGACATCAAAATCATCAATCTCTCTTGAAGCATATCCTTACAGAGCTCTGTAAAACACAGCATGTGTGTTTGTTGTCAACGTCACAGAAGTTTCAATGTCATCACTGTGGTCTCGAACGTTTAAATGACATATCACACAAAGAATGACACTACAGTTCTGGAATAAGCAACTGATCGCAGCGCTGTCCATAAATAGACAAATACTGTGATTTCATTTCGTTTCAAAAGTGTTCACGTGGACACGGTCTTCAGCCAGTCACGCACACTGTCTTCCATCTCATGAAACGATTGCTAACCTCCTGCAAATGGTGCTGATGGGCATGTTGACTACTACTGCATTCACAGACAGCTAATATGGCAGGGTCCCAACTGCATATGCTTGCAAGACATGGGCCTTAAGCAGAGATCACATGTGATAAAGCCGGCACTGCTATTCCTCACAATTATACAACTGAACTGCAGCAATTGTAACCTGCTCTCTGTGATGCAATGATTACAGAGGCCATTCAGCCATCACTTGTCACAGTGACAAGGTGAACATAAAAATTATACAGAGTGCTTAAAACAAAAAAAAATCACCGCTCACCACAGCATCAGTGAAAAAAATGTGCCCTCAACAGTTGCACAAGGCTGGCAAGTAAGCCAAAACAACACTCACCACCATACTAATGTCACAGCAGTGGACTTATTAGATTGCTAGTGAAATGACTGCAATTCAGTGCAAGTTAGTGACAAAAAAAGAATTTATACACATCACCTGAAAACAGGGTTACCAACTTACCACTCTCCAGACAGAAAAAAATTCCCGACTTTCCAGACGAAATTGCAGACAATTTATTGAATAAATGCACATTTATTAACAAAACATCAGCTTGTTACGACGTTTGGGTCGCTTTTCAGCTGCTGACTAAAGTCAACTCAAAATGCTAAACATCAGACATGTAAAATAATTAAAATACAAATAAAGTGCAGGTAAGTACAGGTATAACATTCTGAGCATGTTACCAGTATCTTGCCAAGGTGTCACAATCAAACATTCCTCAATACACAAATACCCTCACCTTTCACTGACTCTGCACCTTGTGCCTAACTTTCCCTGACCTTTGCAAAATTCAATGAAATTCCCAGGTTTCCAAAAATTCCAAAAAAGTGATAACCCCGTAAAAACTATAGTCGCTACACATTGCAGCCTCAAGCAAAGAACTGTGCATTCAACAGACATCTAACGTATATAGCTGGTATGAGATAGATAGATAGAGCAAGGTTTAACGTCCCACCAAACACATTATAGGTCATATCGGGGACAGGTTTTTACGGGTCAAATGACCCAACCAACAGAGTCAAGCACTGGTATTAGATGTCTGTTAGTCACATCATAAGAATCATTGTTGTAGAATGTGACAATGCTAAACAGGTCGGCGATGTCTTCATTTTTACTATTTCTATGTTCACCTCTATGTTGTGCTTTTTATGTACGTGGTACTGCATCGGTGCAACGAACTGCACCATCGTGCAGCGCAGGCAAAATGCTGATCATTTAAAGGGTGTGGAGACCACATTGCACTATTAGCAAGCTTAGTCACTCTGTACGCACACAACACGCCAAGCACACAACAGACGTGCTCAATATTGTGGTAGATCAGCCAACCGTGAACAGTCACAGTCAGTCAGCCTACAGCATATAAGCACATATTCAACAATGCGCAACAGCCAGCAGAATCTTCGCTAGAAGGTCGACAGTAGGAAGTTATACACATCGAGGGTGGTTAGTTAAAGCATGGGTGTCCTTCTGTCAGGATGAACTACAGTGTATTTATTGACGTAGGAGATCACTCTGATCCAAGCAAGCACTATACACGTGTGCATTGCGGTTGACAAATACGTGGCAAATCTTAACCGATTTTTATAATTTTTGCACCGTTTTAATTGCACATATGCCACATGGAACCACAACAAAACTATCAATATCATCTTAAACGTGTATCCACACTACAATGGTAAAAGAACCACTCCTTGGCCATTGTAGATAAAGGGGTAGTCTATATTTGACCATAATTGTGTCAAATATTGACAAATTTCAATAACTTATGCACTGCCTTAAATGGAAATGAGTGCAAACAATAAAAGCACTCTTTTACCCATTATTTTAACAGTGCCACGACAATGACATCATCAATGCATTGTCATTTGCCGACGACGTTTATAAACAGTCGCATAGTGCTGTTTTCATTTTACCACCTACTGTGCACTCATTTTTAAAATGATGTGGGCAATTTTACAACTAATTTACGCAAGCCGGGTATTTTAACTGAGTTAGTAGTGAACATTATTGCTCATAATTATGCTTTTACCGACTTCAAACAATGGTTGACTTTAATTTTCACTGATCGGAATCGCTGATTGTTTTCACTCAGCAAAAGAAATAAACTTAATCTAAACTCCCGGTGAGCGATAACTTTTTATGCTCAGATTCGCGAAACTGCTGAGCATAAACAATCAGCAATTCCGCTCAGCGAAAGTTAAAGTCACGCAATGTCATTTGAGAGACTGTTCCGTTCAATGTACCACTCTCAGCAGTGTACCTTCTGCAGAGTTTAACATACACTGGACATAATAGACTGCATTTCGCTGATAATAATAATAATAATAATAAGAAGAAGAAAATTTATAACGCGCACACAGTCGAGCATTAAGCATGAATCGGAGGCGTGGTGGCCAGACAGAGTATGTTAATTGTTAATGAGCTGGGCTATGAGGTGAGACATGAGGTGGCGCTTGAAACTGTATAGGGAGGAACAATTTTTAATGGAAGTAGGAACTGATGAATCTTTCTAGTGTCATAACATGACGGTATCTCTGCTTAGCCAATAATGAACCACTGTCAATTCACGTATTCAAATGCAATCGGAAGTCGCCAAGTAACAACTTGTCGTTCGCCACTCCATTTATTCATGAGTCAAGTCTCAAGTTTCACCCAACAGTAGAGAGTCAATGACGGGTGAATTCAACGATAACTTAGCAACTAATGGGAAGTCATGACATCGAGGACTCAAGATCAGCCCAGTCATACAATGCAGTTCACTGTCATCTACACAGATTGCTAGACGTAGGGACATCATGTCAATCAGGTAAAATGACGGCAGACCACACACAAACAGGATGTAGAGACAATCTTTTTGCTCCTGTGACCTTGACCTTGACACAATTACCTTCATATATGAACTTGACCTAGATATTGTAAAGATGTACCTGCAAACCAAAAATGAACTATATAGGTAAATGTTTAAGCGCTACAGACAGACAGATACACAGAAAGATACGACACACGCTACCATGCATTCGCGAATGGTACGATTCTATGTCAGGCATGAGCTGGTTACTGCTAAAATTAATACATAATACATACATATCTAGGCAAGCGGCAGTTAAACAATGGACGTCGGCCTCAAAATCATGCAAATAAACGACCGCGAACTAAAGTAGCATGCAACCTATATCAAATTATAGGATTTGTACAGTTTTCCGGTTCTTTTCATGTAAAAATGGCTGAAGTTTTCCAGTCTCTAGACATCACTTTTTGAGGGTTTTCCGAGACTGCGCAATATCACAAACATAACTCAGTGCAATGTATCTCACTGCAATAAACTGCGTAAGACAAACCGGGCCAACAGCAAGCTGAAATGGTTATTCACAATTTAAAACTGTAACCCACACTTGTAATTGATTTAGCACGTTTTCTTCTGTGGGCATCAGCTACCAGGTATGTGGAATAATGTGTGTTTTAAAACCAATCAGTCAAAACTGTAGGACTTTCCACGGGACTCTGCAGAACTACGGTCTGTTTCGCAGACTATACAGTCCTCGAAATTTCAAAATTCCGGGACTTCTCAGGGTCTGTACAAACCACAGAATGAATATGACAGGCAGGCAACGCAACTATCGTTTTCCGAACTAATAAGTCCTTCACCAAACACCAACCCAGACACTTGTCATGCAGGAGCTTCCGGCGACGAAACATCAAAAAAGTGATGATAAAATGAAAAAATATGCGGAGAAGTTGAAGAGCTTTGAGGTGACATTCCTTCACTAATTATCGGTCGGCGAAACCTTTCACCACATCATGCAGTCAGAAAGACATGACAACGGTAACAAAAACTCCCAAAAAGACAACACAAAACCCGAGAATAACACAGACGGCCGGCAGCCTGGCTGTATACCTGGCTCTATGAATCGGCCGTGATACCCCAGCTCTACTGGGTTGTACCACACGCCGTCGTAAAGATGTCCGTTCTCATAGTAGTCTGCAATCAGCGAGAGAGAAAGTATTGGCTAGTCATACGTTTGTAAACAGTAAGGAAAAATCGGAGATAAAAGTATTATTTTTATAGTTAACTGCAACCGAAATACAAACCGAAATTATTTCTAACATGAAAATTTAAAAAAAACTGATAATTTTCATTAAAAAACTAAACAATAAATAAAGTTATACTAAATCGTTAAGGGAAAGTATTCACCAACCATTATTATGTAATGGGTGGTACTTGCAATGTTTAGCTGGACCTCAAATCCTTACGTTCTGTACTCTGCAGTCATTTTGAACCATTTAAATACTAAAGTGCTATTGAACAGCTAAAGTTCTGTAAGCAGCAGTGAAATTACTAAAATAGCTAAAACCACAAATAAATTATTTGTGAGCTCAAATTAAACTAAAACAGAAATTTTGTGTTAGCTAAAACCAAAATTAAGCTGAAATGAAAATTATTCCTCGTGAACTTCATTAAAACTTGAAAAAATATTTTCCGACGTAGAATAACACTTATTACGTTCGTACATTATAACTTACTATCTCACTCTAACAGGACATTAATCAAAACTTGCAACATTGCTTAATGCGTACTTCACAAGAAGGTAGTGACCAAATAACAAGTGAGAATATACAGTGTGTCTCAAAAAAAAACACCCCCATCCCCGACATTTTTAGCCGCAACTCGAGAAAGCATCGTTGGATTTTCATAATGTTTGGCACACGTGTAACCGAGAAAGTAGCAATCAGTATATGCTATAGTTTCCCACCACACCTTACTAGTGCTTCTGCACTACCTGAGAAAATGCAGTAGTTCAGAAATAGCATCATTTCACTCAAATGCTGCACGACATGCTTTGCCAGATTTAAGCAGTCGCCGCTAGATTTCTTCAAATTTGTTGACTCACGACTCATACTCACGCTATTGTATGATTCTCTAAATCTTATAATCTTTAAGATTCACCAGTCACATCTGGGCTGTTGGGGTCATAGGTCAGAAAAAGTGAAGTTGAGAGGTTTGGACAATGTTGCGTGCAAGATGTGCCAGTGCGCTGTCTTACTGAAGGACAAAATTACTATCCGCAATGTGTTTGGTAGCTATTAACATTTT
>Ga0049105_1000024_pt1 | contig 25877 bp, 15 predicted proteins | sample WorMetvaBAHAMAS1_FD_61260 | JGI IMG/M metagenome (GOLD analysis project Ga0049105, IMG submission 61260) | Worm MetaG Olavius vacuus BAHAMAS.1 | ecosystem: Host-associated > Annelida > Digestive system > Unclassified | place: Germany: Marburg | collected 2013-04-09
GGGCCAGAAGCTTTTGATGGTTTGACCTTACTAAGCAGTTTTTCAACACCATATGGCTCAACAACAATGTCTGACATGGATGGATAACTGTCACCAGGGAGGAGAGGGATATCAGTGGTATTCTCTCTAGTGAAGACTGAGGAGAACTGATGGTTAAGAATGTCAGCCTTAGACTGACTGTCTGAATACAGGCATCCATTAGTCTTCAAGGGTGCGATACCATTGTTGTCGCATCTTTTAGCCCTCACAAACTTCCAAAATGGTTTGGTGTCATTATCGTGAAAAGCATTACTGATGATGTTAACAAACTGTTCCTTGGCTTGCTTCATGCCCTTATTAAATTCGGCTTTGCATGTTTTGTAGCGAGACCACAAAGTTTCACGAAGCTTTCCATGACTTTTAGTCGCTCCAGTATAGAGCCGTTTCTTCTTTCTGGATAACCGTTTAATTACATTTGTGAACCACGGTACTCGATAATGAGTGCTAAGAGTTTTAGATGGGACATACTTGTCTACAAGCTGGGCTATCCTTATCTGCATTTTGCTGGAGGCTGATCTCTTCATGTTAATCAAGTTCGAGATTCTGCGGACCACTGACTTTAACGGACAGCAACATGCATTGACCTTGATGATCACGATAATGTCATTACTGGCTGTAGGCGGAGAAACAAATTATTTACAACCGTGCGGAAAGTAGTCGAATTGAATTGCAGAAGTAGTAGGGATGTTAAACGAAGTTTGAAAATTCAGAGTTTTAATTTATTAAATTCAAATCAAATTCAGTTTCTTGGTATTCGTTATTCGCTTGGGATAGTCACTCTGGGGCGTGCATTCAATAAGCCAGTAGCCACACAGCAGCATTGTAAGCATCAGTAGTGCATGGCTGAGAGTCCTTAACAGGTGGCCGGCGAGGTGAAACATGCAATAATCATTATTGCGTCTGTCAACATTTAGCACGATATGACCTACCTAGTGCATTTGCTCAATCTTCTTCAGCCCTGGACAGCAACAGAATGCAGGGGAGAAAACAAGGCTAGCTGCAGTGTGTGGAGATTGGAGACTGTATGTCCATTGAAGCGTTGTGAGCTGTCTGTGATGCTCGTGCTAGCATAGGCTTACTGTATTTTCATGTGATGTTTGTAACTCTGAAAGCTCTCACACTGGACCATGCGTGTACCGACGTTAATATGCTTTAGCAAAACTTCATGTCTACACCACTGCTTTAATTTGCACTCATGGAAAGTCTTAACTGTTCAGTATCTGTACAATACCGACCGATTATTGAACAAATGAATGCATGTAACTATTATAACAGTCACAGCTTTGATGGTTTTCACACACGTTTATAGCATAGATATCTCACTTGTACAGTTTAAGAGACTTTTGAAGATACTTCGGATTGGGCTGTGGTGCATAGTGACTGTTGCCTTTTTGCGCTGTGTACAAATATTCTTATTTACTTCCTCTACCAAAAACCTGTAGGCCTACATGCACTCCACCTGTGAAGGCTTGGTGGTGGTGGTGGCTGTCACATTTATCGCATGATATTAACGTCCGTTGTTACCGAGAACTGCCCAGTGTGTACTGTCACTGATGTGTAGAATGTAGTCCTATGCGTCAAATGCCAGCGACGGCTGTCGAACGATGGTGGACAGCTACAGGAAGCCTATGTGCGATCATGTTGCATTCATCAGATGACTATAGGCCTAACAACTGTACATGCTGGTACAGCAAGACGAATTGGATATGAATTCGAATTTCACAAAGTTTGAATTTTAGAAAAAAAACAAACTTAGCATAGTACCATGGCAAAGCATTTCGTAATGTAGTGTATGATGGAATAAATAAGCGTACTGCAAATATTCAATTTGGGTTAATTTTTTTTATAGCAGTTCTAAGAACTGTGAATAATCCTGAGTGTGTGAGATTCAAAGCCACATGGATCGTTATTGCAGAGTCTTACTCTCTTGCCATATTTGTACGACTTATATTCAGTGTAAAATTGTGTGTTTGTGGTAGATATGCTGAAACTGGTTCACAACAAAAGGTGTTCGTCGCAGGCTGCATCGACCACTGCGCCACAGTGCATTATGCTGCACGATGGTCTGATGACTATTGGTCGCAGCTACAAATCAGATGTTAAGATAATGCTGCCGTACATCAGTCGCAAACACTTTTCTGTGAGTATCACATTGTATCTGCCTGGTAGTTGAGCTGCCTTATTTGTTGATTTAATATTTATCGTTAAGTCATATCATGGTTACTGTCCGTTTATCAAATTAGCCTGATATGACCTGGTTAATAACTTCGTAAGTTATTTTCAGAGTTGATTTGCACATTTTTAGTTATTTGTTGGTTAATTAGTTCATTAATATCGAGTGTCGATTTATCACAGTAGATTTTTTGTTTATTTAGTACAGCAGTTACGTAACAGTGTAGAAATGTTGTAATCATGTTAAACAAGCAAAGAATAAATTAATAAAATGCTTAATGACCGTTGTAATAACCAATATTGAATTTTTATATTTACTTTATTTTAGACTTTGTATGATTAAATTTGTGTTCTCTGTTATTATATTTTGGTATGGTTATAAAATCTGTCTGTATTTACTATTTAGCAGTTCATCTGCTTGTTGCAGACTGTTAAGTGTCTAGTCTTGTAAGAGCATTACTTTTAGTGATAGTACCGGAACTGTTTCTGGTACTGTTTCGGCCCAACAACATCGGTCCGGTCCGGTCTCGGAACATTTTTTGTTCCGGAGCCGGAACATGCGATTCACCATACAGAAAGTTGGTGTGTGGCCCATGGGGGAAGGTGGGGAGTAGTAAGGAGAGAGTGTGAACAGCAGATGGGCGTAGGTCAGTACCCAACACCTGCTCCCTCCACTCAACAGGCCGGGCGTCGGGCGATCGACCGTCCATCCACGCTACTGCTAATGACCATGGAATTCCAAGAACCGGCCACCGCTATCACGCCCATGGCCACCCACGAAGCTATACCCCCCACTGCTGCCGTCGTCATCCGCTTGAACAGGGAAGATGTTGAGTGGGCAAAGTACAGATCAAACAATGAGGGGTTGTGATACGGAGCTGAAGCTGGCATGCTGTAATGTTTGTTGCATCTGTTGGACGGCGCGGCGGTGTATACTAACTCTATCGATTGTTTGATGTTCAGTTTAGTTCCATGCTACCACCGGTGTCCGATGTGCGAATCAGCCCTACTCTAGTAAATAGGCCTATATGCCTGCGTCTTATAGCTGCATGTAATTATGGCGTCGTCTGTCGAACTCGCATTTTAGGCTAACCGCAAGGTTCGGTCCGGTTCGGTTCCGGCCAGAACAAATTAGTGCAGTTAGTGATCCGGTCCCAGAACAGCGGCGGTCGGTTCATACGATCTCTAATTATTTTGCATATTTATTCAGTAAGTGGATGTTACAGTGTAATCAGAAAACTTCAGACAAGTATACTTGCTGCTGTTATTTGTTGAAAGTAACTATGAAGCGATGTGACATGTTGTCCGACTGGCTGTTGTTGCAGCTGACAAAGATTGACGGCCAGTTCTTTCTTGAGATGTTGTCCAACAGTGTTGTTTTTGTCAATGACGTACGCGTCGAGTTCAAACTGTTGAACCATGGAGCACGTATTACTCTTGGTGGGGTGCCGAGATCACACCAGCAGGGTTCAAAGTTTCCACCCGCAAGTATGGCCGGACCTCATCTGGTCTACGAGTACCACGTTCTCAAAGATTACTCATCGACCGGCATCTACCAGGACCCGGTGTTCCGGGCTGTTGATTTGATTGAATTTAACGAGTTCGTTGGAGGAAGATTGGTGAAGGAAGTGTATCATGCAGAAGACTTCAACATGACGCTGGTACCACAAGATTGTTTTACTGGGGGCCAGTTGCATGATTAGGGATGTGACGTATCCAGCCAAAATCGGCATCTGTCGGATGCCGATTTCATGTGCAAAATCCGTCGGATGCGGATGCGGATTTGTCACGCGATCAGAGTTACTACCAGCTGTTATAGCTACTGCGATTCGACTTAGTTACTTAAAGTTAAACAGTTACAAACAAACTAGCAGTGAATAAATTTGTGATTTGTGACGGCACTTTCAAATGCTCGTAAACTGTACAGATCACAAATCTGACATATTTAGGCCTATATTTTCAGTCTATTTGACTTAGTGACCTTCAACTTGTATGCAGAATGTTCCTCCAAAGCCAGCACATCGTGCAGCAAAAATTTCGAATCAGACACGATTGGATTTTAAATATCCGACGGATTTCAGATTTCAGAGAAAGTGTCGGATTTTATCAGATTTGGATTTGGAATCCATCACATCCCCATGCACGATAGAATGTCTCTTGAAATCATCACCTAACTAAGTATCACTTATTATTCATAAGTAGCTCTCGCAGCATCCGTTAAATTATTTTGTTACATAGAAATTATGCTCTAAGTGTGCATGTATAGTTATGTAAGAACAGGTATTATATTTATATTAATCGCTGAACACACAGTTTAATTTAGTATGGTTCATAGCTTGTGGCGACCCTTTGCCTGCTAATGAAATGAATACAGTTTTTCTTTACTTTTGAGTGGCATGCTTGTAACTGCCCCTAATAGAATGCACCTCATTTGTCCGTCTTTTTTCTGTGTGCCTTTACTTAAGAGCAAAAAAAACTCCGGAAAGGTTGCTAGTGTCACATTTAACTTGTGAAGTGATTTTGAGCCTAGTAGAAGAAGGAACATACAGTGACGGTGGTGCACAGATTATTACTGTGGAATGTGGGTGGCTACACATGATTGTTGAATATGCTGTGAGGGCTGGACATCCAGTTTGCATGATTTCCAACCATAACTTCACCATGCCGTCAGCTGATACACATTTACTAGCAACAGTATTTACTACTATTGCCAGTGCTACAGTAATTGTGTACCGGTGTCAGGTAATTATGAAATGTCAGGATTTTTGAAGTAATAAATGTATAGTATTCAGTTAAACAAGTTACAGAAAGCCATATTGGGTCTGTGAAAATGCACCGATGGACTGGATGCAGCTTGCAGGTCATTGTTTGCCGACTTGTCTATTATAACTACTACCACAACAGATGTGAAATCCAGACTTTGTGAAAATATTGCCCTCACCCTGTGCCACACACAGAAGACTTAGAGGTGTAAAAGGTTAAGGTCATAAGGCCGTGCCAAGTTAGCACATACCACATGTTGTATCAATCATCTGGACTGCATTCTTGTTAATTTCAGTATTTTGTCACTAGGAGGTATACTGGTAGTTGTGAATTGTACGCTGTTACGTATGACAACAGTTGGGTCTAAATAGAAAGCATACATGAAATACAGTGTAGCGGTTTTGTTGTTTAAAAAACTGTTTGAAATAACTGATCTTTTGAATAAAAGGTCTGTGTGCATGTGACAGGATGACATCGAGGCTGACAGCAGTGAAACATTCGGAGGTTTAGACGACATGACACTTGGTAACCAACCGACATCTAGCAGCAGTCTGTCACAGAGTATCGCCAGTACTGACACACTGCTTAGCGGATCAGCCAGCAGTAACTTCAGTAACTTCTATTCGTTCAGTAATACCCAGAGCAGCTACAGTAGCGCAGCATCTTCTAACTCATCTGCAGACAGTTCACACGCGGTTCATTCTGATAGTTATAGCTCGGTCGGCAGTGTGTATGCATATGATGGCAGTGCGAGCAGCAGCAGTATCGGTGCACAGTCTTCTCGATCTAGTCCTGAAAGCACCATCTCCAGTGCAGGCAGCACCGTTCTTGGTGCACACGCTGCTGGGTCTAGTGCCGAAAGCACCGTCTCCAGTGCAAGCACTGCTGTTCTTGGTGCACACGCTGCTGGATCTAGTGCCGAAAGCACAGTTGCCAGTGCAAGCAGCACCGTCCTCAGTGCACATGCTGCTGGATCTAGTAGTGACAGCGCCATTGCCAGTGCAAGCACTGCATTAAATGACACTGTCTATGCCATCGCCAGCACATCGTCTAGCAGCAAGTCATCTTCCTTGCCGCATTCACCTCACCACAGTAGTGGTGCCTCGAGTCTGTCTAACTTAAGTAGGTTCACCGTGAGTGACAGTGAAAGCGATGACGATGGACCTGACATTGTGTGGCAATGTTGGTCTCCCCAGCAGAGTCCCAGCAAGCAGCACATGTTGTCTAACAAGACTGCGACAGTTGTAACCGATGGTGATGGCAAGAAGTGCAATAAGAGTGTTAATAAGATCTGTGATGATGATGATGATGACGACGATGACAACGATGATGCTGGTGCTGATGATACGGGTACTGGGAAGTCTGCGAGTAAGATACATGCATTGTCCGACAAGACCAATGCGGTAGTTTCCAACGGTTCCGGTAAGAAGCGTAAGAAGAGTGTGAAGCCGGTGATCTATGAGAGTGATGATGCTGATGAAGGAGATGACGCTAGCTGTCAAAAGTCCGCAAGTAAGCGACGTCGCCGTGCAGTGTCCCGCGCAGTTTTTGGGGAAAAGCCTCTCAGAACACTTTCTGCTGCTCTGAAGTCGAATAAACATGGGTCAAATAAGAAGACCGTTGATGAGTGGACAGGTGGGTTTGTGTTTGACTGCCTATGAAGTTATGAATTTTTTTTCAAGCTAGAAATGTTGCTGTTGTTGTTTTTGTTATTGTCAGGTAGGGTCATTCACATTTGTTATCATTTTGCAGAGTGTACAAAACGTGCTTTTCGAGACCCATCTCCCTTTCTCCCTTTACAAGAAAAATTGGGCGTTTTTGTTGCTAAAAGTGCATGATATTACTAAGTCCATGCATAGTATCTGTGAAAATAGTTGATGTCATCAACATATCTCATTGAAGCGTTTGTCGTAAGTGTTCATGAATGTAAAGTACGCATCATATGTGAATACCTTTCTGATGGAGACTTGCATTGTGTTAAATTAGACTGGCAGTTAACTTTTTTGCCATGCTGCCATATAGTAACTTCTTCGACAGATAGGCATGTGCCTAAAATGAGTTTGCTGTTCTTCGGTGCAAACTGTGCTTTAACTAGTCAAATAATGAAGCTCTCCATTCTGATATGCCAAATCTGAGTTGGTGTGGTCTTTTAGAACCTCTAGAACCCCCTTCTACAAAAGTGTGGCACGGTAAAATGCTTATGAGGCATCATTAGAATGTGTATTTCTTTCTAATGGCAAGTAACGATCCTGTAATATTTTGTGACAAGATTCAAATTAATCACAGCTTTCTAATGTCTTTTACCAGTTATCAAGAATGAAATTCTCTACAAGAAAACTGAAGGTATATTATCCATATCAGTACACGGATTGTGAAAATTCTGCGGACTTGTGGTATTGATGGTGTAATGGTTAGTGTGTTGGACTTAGGATCAAGAAGAGTGTAGGTACAACTTGGCTGTTTATCAGCCCATAATGACGCGGGGAAGTAGTTGTGCACACCTGTTTGCTTTTGTTTACAAGCAGAATGTGTGTGTGTATGCTTGTGTAGTTTATCCTGTTGATGAGCCCAGACGTCTCGTGGTTCCTTTCTACAGGGGAAGAGTTCGTACTGCACTGCTCAACTTCGAGAAGTCCAATATTTTTCAAGTGAGATATTAGTTATTATATTGTTATAATAGGAAGTCCATTACTCGCTTTTTACTGAGCCTAAGATGATCATCGTACGTTGCCCCTAAGCCCCCAAAGCGGGCTCAAAAACCTAAAATGGCCGTTTTTGATTTAAATTGTACTTCGCGTGAAGAAAGTCTGCTACAAAGTTTCTTCATGTGAAAACTGTCAGCAACAAAGTTGTAAGGCACACATTGGCCTAACTATTCGTGCAAAAATGATTGGTGGGGGCGACCCCTCCTTCCTGAAATTTTGGGTCAAAGTGACCGTGTTGGAGCCAAATCGCCGATTTTCTATATTTTCGCTCGTAGCACCTCAGCCGTAACACCTAGCGAAAAATGTTCAATTAACACTAATAGGAAGTCCACTATGCGCTTTCTAATGAGCCCAAGATGAACATCGTACGTTGTCCCTAAGCCCCCAAAGGGTGGCTCAAAAATGCAAAGTGTCCAAAATTTGAACAATAAGCTGCGATAACTCCAAAACTGTACGAGATAGGATGTCAGTTACTATTAATCACTAATAGTAAGTCGCATATGGGCTTTCGATTGGTACCGATCTTGATGACCTTGAATCACTTTGAATGGCGTAATAGCCCTTATTTTACATTTTTTCACCAAATTCGATAGCTTTGTGGGCCTATTATGTCACGGTGTTTGAAGATAGACCTATAATGTCCATAAAATATTGTCTCCCAGTTCCAGTCTTCCACTTCGGCCAAAACTAACGCACCCTGCAGCGCGGTCTCTCTGCGATAGCTGAGCATCTTCTATGTTCTGTGTATAAGTTGTCTGCCTGGCTTAGTAAGTAAGTAAGTAAATGAGCACGTATTTGTTTGCATAATTATTCTCACAGCCTAAACTGTTGCAGTACTGTGGTTGTGTTTTATAAGCTTCACAGAATAGCGTGGTCTTCCTGAGTGCAGGAAACTGAGGCAGTGTCAGTGATGGGTCATGCATGCTCAGCAGCAGTGAGTTCCAGGGTCCCGATTTACAAAAAAAAATCGTAAGAAAATTCCTAAGACTATCGTAACATTGTCGTAAGTTTGTCCTAAGATTATCCCAAGTTACAGTGTTAAGATTTCGTAAGTTTATCCTAAGATTGTCATAAGATTTTTAATAAATCGGGCCCGAGATGCTCACTTGTTTAATATGCTGAGTGGTGACAGTAGAGTGATGTTTGATCTGTGAATGATTGATGTGTGGAACTGCAGTCGAAGTCTCTCAGTGCAGTTAGCGTTGGAGATTCTCGACATTCTTACACGACGTTGCGTGTCGACATGTCCGCACTTGAACGAAGCCTGAAGCATGGTGTGATGCCTTCGGCTGACATTCAGAACTTACTTGCAATTGCCAGGAAAACTGTTGAGAGGGCTAACATGGTATATAATGTTTGATACTGATAGTGTAAGGTAATGTAAATGCTGTTTGTGGGGATGTTGAAGGGGGCAACGTGATTTGCACGGATTAGAATTCTGTCAGACCAGCATATTTTCAGTCAAACTTCTGCAAACCCTGTCATCTTGCTGCTTTTCAGCATATTTTCAGTCAAACTTCTGCAAACCCTGTCATCTTGCTGCTTTTTTGTTGCTGCTGTCATCTCACATGGGACTTAATATGACTGTAGTGGACAGTATTGCTAATGATCATTAGCAATACTGTCCACTACAGTCATATTAAGTCCCATGTGAGATGAGACAGCAGCAACAAAAAAGCAGCAAGATGACAAGGTTTGCAGAAGTTTGACTGAAAATATGCTGTATCCCTGTATGCTGCTTAATACGGGGTTCCCACTGATCTGGAAAACTCCTGGAATTTTATGTTAGACTGGATTTTTGGCACGGTAAGTCAATTTACGCTGAAGTGTCAAAAGAAGGCATCTGAGTACTTAAGGTATTGTAAAACCATTTGGTGGTCAGGGCTCCACCCGGACCCTAGACCCTGCTGGAGAGCTTACCGCGTTATTTTTCACAACTTAATTTCTACAGCAAGTACCCTGTAGATTCATCCAGTTCACTGACATGATTGCATTCAATTGTGTTCGGTACGGTAGCTATTTGATAACTATTGTGGACCAAATCATGCATTTGATACTCGGTTGCAAACTATGTCCGAAAGCACCTGGCAAATTCTAAAATTGGACTGGGCATCTTTTGGAATTTTTTCATCCGAAAGAGTCGGAACCGTGTAATAGTAATCATTACTGTCGGTATGTGTGACATTTGGACAGTCGATATTTGAGAATCCGAGCACATCGCGACAAGGCTGCCAAGTTTCTCAGCCGACACTGGTGACACTGGCACTCAAGCCGTATCAGTTGACATCAGTCAGCTGGATGTCGGACATAGAACAGCGTGTTGGCCAGTATCTTGGCGAGTCTGCTGGTAGTGGCGGAGAGCTGATGTGTAGTCATGTCATGAAGTTGCAGTTGTCTCCATCGTCATTGATGTTTGATGTCGTCTACAATCGTATCCTCTGTGAGCCGGTGCCGCCTGACAGCCGACTTGCTAACTTCGCTGTCTGTGTCAAGGGTGGAATTCTTGCTGGTATGGCTCATTCGGTGGTCTGTCTAACACCATATTGGTTTTGTACACACAGTTGGATCTCTTGTCTGCATTTGCAGTGCATAGATGGTCAGTTGCATATCTTGTGCATGTGAAACTTACTCTGGTTTTGTCCCATTTCACATACTGCATTCCATGAGTATGGGGCTGACATCTCTGTCTGTTGCTACTAGGAAGGGACCAAGAGATCACTACTCTGTTTACTCGTCCCCAGTATCACCTATAATGTGTTTGGTGGGACGTTAAACTTTGCTCAACAACGCTACTCTGGCAGTAATGTGTGTACATATAATATTTGTCTTACATGTATATGCACCATGAAATACTGGTACGTGTATAGCAATGTTTTCATTTCACAGCATGTTTTATTTTATTTTGTTTTTCTTTAATATATTTATTATATATATGTAAGTTTTGTTTTTAACTTTGATTTATCTGTCATTAGACATTACGTACTTTTTGCCGACATCCAGCAAGTTAAAGCTCAAAGTACGTCCGACATGCTTACTTAAAGCTATTTATCGAGAATTATAGCTGAAACTTAGCTCAGCTTAATTGAACACTGCAGACATATCTGAGATAAAACCTTATGCAAATTCAGTCAACTATACTATCACACTTAAATAGGCAGTTGCCATTTCCGGTAAGATCTCTTTTCAGTAAGTCATAATTGGTTGTTCGAGCTGAAAACTCACTTAGTCCAGATTTAAAAGTTTACGCGGAATCATTGTCAGCAATGTATATTGTTAGAAATGTTAACTGTAGGGGCAGTGATTGAGTATTTTGCATGTCATAGTGAAAACCTTGTGCTTTTTTCTTTGTTAAGACTGCTGTGGTTAAAGTCCAAAAACTTGTCAACCATCCTATCCATCTCCCAAGACTGCAGTAATTCAGAATTTGCATGTGATACCCATGTTAACTGTCAGCCCTGTACTTTCACAGCGTTTCAGCCACAGATAACTATGTAAAGTGCCCTGCAGTAACTTTATTAAGCGTCACTTTAATCAGTACTTTGTTAATTAATGCCCACTGTTCAGGATTTTTCATCTTCTTGGCAGTTTGTCAACCATTTCACAACATGAATCACACAGTCAAAAGGTTAATCAGACAAACTAATTGAGACTAAAATGAAGAAACACATCTTTCTTAAAGTTAGAGATCGTTGCAACATGACATGACATTTTGTAGACCAAATTTGCACTAGCCACAGGTTATATAGGCCTGGTGCCAATCATTTTTTGATTGATTTGGCTTGCATCTCTGGAAAAAACTTGTCGGATCTTTATGAAAATTTTATTATTAATGTATCTTTGAACAAAGATGAAGGTAAAGGTAAAATGGATTTGTATAGCGCTGTCATGATCACACCTTTAAGGTGCTCAGGTGTGGCATGTGTTCTCAAGGGATCTCACAGTTTTACACGGAAATCTCCATCAAATTTTGGAAGTCATGCATCTCCACACTCCGTATATGGACCAGATTTGCTTTGGCGGAGGAGAGGTCTGTGCTCTCCGAATACTCTGGTTGATTCATTGATCGACTGTTAGTGTGTGTTTTACGTGGTGCAGATGAGATGGGTCTAGGCAAGACGGTGACCATGATAGGACTCTTTGTTCACAACAATGCCAAGCACATTCCACGCATTCCATCACACCAATGTTAGTATCTGTTTGTTCTGGATATCTCATTATTATCGTTTGCATTGTTTCTAGTGCATGTGCTGTTTATTTTACTTTACTGTACAGGGTGAACATAAAAAGTAACCCCCTGTGACTTTTGTTGATATGTCAGCAATGCATGCAGATTTTTGCTTGCAGCCATTTCTGCATACACTGAAATGCTGAGAAATAGGGGAGAAGTTTCTTGGTCAAATAGCATAATTTTGTCATTTTCAGAGATAATTAAATGAAAGTTGGTGGCAAAGTGTATATTTTTAACAGCTGTGTAAAATTTCCTGCAAAAATTAGCACGCATTGCTGAAATATCAATAAGAGTCACATGCCGTGAATAGAGGCGGTTGCTTAGAGTTGTATTATTGTAACATGGTGGAGTGGTCCTGGTGGGATTCAAGCCTTATCTGAAAGACCAACTGGCTTCCTTTAGTGCTTTGACACTGTTAGTTGACACTGTAAAAATCGTCCGCGATATGACCTATAATGTGTTTGTTGGGACGTTAAACCTTGCTCAGTCAATGCTCAGTGTATGCCGGCCACTAACTAGGTCCTATTCAATGATTGATTATATGTATGTGCAGCTGTTGTTGACGGCTCGCTGCTCAAGTGCAGAGCAAACCTTGTGATAGCTCCGAGTCACTTGACCAAGCAGTGGCAAGATGAGGTCACGGCTAATTGTCCAACTCTACGAGTCATCGTCATCACTACGAAATATCAGCACGAGAAGGTTGCTTGATGATGTTCTAATATTGTCCTCTGTGTTCATGTTTGTAGTTGTGCCTCCTTTGTCTCATTTCACTGGAAGATGACTGTTACATACCTTTCTTCTTCTCCTACTTTTGTCTTTTTCTGTTTACTTCCTCATCTTCCTTCCTCTCTTTTTTACCTTGTGCGGCCTCTTGGCAAGACCACCCTCCAGCAAGGCCTAGGGCTTAGTGGACCTAGTCCATGAAGAAGCCCATCCTGTTGTCTCTAATCCTAGCTAAAGCTATTCGTGAATGCATTCCGCTGCTCTAGCAGGTTCCATCTGTTGACCACCCTATTCAAAAAAAGTGCATAGTGATATCCCTGGTGCACTGAGTTTTCCTTAGTTTCAAACAGTGACCTCTAGTACTTTCGTGTTTTCATCCAACATAAACAGTTCATCAATTCTAACATGAGATAGTCTTTTAAAGGTCTTGAATAAATCGATCAAATCATGTCTATTTCTCCTCTGCTACTGCTTCTGCTCTTTGTCTTCCCCCTTATCCTACTCCTTTTCCTGTTTCATGTTATTATTCGGCTTTAGTTCTTTGAGAAACGCAGGCTGCTGCCATCACATGTCTTCGAGCGTATGTTACTCAATTGTTACAGTTGCTTTCACTGGTTACTAGTCTAGTCAACTCTACTATCTGGCAGCCATGGTCTCAGCTAAATAAATAGCTTCCATGCAAGTCAAGGTCCATGTGTCGAGAATCTGCACCGACTGGGCTTTGGCAACTAGGTTATCTGTGAGTGTGAACATTGCAAACCGTCAACTGCATAGTCAACGATATTTGAAGCATAGTTGAAGATGACACACTGTCAGCTGGCTGGAAACCACAGAGACTACAATACTCTTGAAATCAGTGAATGATTTTTCCCATGGTTGGTTTGTTACCCATGTTGTTATCATCATTGTTATTAAATGTTGTTAACTGGCCATTTTATGTTGACATAATAAGACGAATCGTGGACATTGTCTTCGTCGGGTTTTTCCTTTTTGTTCTTTGTACCACGGTTTGTCAGCTTTATGTTGAATTTTACTGCGCTCTGTGTCTTGTGAAGCGTACACTGCACTGGACCCATGTTGGATCCGCTGCCGAAGCAGGTTGAACAATGCATTTCAGCCGATCAGATTCAGTTTTTTAGATGTAACCTGTCCATAGAGACATACTTGAGTTAGCTTGATGAAGTGTATGTGTATGCAATGCTAGGTGTCATATCTGGACATCCTGCAAGCCGACGTTGTGATCGTGTCTGTTCAGTTCATCCTATCCAACAAACATTTCCTGAACATGCCGGCTGGACAGGCTGCTGCCACTGGCCTATACTACCTCGCACGCAAGCCAGGTCAGCACCATTATTATCAGAACTGTCATCATTATTATACACTATGATACGTACTAAATCATTTTTGTATGAAATGTTATGTATTGGAGGAGTTTTTGAAATTTGTCACGAGTCGGATTTTTTGTCAAGATCAGAAGTTGATGACATTCTTTCTTTCCTAGCATGTGAATGATTGTATGTTATAGATTGCACAATGCACACAGCACGCTTACCTAGTGCACTTTATTGCGTTTGTTGCTTATGTTTTTGTTACCTTTGTCGTACTTAGTGTACGATTTCTATAATAAATATAATATTATTGTCATCATTATTGTCGGGTTCAGACGATAAGACTGAAGAGTATCAGAACTTATCTGTTCTGTACAAACAGTTACTGCAGGTGAAGAAGGGTTTGTTGGTGTAGGTTTCTGCATATCTGCCTGTTTTTCTTTTTTTCAACTGGACCCATTTGTTTGTCTTGGAGTAAGTTCTTATGCCTCTGTGTATTATCTCTTGGTCATTGTCAGTTTGATTGTCAGTACCAGTGCAACCAATTACAGTAAACGACAAGTTTCTGAAATAATCTATTTTATATGCCAAGTGAGGTGTTATATTCCACTCACTTGCTTTCTGGTTATTGTACAGACAGCCCATGGGATAGATGGCATTAGTGTCCTCATTGCCTCCCTTGCCCAGGGTTCCCACACCTTCTGGAAAGTCCTGAATTTTTATTTCTAAAATTTCCGGGATGTGGAAAATCCTCGAAAATGAGTTTGGTCCTGGAAGATCCTGGAAATTAAAGTTTAAGATCCTGTAAAGTCGTGGAATTTATGTGTGGTTCATATTAACCAACATGCCTTTTATGAATAGAACGCCATGTGTAAATAAATGTATGAAGTATTCCTGCTACATGTTAACCGAACGGTTTTATTTGTGATTTATTTGCGTTTATCTGTGTGTATTTTGTGTGTTTTTGTTTCATACTGCATAGTTGTTGTACTATTGTGAGCATGGTGGGGTGGACCTGATGGGATTGAAGTCTAATCCTTGGGACCTGTCTTCCTTCAATGTTGGTTGGGTCATTTGACCCGTAAAAACCTGTCCCCGATATGACCTATAATGTGTTTGGTGGAACGTTAAACCTTGCTATCTATCTTTGCAACTTGTGATGAATGTTTGCGATGGATTGTACTCTCGCAGTTTACATATATATGTAGAGTAAGTAACTACTGTTTATCTGTATATAGGCTATGACAGAGTCCTGGAAAAACGTGTTGGGGGTCTTGGAAAGTTCTGTAATTTTTTTGTAAGCAAGAGTGGGAACCCTCGTTGAAGGATTGATGGCAGCCAAAGACAACATCATCAGCTCGATAGTGGTCTGACGTGAGCCCATCAGCTACATTGTGCAGTCCTGTCCACTGACCAACCGAACTTATTGATGATTGCTTCCTACTAGAGGTGTGCATGATACGGGAATTCTCAAGGGTCCCATGGGAATGGGATGCATAGACAGAATTCATGGGAATAAGAAAAGAACGGTAATGAGAATGGTGGACAGGAAATGGGAATATTAGTCTGGAAGAATTTCCCGTTAGTCGCATTCATCATATTTTTGGCATTATATTGTCAGCTGGCTCGCTGAACAATTAGCTATTTCTTTGTAGCAGTCTTGCGTGATTTGACTGTTTTGTGGCTCACTAGAGAACTTGCGTGTTTGTACTTTGTAGCTGATATATTGTCATTAGACTTGCATTGCATATTACTATTTTACTAATCTGGCACTGAACAGTTTTTTTATGCCTTCATGGTTTTTCGGGAGTGGTTTGGGGGGGGGAATGGGACAAAGTAGCAAAATGGGAATGGGAATAAAAATATGAATACACGGGAATGGGAATTGACCAGTGGGAATGGGAATACTGATTGTGTTCAGGCACACCTCTACTTCCTTCACAGTGCTGATGAAAACGTGACTGAGAAACATTCTGTCATTCTTATGATCGGTTAGAAATGACAAATTTGTATTTGTACCGCTAATGCTTTGGAGTCCATGGACATGGCTCGAGCTCCTGGAAAATTCAGGAAAAAGTCATCAATTTATGGGAACCGGAGAGTGGCCACCTAGGACTGGTTGATCACTGAACACAAAATTGTTGTGGCATCGACATTGCCTTCCTGTGATCACTGCAATGCCAGCGTCCATGATGAGTTACGGGGAATAGATATCGGTATTATTTTGTATTGTGCTTCCTTTTTTTCTGTCGACATATGACGGTTTTAAATCAAATTCGTAGTAACACAGTTAGAGCTTTTGGTAACCTGTGAATACTTCATACTGCAGGCAACATGCTGCATCAGATGGGCCCGAACCTGTTCCACTTCCTGTGGTGGCGGCTGGTGTGTGACGAGGCTCATGAGATCATTGTCTACACAAAGACAGGTGCTTCTGAGGGCCTCAAGACCGTCGTTGGGTTCCAGTCTCAGCACCGCTGGTACGTCAGTGGAACGCCGTTTCCACATGGACTGGACAGCCTTCGAGCTGCACTGAAGGTTTGACTACCACGCAGTTTAATTTTGCAACAGCTTCTGAGACTACCCATAAATTTATATTGTTTACCTTGGAGATAGTACCCGAACAGGTACTGGTACTGTTCCAGGCCAGAACAACGTCACTTTGGTCCGGTCTAGGGACTTCTTTGTTCCGGAGCTGAACCACGCGAAGCATTTTCGCTAGATATTTAGCGTATAATATAGTTGTGTTGTTACTGATTCAGTCGATCAATGTTGTTTACTTGGCAAGGTGTGTATAATTCTAACGCAACCTATGGCATAATGGCAAACAAGTACGTAATATGCAAACAAGTAAGTCATTTTGGACATAGGCTGTCTATTCGGTTGTACAAAAGTTAGCACTTAGAAGACGTAGTTCACATTATCAGTTTTGGAACAGTGGTGGCCAGACCGTACAATCACTAGCTGTAACCGCGAAGAGCAGTCTAACAAATGCAAATATCCTTTATGTGTGGTTCAGTTTGTTTGGGTTCTGGCCCGAACAAGTTAGTGCAGTTACTGATTCAGTCCTGGCACAGCAGCGGCCGGACCATACAGTCACTACCTACAGATATTTTACGTGTGCACCATACATATTTACCACTTTTTAAATGTAGATATTTCACAGTCTGTGGCTGGTTGGTTGACTTCCGACAATAGGTTATAGTTATTATATTAGTACTATTAACCCTCTTGCCCTGTAAGACATGAAACCTGGCTCAGCAGTCTGTATCAAGTTCGTATACCAGCTTTTCAGTGTCTGTGTCTAATTAGCCGTAAGGTTATTTGGTGTTAAGTTCGGCAACTGGACATGGACTGATTTACTGGGGAACTCAGGGATGAGAGAGTTAAATATGTATCATTTGTTTGCATTGTGGAATTATGATTGAAAATCGGGCATTGGATGACGAGCCATACAGGAATCATGTTGGCCTTTCACACAAAAAGCTTACAGGTGTGCAGGTAAAACTGTGAGATCCTTGCGAACACGTGCCATACCTGAGCGCTTTAGAGGTGTGATCACAGCAAGGTGCTATACAAATCCACGTTTACTTTTACCTTATTTTACCCACGCCTGGACTGTTCTGTTTGGACATTATATGTACAGTGTGATTCAAAAAAAGTAGCCCCCCCCTAAAACTTTTTCCGATATGTTCACTTATGGTGAAACTGTGTAACTGAATATTATCTTGGTTATTGCCCAAACATATTCCTATGTATACACCAATTTTGGTCCATTTATGTGAATATTTGTATTAATTGTATCACTTTCACTAGTAAGACCCCTCAAATTTTAACAGTTCAATTTAGTTTATTATGAAATTCATGAATTTTTCGTAAAAAAACAAGTCACATCAAATGATATTTAATTAAATATAACAGTTAGTATCTGTTAAATAAATTATCACATAAAATATACAAAATGTCTACCGTTGGCTGACACACATGTCTGCAGTCGTTTGTGGTAGTCTTTCACAGCGTTGTCAATGGCATTCTTCGGTAAGGCAGACCAAATTAACTAAAGTGCATTTTGAAACTCAGTAATTGGTTTTAGCTTCTGTTGTAGCTTGTGTTAAGACTCCAGCATTGCCCCTAAACCTGACAACACAGTGGATTAAGGTTGGGTTAATTGGGACCACTCATCATTAGCGATGAAGTCAAGGCAGTCTGACTTGTTGAAACTCGAAACTTGAAACGGTAAAAATGATAAGTACTCCTAGGAAAATAAACGCCATTTTGTTAAATATCAAAGTAAATCAACCAAAATTGGTACGCATATGTGGATATAAACTGGCAACAAATTGGCAAAATTCCACAGAAAAATACTTAACCTAAATGAAAATATTGCAAAAGGTTTGGGGGTGGGGCTACTTTTTTTGACTCACACTGCATATCTGAGTTGAATGTTTATGCCTATCACTCTGTTGTGTGTGTGCGTCAGTTTCTGGACTTCAACGTAGTGTCTGAACCGCGGATCATGCTGCCGGATGGCAGTGTGCGTGTGTCCAACGACTGTGATGTCGTCCCAGTGGCAACACCAGAACCTTCATCTTCTCGCAAGCCCACTGTGTGGAAAGGGAAATCCCGCGCCAGCGCACCTCCACTCGTCACTGACGTCAAGCTGAAACCGAAGCTGTACATGGGTTTCCTCTTGAGATTCGTTCACAGACAGCTGTACATCAGGAACACCAAGGACACCAGCGTTGAAGACTACAATGTGCCTCAGGTAATGACACTCTGGCATACTGACACATGGGTCAACTCAGCCTGGCCATCCCTTCGTGGGTAGGAGCAATGAGTACCAGCTAAAGGGCGGTGATGCCTCGCGGCTGGGGAGTAAGGACAGGTATGGTTCGTGTGTGGGTGGCAGGTAAAACTGTGATCCCCTTGTTACACGCGAGCCATATCTGAGCGCTTTAGAGATAAGGAGCTTATAATAAAGCGCTATATAAATTTGCCTTCTTTTTTTACAGGCATACACATATACACAACCAGTGGTAAAAGTAAGATGGAATGGATGGCGGAGCTCACCGTAAAGACCTTTATCGTCTTTCTAACCTGTCGTTCTTGCGCCTTGCTCTTCACCTTGTCTGTCCCCGTTTGGTGAAGTGGCCACCCGCCCTCCAAGAAATATAAAGTAAGTAAGTAAGTAAGATGATTTCTAAACGGCGTTCCTAACTAAGGCGTCACAAAGCGCCACGGTCCCAAACACCGAACAGATGGGTCTTCAGCAACTGTTCAAAGCAGTGGAACACCAGAATTCTGCAAGAAAGATGGCGGTGCCAGAGTTCCTCGCTAGAAAAGAAACAGAGGTGACGGAGCCGAGCTCCAGTGCACTGCGCCTTGCTTTGACCACTGCACACAACACACACTGGGCGGTGGTGATAGTCTTCAGAATAACTGAGAACTGTGTTCCGTGTTGTTCTTTGGTGTGTGATATCTTTTGCATTACATGGTTTTGTTGGTAAAGGTAAAGGTAAACGTGGATTTGTATAGCGCCTCGTCGTGAACACACATCTAGAGCGCTCAGGTATGGCACGCGTTCTCAAGGGATCTCACAGTTTTACCTGCACATTCCATGTGCATCCGCTAACGGAATGAACCATACCTGCCTTTGCCTTCCCAGCCGAAGCTGGTACTCATTTACCGACCCTGGAGGGATGGAAGGCTGAGTTGGCCTTTGATTGCTGGTTACATACCAAAATAAATGTCCGGCACCAGGAATTGAACCCGTACACAGTCGCCCTGTTGCCAGTGCTAATGAAGTAACGATCACGTGTTGTGCTGTGGACCAGATCAGGTTGCCAGTCCTCGGGGTGGAACGTGCTGCCAGCCAGCTTTGTTGCATTTGGAGGATAATTATACAGACTTTAGGCATCTGTTTGTTTGAGGCTGTGGTAGTGACATTTTAAGGCACCACCATGGCACCGTGTATGGATTTTCGTACTTACTGTCGTTTCTTTGTAGTATGTGGAGGAGCTGATGCTGCTGACGATGTCTGACGTGGAACGTGGCATCTATGATAACTGTCGCACACTGCTGGAACGCCGACAGATGTGCTGCCACCTGCAGGTCGTCGAACGACTGCAGAAAGTCATTGGCGGCGACATGTTGACGCTCAACCAAGTGAAAGATGTTATGATCAGTCACACTAACCAGGTCAGCTTACAACACTTTTCACATTTTAACATCATCTGTACTAGGGAAAAACATCCCCGTAGCTCAGACAGTTCTCTGCTGACAAAGCATAAGTAAGTAAAAGTCCTGAGGCTCGCCAGTAACCGAGATGTATTAGTTATTAATGCTGTTATTGCTGCAAGATTAGAACTTATTGCACATTCCCGCGGGGCCAGGGAAGTCTACAGGTATTCAGGTATTCGTAGGTGTTGCATGATTGTTCTATTGGTATTAGGTTTCAACCAGATGATGTAACTATATCTTGCTAAGTAATGTGAAGTGATGTCAAACTCGTGCGAGAAATTTTTTACATTGTATGTTCAGTAACTTTATAGAGTGCACAGTTCAAGTTATCGACATTTTTGGCATAGCTAACAGTTGAGAATGTATCAGGAATGATGTGCAAGGGAAGTGCAATACAACACTTTATATAAAGCCATAAATTCTAGAAATAGATTTAGAGGTGCTTGGACACAAGGCTTGTTCAGTAGGATATTACGAGCAGCATAATTTAAAAATAAACTGTCATTTCAACTGTCTTGTAAAAGCAGCTACACAATCCACAATCAGGCATCAGCCAGCCTTCTGGCACAGAGTTCCGGATACATGGTGCTGATATATTGAATGGTCACTTACCAGGCTAATTTCGTGTGATTGGCACGATGATGTATAGAGCCGAAAATGACCTCTGCTATTGATAATTGTATGTCCTATTTCTATAACCGCTCCTTTGACATCACTGCTTAAGCAGTACTGACTCTGTAATACGCTACTGCAAGATTTTATCTTGTATATTAGCATACACCAAATGACTGTAGTAATGTAATATAACTGCAGTATGGAGGCAGTTATGAGCCAAATCTGCAGCATGCTTTGTTGTCCCAGTTGCATGGACTGAGAGTGGGACGTTAAACCATACTATACCATACCATACCTAGTTTATTGTTGGTTTGTAGGTCATCTAATAGCTGTATTGCCAGCTGAGCTTTATAGCTCATGTGCTGCTGGTTCAGTTTTTGTGCAGACCAACAGAAACAATGTCTGCTTCGCCAGTGCACAGGTTATAATTATAATAATAATATAGCACTGCATGTGAAGCTTCAAAGGAGATATTGAATGCGTTAACTGTGGTTATGATGCAGGAGATTCAGCAGCTGAAGAACAAGATGAAGGATGTGGAAGCTGACGTGGCTGCTGCTAATGAAGAGCTAGACATTGAAACTGTCCCTCATAAGAAGTATGCCACAATGCTGTACTGACACTGCTGAATTAATATTATAAGTTAAATTAACATTCGTTTTAGGAGATAACTTGTCAAGATCATGTTATTTCTCCACATTACTTATAGGCAGTGCTGGTCGTTTCTGGTGTTTGTTAATGTTACTTTCAGAGAATGCAAATGTGGATGAAATGGATTTTCTGTTGTAAATGTTGTCCTTGGTTGTGATCTGCATTAGCTGGATGTATCCACCTGCCAGGAGTATAGGCATCAGTCAGACAATGAAGTTTCTTATTCTGTAAGCCCACTGTATAGAACAGTCTGCCATCTGCCTTGTGTTCATCTTGTTGGATTGCAAATCCTGTGTCATGCCAGCTTTGAAGAAATTTCACTGTTATCATGGAACAGTCTTCCTGCAGAATTGCACTCCATGTCAGTCAGTACTGCTTTTAAGAACAAGCTCAAACCCTATCTTTTTAATATGGCTTTTAACGTTCAGTAGGTTTCGTCTACCGCTATTTGTATTTTTGTACTGCACCTATGTTCTTGTTTTGTAGTAATAGGCGCATTATGAATGTGAGCATGATGATGATGATGATGATGATGATGATGATGATGATGATGATAAGTATGCCATCGCTGTTATGATGCAGAGTATATTACACTGGAACTGACCCACATATTCTGATCTAGTACATATCTGCACTGACTCCACCAGATGTCATCTTTGCTCTGCTGCCACCACTTGTGCAAATGCAAGCTAAGCTTGGCAACCATCCATACCTTTTCTGTTGCTGCACCCCTAGTATAAACAGTCTTCCGCTGTCTCTCCGGCTCATAGATTTGCATACAAAATTCCGTAGACATTTGAAAACATATTTGTTCAAACGGGCGTTTGACTGTTAACATTTTGAGACACTGTTATATGTTATAGTTCTTATAACTTTTGTATGTTCAGTTGCACACTGTGAATTAACGTAATTATGATGATGCTGATGTGTGACAACTGCCTATAGCTGAGCGTGTTCAGGTGGCAGCATAAAACCCTTATTTTTCGGGCAGTGATAATACCACCGGGCACCTTTGTGGCATTTCTGCAACTTTAGTGCCACTGTGCCATCTACAAATATTAAGACTTGCATACTAAGATGGGCGACGGTGTCCGGGTTCAGTTCCCGGCGCTGGACACTTATTTCGATATGTAACCAACCAGTTACCCAAGGCCAACTCAGCCTTTCATCCCTCTGGGGTCAGTAAATGAGTACCAGCTTCGGCTGGGAAGGCAAAGTCAGGTATGGTTCATTCCGTTAGCGGATGAATGCGTGGTGTGCAGGTAATACTGTGAGATCCCTTGAGAACGTGTGCCATACCTGAGCACCTTAGAGGTGTGATCACGACAAGGCGCTATACAAATCATCATCATTATACTACAAAACAAGAACATAGGTGCAGTACAAAAATACAGATAGTGCTAGATGAAACCTACTGAACGTTAAAAGCCATATTAAAAAGACAGGTTTTGAGCTTGTTCTTAGAAACAGTACTGTCTGATATGGAGCGCAATTCTGCAGGAAGACTGTTCTATGTAACTGGCCCAGCAAACGAGAAGGCACGTTTTTCGAACTTGGTCTTCAAATGTGGTATGGTGTAGCTGGTGGTGTCTGAGGAGGAACGCAGGTCAGAGCGTGTTACTCTTGTAGACATGAGCTGCAGTGCATCAGAGAGATAACATGGAGCCTGTACCTAACATGTACCTTACCGTAACATGTATCTTACTGACTTACTGTACTTGTGATTGTGATGTGTTAAGGAGGAACATCACGCAGCGCATCAGTCGACTCAAAGAGTCTCTCTTAGACCTCGAGACACAGATGCGTCAGCACAGCTCGGCCGTGTCGTACTTCGAGTCACTGGCAAAGCATCAGCTCGATTCTAGCAACAACGACGACTCCTGCATCATCTGCTTTGAGCCGATGACGAGACTCACAGTCACACCGTGTGGACACCTGTTCTGTTACAACTGCATCACATCATGTCTTGCATCCAACGGTCTCTGTCCCACCTGCAGACGTGCTGTCAGGCAGGATCAACTCGTCGAAGTGAAGGTTGCTATTGTGCATAATAATGACAATCCTAAATAATAATGTGTAATTTATATAGCACTGTAACATGTTTTTTCGTTACTTGGCACCTGGGTCTGGAATGGATTTTCACTTGATGTATGACTATCCAATTATTCATTCATTTCACAAGTGTGAAAGTGGTTTACAGCCATTTGAATGCATCAATATTGACATCTTTGTGTGATTCCAATCTGTCTTCACATTTTGTTATTGCCTCCGCCAAAGATAGATAGATAGATAGAGCAAGGTTTAACGTCCCACTAAACACATTATAGGTCATATCGGGAACGGGTTTTACGGGTCAAATGACCCAACCAACAGTGTCAAAGCACTGAAGGAAGATAATCCAAGGGATTAGGCTTCAATCGCATCAGGTCCACTCCACTATGTTCGCAATAATACAACAGCTATGCAGTATGAAGCAAAATACACACAGATAAGTCTATGCACAGTGAAATGGGCCCAGTGTGACAAAACCCAATCCAGAGAACTGTAAGAACGGTTCACCTAAGTGTGCTTATGACTGTGCACAGCTTCAGTACACAACACAACAGAGCAGTTCTGATAATCTCCCCTCTTACCTCTGCCAAAGAGGTTATTTTTTACCAGGCATTTGTCGCGTCTTTGTGTTTGTTCGCTAGCAACTTATGTTAAAACTACGGATCAGATTTCGTGAAATTTCACTGGAGACATATTATTGGCATCTGGAGATTCAGAAATTTTTAAAGGATTAAAGATTGTGCGATAGGTCATTTTTCTACAATTTGGCTCATATCTCTGGAAAAACTGATTGGGTCTTTGTAAAGCTTTTATCATAGTTGTATTTTTAGACAAGGAAGTCATCCGTATCCAGAGTCGGGATCCAGATCAGGACCAGCTTTGCCTCAGACCCACGCTGCATAAATGCTCTTGTTATTATTAAGTCAATATTATCACATAGGTGATCAGTTTTTCATTGGAGTGGACAATTAGACCTCCCACTAACCCCCGCCCCCCAGAAAATTGTGATCTTGTGCAACACAGCTTTTTCGCAGTTTTGATGTTTTCCTGAGAGCGCACAATTTTTGCCATGGAGCGCAATTTCTGCGCAATTTGGGCTACTTTTGTCAGTCATTAAGCGCCTTGCAAGACTGACAGACACAATGGTAAGTCACAAATCACTGCCAGATATAAACAATACAAAACAGTGACAAAACAAACCTGTATTATATACTGTGTAGGCCCGTTAAAAGTACAAACCATTCACAATCCATTGTACAGAACATTTGTGCAAAACATACGTGTTAGTTAAAGTGATAAAACAGTGGCATGCAATGCATAGGCCTAGGCTAGCATCAGCTGAGTGAGAGGAAGAGCTGTCCATTTAACAACTTTGAATTTGATAGTTTGGATGTAATTTGGTAGGCATATGCTAAAACATATAGAAAAACAGCAAATATTATTGTAAAAAAAACTTGGCAGTTTACAACGACTTTTAAGGACGACATCCGCCAACTTGCCATTCTAAAACAGCAAATCTCACAAAAGATTATATTGCTTTGCAGCACAGTGACATTTTTATAATTTCAAATATATCACAAAAGCTTGTCTAATAACAAACTCTATACGTTGTACTGCTATACAAGCAACCTCTTTTGTTATATATATTTATGCAAACAAAATTCTGACAAAATTTGCACGCCAGAACAGTAAAACGAGCTCGCAAGTTCGATGCAATTTTCGTTAACATTTGGCGCAATTTTCCCAAAATTTTGCGCCGTTTTTCCATTTTAAACACAATTTTCCGGGGGTCTAGACGATACATGTAACCCATTGTTATGTGTCGACAGGACCAGCCTGCACCAGCAGCAAGTGATGATGCTACCAAGAAAGAGGAACTTCAGCAGCTGACGGAGAAGTTTGGCACCAAGATGGCGTACCTTATCTTCTACCTGCGATACCTATTCATTGATAGTCCCCGCAGCAGGGTCATTGTCTTCTCGCAGGTGAGTGCTCCTTCAAGGCTTCATCTTAGCTTGGGCTGTAAGTAGGCCAGTTAGTAAATGGTAAGGTAGGATAAATGTGGATTTGTATTGCACCTCATTGTGAACACACCTCAGAGGCACTCAGATATGGCACACATTCTCAATGAATTTCACATTGTGTTAGCACAGCAGTTCTCACAGCCTAAACTGTCTCCAGAGGCACCACTGTACAGTAGTGTTTCATAAGCTGTGTGGAATAGCATGGTTATCAAGAGTGCACAATACATTCTATTTGGCGCACATTCTGTTTGGTGCATGTAGTGTATTCTTAATATTCTTTTTCTGCTGAATAGTCTCTGAAATTCACACTGTTTGTGTTCCATTGAATAATAGAAGA
>Ga0049105_1000025_pt1 | contig 25632 bp, 14 predicted proteins | sample WorMetvaBAHAMAS1_FD_61260 | JGI IMG/M metagenome (GOLD analysis project Ga0049105, IMG submission 61260) | Worm MetaG Olavius vacuus BAHAMAS.1 | ecosystem: Host-associated > Annelida > Digestive system > Unclassified | place: Germany: Marburg | collected 2013-04-09
CCGAGCTTCTGCGTAACTGCTGCCTGGCGTCAGGTCTCATGTCCGAATCATTTAACCTCTGGGACACAGACTCGCTACTTTCCTTCCTGTCTACCTCACGGCGAACGTCTGGACCAGTCCTCGAAGTCCGCTCCGTTGTCGAATTAAGTTTTTCTCCAACCGAGTTTCTGCGTAACTGCTGCCTGGCGTCAGGACTACGAGAGCTGTCTCGTGTCGCGGGCGGTTTTACTTCGGTCTGGCTGGCCCGCCTAGCGACTGGCTTTACTGACGGGTCAAGCAGATCGGGCTTAACTCGACCTTGGCTAGACGACGCACGGCGGATCTCCTGTCTGTCGACCTGGCAAGGTTGACCTTCACCACGCGGCATCGTCGTAGCCGTACTCTGCGGCCAGTAGTGCTCTGTCGTCTTATTCTCATCACTAGTGACAGCCAACTTGCTAGCATCTTGCTTCTCTGCTACCAACTGCTTCACCTCCGGACTTGTTGTCGGTTTCGCCTGATTGTAATTTGCGCCGTAGTTCGTCGTCCTGGTCGACGAAGTCTGATCATTCTTAGGCGTGATCACGTCGCCGGAGTCGACACCACACGCGGCTAGTAGATTCGAGTACCCGGTGGCCCTGGTGAGCTGTCCCATACCGGCGTCGCGTCCGTGGTCGTACGTGCCAATGAGTTCCTTGACGCGTCCGGCCCAGGCCAGGATGTTCTTAGACTTGCTGTCATCGTCGGTGAAGTTGTTGCGCGCCAGCGCTAGCGTTCTTAGATTTGCGCTAGCAGTCGATTCGTTGCCTGTTCTATTGCACGAATCAGGCGATGGTCTCCTCCCACTGGCTCTGTCCATTGTTGCTGAAACGGTTCTCTTCATTTTGTATACGCGCTGTTTACTGCATTACTACGCTTTGCCTCATTGGATGACAGCACATCTGCTGTTGCTCCTCACACGAAGCTTCCACCGCCTACAAAAGCAACAAGCACGTTTCATTTACAAGAATAAAGAGAATACAAAAGATAGGCCTGGAAACAAGTCTTTAAACACTTAGCGACTGATTTGGAGCTTTTGTGCATAGTTAAGCGGTTTAAACCGCCAAGTTAATAAGCTAGCAATCGGTAGGAACTTGGATGGCTAAAGTTTAGCAGTTAGCTAATGGCTTAGGCATAAGTGTCTTGGTCAGTACTGTGAAGATTTTTATGCACTGCTGCGTAACTGTAGGAAAGTCGTTCACACTCTTTTGCTTCTGTCACCAAGCAAGCAGTATAATTTGATACAGGTGTAGAATGGGAAGGTAACGACAGGTTATGGATGATATATGTGTGGTCTACCGTTCATAACACTAGACGTAAGCTCATTGCTGTCTCAAGTCTATGAAACGGAGACGATCGCCACAGTCCTATGTCGCAGAGTTGTGAGACAACGTTGCCTTACTTTGTCGTCTACTGAGTATTCTAATTATAGTATTTTGGCAATGAAAAGAAATCTAAAAGTCACTTAAAGTCTTCAAGAAGGCTCCAATCTTTATAGGCTAACAGTTAGTAAAGTCAGGACAAGTGATTCTTGTCAGGAAAGCTTGGCCTCAATCACCTAATGACGGTGCACTGGTTAGTCAACGGCGTTGACCAATGAATTTGACTGGGACCGATAGCTTAACGACTGACAGCATCTTAATAATTGACAACGATGACGAACGACGACGGTTCCGAGGATACTTTCTGAATGTTATGTGGCGTGACGAAGCCATCCATTGTTTCAACTCCTGTTTTACTGTATAATCCATCCTAATACAAATGTTGATTAGACTATAGGCAGACGATACTGCGGCTCATTACTGGCGAGAAATATTTATGAGTGTGATTATTAAGACATACGAAATACGAAACGCAAATACAAATAAAGTAAAGCTGCAGACAGTCGTGTGAGAACGGATCGAAGTTAATGAGAAAATATAGCTTCTTTTGTAAATCACTACTGTTCTCTTGAACACAGAAATCCATCAGTAGAACTGTCTCCATAAAACAACAATAATTCGTCATGAAAAACCCATACTTTTTCGCACTGTAATAACATAAAAATGCGCCAAAATACTAGAAATCAGAGGCACATGTGATGAGCATGTAAGTGCTCCTGTCTAGAAAGAGGATGTCGGTAACGGAGATCTCATTCACCAGAGATTATAGAGAAATTAGCAAGCTATCATTGTCTGGCTACGCTAAGTCTAAGATTCATTACACTACATTGCATTACACCGCGACTTAATACAAAGTTCGGCGAACGCTCGTTCTCACACGCTGGTCCCGCACCGTGGAACTCTCTTCCTGCAGACCTACGTGCAATTTCAGACTGCAGTTGTTTTAAATCAAAACTTAAAACCTATCTTTTTCAATTAGCCTCCAACATTCAGTAATCTTTTATCATTTTTTCCCGGTTTTATGTTATGTGTACTACCTAATGTGTAATCTTAGTTTTGTTAGATTTCAGGCCATTGTTATGCGCCTGTGTTCTTATTTTACTTAGTAATAGGCGCATTATAAATGTCTGATTGATGATGATGATGATGATGATGATGAGGATGATGATGATTCAATACAACAGAAAACACAGCATATAATGCCGAGACGAAGGTCACGGAGAGGGCTACGTCGGCGAAAGAAATAGCAATATTAGTCACTTCGTGGACATGACAATTGCAGACACCGATAACAGATCGAACACAGACTGGCGACCATGTAGAAAGCTTCGGTTTCTGCCGTTTCCGTGAGACGTATAGCAACCGATTTAGTTGTAGAAACAATTCTAGAAAAGAATCGTGCGATCGGCTTACCTGATCTGCTGCAGGTGATAGGCCTACTCCAGCGCAAAGTCTTCGCACAACGTTACTCTGCAGTTAGACTGCCATTTCGTGCGACAAAGCGATGACGTCATGTTGATAAGCCATCCGTCCATCTCCCATGCCCACAGCTTAGCGACCAGCGAAGGGGATCGTGGGGTCCTGGACCCGCAAGCAGAGGATGAAAACTTGCGTTCTTGCAAACTGGAAAATAACTGCCCGGAATACGCAGCTAGCTACCGACCTAGTTTCGTGTTACTATAATATCTAGTCTAGCTATGTTAATGTTAGTCAGAAAGCGTTAGGCTTATAGCCTAGCCTACATACAGACTACATCCTCAAACAAAAATCCCGCCTATACACTATGCCCAGGCCGTACAATCCACAGTATCCGAGAGACTATTTTTTGTAATTTATACTAACTGCATCACTAGCGCACTGCTGGTTGTAAATTTTCCAACGACTCTGAAAATGAAAGCATTTGAGTTAGCCTGCATGTCTCCTGTATAGGCTTTAACGTTTTCGATGAGGTCTAAAGTTTACAGGTAGACGAGTTGAGTTTCATTTTCCACGTGACATATGTGACAATGACTTCTCACCAGGGATGTGCTAGAAAAAGTAAGTAACAGGTCACTGCTTCTAACAGTCGCGATGGCATGTAGGTTACGTCTAGTTCATCGTTCCAACTTCAATACATGCAAACTTTCGATTTCCGGATGCTAGAATTCATTTCGCTAGCGCTTTCATCGCCACAATCTCTCAGCCAGGTAGGCCTAAATGCGTTGTCATTAGCAGAATAGCGAATCAAGTTTGTTCAATTAATGGTACGACTCCGCAGTGTCGGTTGATGGGCCATGTCAGGCGATTGTTTTGCTATGGAGCTGATGATATGTTTGGTTGCTGGCAGCCCGTTACGTGCCCCATACTCCAGGTACTCTTCCGTTCGCGCACCTATTGTAAGCCTACAATACGTGATTAGTCCAATCCGTCAGGTAAAAAGGCACTGGATACTTGTTACAGCAGCTGCTTACACCGTGCTTTACTTAGTCTGGCAGTTGTCCACTGATGTTAACTGCTAACTGGCACGCCAGCGCATCATACAGCTAGCTATCCAGTCCACTGCCACGCTAACAGACCATTAATGGACCGGCGATACAGCATTGTCTGCAGTCTGTCTAAGCAGTATGGCCCGGAGAGGGGCTCCCAGTCCCCAGGAAATAATCTTGTTTCGTTTTTACGTAGTTTATATGCCTAGTGATCACCCCCATTGTCGGTGATAGGCAACTAACATAATATTGTAGTTAAAACTCTTTTTTTAAACTCTTCTTTTAAAACTATTTTTCTGACCAACAATTTAGTTAAAACACACAAAAACAGTTTAACTCATCAAAAATAAACTTTTTACAACTAATTTGTAACTACTTTTGTGATAACTGTACAGCACAATTATACAGCGCAATAACAACGATTAAACATCAGCGGAGTAAGCACTGCATTTCCAGCCAAATAATCGAAAGATAATATTACACATTACAGTTGACAGATGGCAAATAAATGTCACCACAATTGAGGTTTGTCATTAAAACTGTGGAAACACTCACTGAAACAATCTCAAGTAACAGTTGGCAATAAGTGGACGACTTTTGGCTGGAGTACAATTACACTGTGTCTAAAAAAACATCCCCGGTGTTTTTAGCTATAACTCGCAAAAGCAAACTACTGCATTTTCTCAGGTAGTGCAGAAGCACTAGGTAGGGGTGGTGGGAAACTATAGCATCTACTGATTGATTACTTTCTCGGTAACACGTGCCAAACATTACGAAAATCCGACAATGCTTTCTCGAGTTACAGCTACAAATGTCGGGGATGTTTTTTTGAGACACAGTGTAGATATTAATGCTAAGGAGGTGGTTTAACTGTGATGCACATTTACATGCAGCACAGCACGGAACCGTCACTGACAATTGTCCGATACACAACAAACAGTACGCAAAGTGTTACAGCACATAACAAACATCGAACAGAAGGCGGAAATGCCTTGGTCCACGCAGTAATGAAGCTACGCGAGTTACATGGTATCAACAGAGTTTAAGTTCATGTTGCCAAATTGCCATCCATCTAACCAATGTTTACGGTGTTAGCTTATCTTTTTACCAATTTCTGACATCGAGCAGAACCCTACTCTAGCTACTGCATCGGTTTTTGACATGATAGCTGGTTCTTAATAGATTTTGAGCACACAATAAATAACTACATATTGTACATGGTCTGTTGAATATGAAACTGAGAATAAATGGTTAACAAGACCACCCACAGAGCAGAGACCACTAACACGGCAGATCTAGATGTTTTCTCGTCCAAAGATACATCTATGGCAAAATTCTCATGAAGATTCAATCAGCAGTTTCAACATTAAGTTGCTAATAGGCAGAAAAACAAACAAACAGACAGACAAAAGAAACGTAGAGTATTACATAATCTCATAGTTTCATAATGCAGTGTCCATCCAGTTAAGCTAACTCATTTTTGCAGTTATGAGGATTGTATCTCGCCTGTTCCCGTGGCTTAGTGAGCTAAACCATTATTAACAGGCGGGAGTGCATGCTGGGCTGAGAGAGAGCTCTCGTCGGCCCGAGTTCAAATCCAGGTCTGGAATGGGGTTTTTCAGCTCGACTGGGCTAGCAGGCATGCTGTTAAATTCTTGAACCGGTATAGACGGTTCGGCTGTGTCCTCTCTAAACTGTGACAGGTCATTACATTTAGGAATAAGGCTGCTTGAGCCATAATGAGTGTTGGCTGTTAGGTAACAGATGGCTGCAGGATATGCACTGCATCGAGGTCATCGTAGCACCGACTATGCTGGCTGGAACGGCGGATAGACTCAGGCCACTCGTTGTGCTTTCTAGATGTAGGATGCAGCCGAGCAGCCAGGAAGGGAAAGCAGGATGGTCTCTCCTCATTATGCTACGCAGACTTTTCAGCGAATCACTTCACTGAAGACTTATGCAAATCGTGATGTCAGAATCGCACGCGGCAAGGCATGCACAGTGCCAAGTGTACGGTGGGCTGGCTTTATACTGTGAACTTGGGATTTCAGCGAAATTAAAACTATCAACACCTTACCAACTACAACCCATTCTAGCTAACAGTAAGAAGAATACAATACGATTGTACAAAAGGAAACTCCCAATATTTTTTGCATCACATAAGGACACACTAGGCACAATAAACAGCATTCAAAAAAGAAACCATAATATTTCTCCTAAGTATGGGTTCCAATTTTAACAATTTTTTTTGGCAGTGATGTCTCTTTTTCAAGAAACAATCTAACCTTGTGTCAAATGGGATGTAAAACTATACTCTCTCACTCCCTCACTAAATCTTCCTTTAACGCACCAGCATTCAAACAGCAAACAATTCTTTAAGCCCAGCGAATAAACTACATTGTAAAATGGAAAAACCCACAAAGTTTCGACTGAAGACTGCAGCTTCTAATCTGTTAAGTTAATAAAACGTTGAATGAAGAGTTAAAACAGACGTACGATGTCGTTTAACCACGCCAACGATACCAGGCGCTGTCCTTAATTAGAAAATATTTTCATGTTTCGTTGTGCCATGATGTTTGTTCTGTCTACGACAGTACAACATCGCTTTACAGAATGCTGAAATGCTTGTAAATACTCATGATACTATCAGCATTACACATGTAAGGCATAAACAGCATCAGGTGTCATGGGCTAATTCTGTACACTCTGTTACGCATTCATTTGCATCGCAGTCTGCTAAACGTCGCTGAGATCGGAAGACATTTCACAAAACTATAGATAGTATATTCTGGTTTCAGTATCTGAACAAAGTACAGATATAAAACTGATATGTTTACTACTACATATTGACACACTGTCATCAACGGAAAATCGCCACTTTGGTTTCCTGCAAGCTCTGATCTATGGTAATCTCCTGCAACTTATCTATGCATGCATGTGCAGATATCAACGAATAGGCACTGTACCACTGCAGTAACCACAGTAATCTTGCCTGTCAAACTACATGCATGTCAGAAAATACCACCACAGATCAAAACTGTGGAGAACCAACGATAATACATCTTGGATAAATGTAGTTGTCGAATGCCGAAGCATCAAGATTATGATCATCTAAATGGGAGCTTTTAGTTACTGACATAAAAATAAGATCAATTTCTTAACAAGTTATCATGCAAAATACTTCCGGATAAGAATGCAAATACGATTCTGAGTAAAACATCAACGTCTTTTAAAACGATGTTCGACACACAATTACGTGACAACCCAGCCGCGGAACTCTGTATCTGCATCAAGATTATCACCGACGCTAGAAATTTAACAACTTTCTGTTATCAACTAACAAACGATAATGCCTCGGTACAAAAATAAATATGAGTTTAATCAATAACAAACACTAATTGGCGGAGATGATTTTAACGATTAACCAACTTAACCGCAGGAAAAATCTGCAGCCGTGAAATGGATACAAACATTGAAGCTATGTAGGTGGATCTAAAGGGGAGTTGACGGGGTAAAACCCCATCTACAATCTGATGCCACATAATTGAACACCACAAATGTAGTTAGAAGTTTCACTCAATCACACCCACAGTGTCTGTTATGCAACTCAATGTTATTTGAGCAATAAAATATTTATTCTTACGTTTATGCACCTTTCCATCTTCTGCGTTAAAATAGGCAAAATCACAATGACGTTAAAAATTATAGCAACGAGCTGTAAGTTGTTCACTGCGAGTGATTTTCGTACACGGTTACCGCCATTCCCTTTACAGAATCCCTAGATCCACCCCAAATGAAAGCTAGCGGCCAGAACTGACACCGTTTGAGTCCGTTGAGCTGAGTTCTCGTGCTTCCGACGACGCCCTGGACACGCTGAACGGAGTCTGTGGCTTGCGAACATTCCAGTGAAGGCACGCGGCAAGCGAGTCGAACCAGTCGTGCACAGGGTCATGGTTACAGATAGACGCCAGCGGGTATTTGGAGGTATTGATCACAAGGGAGTCAGCCTTCTTCATGATGTGGCGTTGACGACCGTCAAAATGTGCACAAGCATCAACTCGCGCATCAGGAGAAACTGTCACCTGCCGCATAATAATGATGATAATAAAAATAATAATATGATATTATGGATGGAAATATGACAGGCAAAACCACTTGTGGAAGAGAAAAACAGAATTATTACACGATGTGCTTGAAAACAAACTGCACAAATGAAAGATTTAGCACTAGACAGAAAAAAATCAGGAACTGACAGAAAATTTGGTAGAAAACTAAAGACAAACACACACACACACACACAGAGAGAGAGAATAATAATAGTAACATCTGCAGCAGCAGCATTCTTGACACTAATGTGCAGACGATGATAATATGTTGCCATATAATCTCACAATAAATGGATACACGGTAACAGTTTAGTTTAAGGGACAGAGCCTTCTAAATCTCCAGACCCTCTTTTCCCCGAGTTGCTGAAATCGACTGACTTTACCGTGACTAACAACTGCTGTCTTTAATTGCAATTTTTTAAACTGATATTTTAGCTCACGTCTGACTTGATTTCTCACTGTACTCTGTTGATGCCTGTATCACCAGCTGGCATAGCTACATACAGACTCAGCACAGGCTAGTAACTGTCTGATTAATACAGCATGGTAAACTCGTTATGCCCGTTTTCAATTTTCCCCACAGAAATCCCACAGGAATGGGAGTGGACAAAGCACAGTTCGGGAATGGAAAAAGAAATGTATGGGGAAATGGAAGTCAAAAAAAGTCAAAAACACTAATCTCGTTAACTGTCCGTCTCTGAGCACGTCATACACTTGACTGACTAGCATCATTACGATGTCACTATTACAGTGTAACAAAATAATAATATGTGATAAATAATGGCGTGTATGAACTTTATTTTGCGAGTTATATAAACATCATATTTAACGAGCTGCGCCAGCAGCGAGTTAAATACGATGTTTATACAACGATCAAAATAAAACAAACGCGCCATTTCTTATCACATATTATTTTTATTGCTAATTTACCTGCGATTTTGATTGGAACTATTTTGTAATGCACCGCAATACAATCAGATGGGTGTGACTTGGCCTACTGGGTCATGACTCAATCATTATGACTGGCTGCGCTTAAGACTGATGGACCAATCACAGTAAATATTACTGGGTCATTCATTCTGTATTTGCTAGTAGCAAATACGGCATGACCCAGTTACCGTCGTATTGCACGATGGATTAGTAATAATAATCATTATTACACTAGTATTATACGATACAATCAGTCATATAGCCTTTTCTCTCAAGGTTTTACTCTGAGCACATTTTAATGTTTCTATTTTGCCGATTACACGTACATCTGCATATTATACGAGCTGCTTTGGCGGAATGAATAAATAAATACATAAAAACAAAAATCATAAAATGTCTCGGCGTGAAGATCAACTGTTACCTTAACTTCGACACCGGCGGGAATGATGATCGGTCGGAATGAGAGAGAATGTGGGCATATCGGTGCAATGACAATTGCCGGGACATTGGGATGAACGATTGATGCTCCAGCAGACGCAGCGTACGCCGTGCTACCAGTCGGCGTTGATATAATGAGCCCTGACACAACACACAAACGTCACCTGACAACTGTAAATGTAGTGGTAAGGTATAGGCAAACGTGGATTTGTATAGCACCTTGTCGTGAACACACCTCTGAGGCACTCGGGTATGGCACGCATTCTCAAGGAATCTCATAGTTTTTTTTACCTGCACGCCCCACATTCACATTTATCTGCTAACCGAATGAAACACACCTGTAATGGTAACTGTGGTCCCACACTTGTAGGTAGTGGGTAAGGTAAAGGTAAACGTGGATTTGTATAGCGCTATGTCGTGAACACACCTCAAGGCACTCAGGTATGGCACGCGTTCTCAAGTGATCTCAGTTTTACCTGCCTGCTAACAGAATGAACCATACCTGTAGTGGTAACTGTAGTCCCACACTCGTAGTGAAGGGAAAACCAGAGCTGATCACTGTTACTAGGCAGTGAGCCTTCAGGTGGCAGTCAAAACCTCGCAGTAGATGGCCATTACTTTGCGCCAGGCCCAAAGTTATCTTCCCAGCCATACATACCACCTCTCAACTGCAAGTCCGAGGCTCGGCGGATTGCACCAGCAGCCCACCACAGCACCTGTGAAATGGCGTTCTCTTTGAGAGCAAATACTTTGAAGGTAAAATTGCATAAGACATTACCTATAGCACAGAGAAAAAGTTGTCTGTTCATTTTATGTTACCGTATTTCACAAGTGCTGTAGTTGCTGTGTGTCCACCGACCCATCAACAGGGTGGCGATCTACCTTCAAATTGTGTTAACAGGCACATGTTGCACATGTGGTACATGGTTTACTGTTGTCTGCATTCACAGACACAGATTGTGCAAGACCCTATCTGTGCAGGTTTGTAAGACCAGAGACCATTTGTTACGAAGTATGTCAAAACCTGGCTGTCACATACTGTATCATTAATAATGATACAGAGACCAATGTTTAAAAGTCCGACAGATCTTACATACTGAGACGTAACTCCTACAGTTCTCTTGCAACACCAGGCAAGGAACTGTCTTCATTGGGTACAACGACCTGCAACACTTCTTACTTTGTCGTCAGTCCTAGTGATGTTCACTGCTTGAAACCATCCTGCATGAGTGTGTCTTGCGGTGTCTTCTTTGGTCGGCCTATTCTTTTACTTCCACTTTTCGAAGTTTTGTCACACTGGGCCCATTTCGCTGTGCATGGGTTTGTTTGTGTTTGTCTGTGTGTATTTTGTGTGTTTTTTGTTTCATACAGCATAGTTGTTGTATTACTGTGAGCATGGTGGGTGGACCTGATGGGATTGAAGCCTAATCCTTAGGAACATATCTTCCTTCAGTGCTTTGACACTGCTGGTTGGGTCATTTGACGTGTAAAAACCCGTCCCCAATATGACCTGTAATGTGTTTGGTGGGATGTTAAACCTTGCTCTATCTATCTGTTCGAAGTCGAGATTATTGCCGTGCTGACTGGTCTTGTCCGATTAATCTTCTATGTCGGCATGTCAGTGTCCTGCAAGTTAGCTCTGCCAGCTCAGTGTAGCAGATCTTCGCTTGCTAACTTATCCCTCCATGAGACTCCCAATAACAATGAAACAGCTTGACTGACACTGACACATCCGCTATTCTAGGTAATTTGACACATGGTATTATTGACTGAAATGGTCATGTTCGGTGTACTTACCGTCACCCTGAACCACTGTGACCTGCCGACCCTGAATATATAGGTCAAGCTGACACAGATACGGACTCGCACCACGGTCGATGACGACCTCATTCAACACCTATGACAACACAGTCCGCTATGAGAAATTATGACATTCTCTCCCAACTACACACAGTACAATGCTTCTACACTGTTCAGCCTCTAACATCAAATCTTGGTTCAAGACATCTGGTGTTCTTGTTCACAGCATAGATCAGCATTTTGCCCACCCCTGCAATGCATGGCCCAGTTGCGATCCGTACCATAGATGACACGTGTATTATCAGCAAAATCTTTCAGTCTGGAACTCAACAATTACATCATACAACCGTAGGTCTTTGGCGCCATTCAGCAGCAGTTTTGGGTGCAGTTTTAAAAACTGAACCATTTGACATTGCCTATACAGTGAACATGAACTCTCAGCATACATTTACAAAGTATCTCTATTTGTCCACAACACACAGCACTAATGTGTTTTGATTAACTGAGTGCTTAGATTTTGTGCTACCTTTAAATGCAACAACTCTAAGTTATGAAAGAATACTAGCTAACTGACTTCGGTTGGTGCGCCTTCCGCTACAGCTCTCCTCCAAATGGAATTCAATTCCTACTTCCATTAAAAATTGTTCCCTCCCCATACAGTTTCAAGCGCCACCTCAAGGATCACCTCATAGCCCAGCTCATTAACAATTAGCCCTAACATACTCCATCCAGCCACTTGGCGTCTGCCCGCGTCTCCGATTCATACTTTATGCTTGACTATGTGCGTGTTATAAATTTTCTTATTATTATTATTATATTATTAATAACATCACAGGTGAACTGAGCTCGGCTGAGAGATGCAATACCATAATCTGATGTTTCTTCTGCAAGCTGGCTGTGCAGTTTTCCTCAGCACGAGTGATCATACACAGCAGTCTTGTACGCAGCATCAGACGAACTGACGGACTTTCTACCCATCAACAACATCAAACACCACAGGATGTACTCAACAACAGTGTGTTCAATGCCAGATCGCCTTGAGGATGCTATACATTGATTGATTGAGTAAGGTTTAACGTCCCACCAAACACATTATAGGTCATATCGGGGACGGGTTTATACAGGTTCTACTGAGTTTGCCAAGAGGTTGTTCAATTACCTTGCACCTACAATTTGGAGCAACATAGCCTCGACATCCAACTTTCGCGTACCCTCCCACCTTTAAACGCCATCTTAGATTTAGATAGCTATAGTTCTTCACTGCCGCCATAAGAAATAATGTTTTCAGATATCACGTTAATCGTTCCTTCGTCAGTTGTATCTTGTATGCTGATGATGTTATCTTATTATCTGCTTCCTTGGCTGTGTTACAGGACATGCTTCATATGGTACATCTTACGGCCAGTGATTTGTTGCTTAAATATAATGCTGATAAGTCGTATGGTATAGATTTTGGACCAAATGCTGGTAATCTCCTTCCCTGTCTGTTGGAGGTAAAACCCTCAATTGATGTAGTACAGTTCAGTACTCAGTCTCCGGTAAACACCTGAGAATTGATTTTGATGCGGTAAAACGGAATTTGTATTCAGCATGTAACTGTGTACTTAGTAACAGCAACTGTAGTGATGAGTTAATTCAACTAATCAACTTCAGCTTCAGGAGTCTTATTGTCTTCCTATATTAACATTTGCTTTCCCAGGTCTTCGAGCTAATGCCTCTCAGGTTAGGGATCTTAATGTCTGTTGGAATAGTGTGTACAGGAAAATATTCCATTACAACAGACGGGAGTCAGTTAAATGTTGTATAGAAGGCCTGGGATGCATTGATATCATGCACATTCTCGCCTTTCGAACATTAAATTTTGGAGAAGCCTGAGACAGTCCAATATTCTTCGTGTTTTTAGTAAGGAACGTGATCATATGATCTTATTGAGAACATATTCATGTACTACTACAGACAGCAGTGGTATCTTGAAGTGTAACATTCTTAGGCATCATTCCAGTGTTGTGCCCCACGTGAGGTTACTGGGTAATTGACTGTCTTTTTTATGTATATTTGTGTACTGCTTGTTACTTATTTTTTGTGTGTGTACTTCTGCCGACGGCGAATAAACGTGTTCAATAATAACAACAACAACCGACCAACCTTGAAGAACATCTTCAACCTTCTCCTGATACTCAAAGAACTCAAACGGCGACAGAAAACCAAGAGAGCCGAGATGGAACGCCATCACTGGAGGCACACTTTCCTGCAATTACAGCAGAAACAGATAAGTATGCAAGCAAGTTTATTAGTCAAAAGTTCTAGCTCAAGCATAACAGACAGACACGCAGACATATGTGACTGAAAACATTCTATGGTGCATGCACTCGTGGTAAAAACTCACAAATTGATAAAATGCATCTTCAGAACCAGCTTTTCTCAGCTAAACAAAAGCGAACTTCTAAAACTAGAGATCGTCCACATAAGACTTGTTTTATAACATCGGCACATGAAAACGACCAAGTCTACTTCAGGTAGACCCAGCTATTTGTCAACCTGGCTTTAACATGCCTTGGCACTTGCTAACAATTAGTATGTCACCACCTCCAAAGTTCCCACCGAATGGCAAGACAGAACTGTGTATATATTACTGTCATTATTAACGCTGTAAATTTCTACACGTCCAAAAAGTGCAAACCGTAGCTGAATTGCGGACAAAATCGTAAAAAGTTAGCAGTCAATTCGTGGTTAGAATAGTAGGATATTATAAAAAAACATTATATTTAGGTTTTAGGGTTGAAAATGAACAACACTCATTCAACATTTAGCAATAGCGCAAGGATGTCACGTCAGATCACTCAGTTAATGAACACTGACATTTTAATTTAAATTTAATGAGCGTTTACCAGTACGTCATTGACCACATGAATTAATTGCATGATGAATTTTTGACGACTGATAATAAATGTTAGGAAGAAATTGTCCAATTTGTGGCAATCACAGAAATTGTGGGAAAACTTGAAATTAGTGGAGGTAGCTCAAGTTCATGAATTTTGCGAATCCAGCGATGCCGCAAAAAATTTAGAGCCTTATCATTATCATGATCCATATGTCCCTGTGCCAATTAGTTGCTGAAAACTGTATGCAGCATTGAATGAATTTTACCTGAAAGAGTGTAGATGCATACAGCAATGTACCATCTCCACCGAGGCATATGATAAGGTCAATCTTCCCAGAAAGTTTATCTTCATCTGATCAAACACAACATATAACACTCGATATTTTAGAAAAAAATAAAAAAAATAGTGACAAGCTCAAATCATTTGGCGTAATTTCCACACTCAACCCACAACCGTTCAATGTTACGACTTAAGGGGGGACAGGTGACTGATGCAGAAATACGTATAGAGATATCGTGAACTGACAACAACAGGCACTAGAGCTGAGCTACTCCACTTAAGACAGAACCAAATAAAACAGATTATTAAAGAAGATTTAACCTCCAACAGGCATTAATGGTACTGATAATGACGATGACAAGGATGATGATGATAATTAGGAACTAACAATTCAAGTTAAAGTTGAAGATAAGCAAAGTTTAACATCCCACCAAACACATTATAGGTCATATAGGGGACGGGTTTTTACAGGTGAAATGACCCAACCAACAGTGTTAAAGCACCGAAGGAAGACAGGTCCTCCCCACTGTGTTACAAAATATAGCACATGTGCAGCACGGTTCACACACCAATGTTATCTCCAAAAATGTGTGTTCTAACCTTCATTAAACGTAAAGAGCATATCTCGTATGACAGCGAATGCCGGCTGCTTGGATATCAACTCATCGTCGAACACTTTGCTCTCCACATAGACGTCCATCTTCTTCGTCTGTTCACAGCAGAGAAGTGTAAATGCAAGTTTACACAGCGCTGCGAAGTCCAACTGCACAAAAGTGACAGGAAATCACAGTGTAGCACGTTAGTGCGTACACTGTTGTAAGGGCAATACCTCCAGTCACTGGAAGATAGCGATTTTTGGCCACTTGGGGCTCAGAAACCCCTGAACCGATCGAGTTGAAATTTACAGAGAATACAGTAAAAACAACAGACCTGGACTGTTTCATGTCCGATGTTATATGCATCTGTGTGCACAATTCTTAGCCACAGAAACACTGCTTCACTTCAGTTTTGCTAACAAACACTAGGTCTGAACTTACATTTAATTTATTTATTATGAGCGAAAGTATCACAGAAAAGCTATTAGACAAGCTATAACTTCGATGACAGCGGAAGGGAAGCTTCCAGTCACTGTCACAAATATGTCTCACTGTATCTGATCCAGTATCCAGTACGGTTCCTTCCGTTAGCGGGCGTACGCGATCTCTTGAGAACGGGTGTAATACCCGAGTGCCTTAGAGGTGTGGTCACTACAAGGCGCTATACAAATCCATGTTTACCTTACCTTACCTTACCAGTATAGGTGCAAAACCACATATTTGAATTTGACGACAACAAGGCTAGGAATCCAACAAATTTCGAATTTTGCGAAGATGCTTGGGTTTGGACAACAGTAAATTTGAACTCCATCACATCACTAGAATACCCGTAATCTGTCACACGTGGACAATACATTGTGATCTGTCACACCTGATCAAGCCATGAGGCAAGAAATACATCGTCATCTGTTACACCTGAACTGTCATACCTGAACGAGCCATGAGGCAAGCTGCACAAATGGCTCATCAACAACGTCATCCCAGATCTTCTTGATAATGAGCACAGTCTTTGGTGCTGCTCGCCACTTCAAGATCTGACTGCTTGGGTCCTGTATTGTCCTACAGAACAAAACGTACCAGTCCGCTCATCACCAAGCTACTACTACAAAAACAGCAGGGGTGCTACCAACTCACTCTGTGATTTAGTCAATGTTGTAAATGATTCCATATACCAATAACCATCAATAATGCCATCGCAAATCAACATCACTATCAGCTTCCACCGCTGCAATTACTGATGCTCTGTCTATCAACAGTGCCATCTCCTGAATCTTGCTCAACACATTCAGGCCACTTCCGTTCAATACTTCTGTATTAACTATTAATAAGCAGATGACTGATTACACAGATAACACGAAAATACAAAAATGGACATTTAAAAGTTATCATAATTACACATTACAAAACTGACCGAAAACGTGCACTTACAAGATTGATTCCTGCGACTGGACAACACAGCCCTTTGGACCAAACTGGCAGCTTGGTGGACAGCCGTACAGACTCCTTGACTTACTACACAGCACAGTTCAACACATCACAAATCACATCATATGACAGGAAACGGAATCTTCTATGGCATCACTTTTTCACAAAAGGTCATGCTAAACACCATGCCAGCTTGTTAAAAAATACGTTGATCACTTGTTAATTTCTGAAACTCTATGCTGGAGTATACTGTTCGATAGGTCCACAGTTTAAGATATGTTTTCTCAAGCAATATGCATGTCTACATTGCTGTACTGATATACTCTACATTTCTACATGAGAAGATAGGTCTACCGGTTAACTGGCCCATATGAGTGGAAAAAAGATGATCAAGAATCTACTGAATGCAACTCTGCATTTCACAGAGACATTTGACTTTGACATTTACTTGGAATGTTACATCCAAAAAGCAAAAGTATGCTAGCTATGCCTCTTCGTCTTCTGATAACCTCCTGCATCTCTGGCAAACCATCATAAATGCCATCGCAAATCAACACCACTATCAGCTTCCTCCACTTCGATTACTGATGCTCTGTCCATCAACACCTTACAAATGCATTTACTTACTTATTTACTGACTTACTGCTGTGAGAGACTGCCAGATCGGTGCTGGCAACTCATCAGTGTACCCAGAAACAAACGCACTGACACTCGACCTTTGCCGCTTTCCTGCTTCAGCTGCTGCCATTCTTCGCTGTACAGTTCTTGGCTTCTCATCAGTGCAGTTGACAGCGTCGTTGTCCTCCACCTCCGGTCCGGATGCTGTCGACGCATCACCGCCGGCAACGGGCAGTGAGCTCATCATTCATCTACCTGTGGCAAAGGAACATGCACACGGAACTGATCATCACGTGAGCGACATAACACGGCACAAAGTTGACAGATTAGCCATTGACGGGTGTACTGTTACATCTGGTACAGTGAGAAAAAAGCCTGGCGAGGTGCCAACCTATGCCTACGCCCAAATCTGACAGCCGACACATCAAGGGCCAGTGTGTCTCTGTGATCAGTTGCTACAGGCTTGCTAAAAGACTTGACCTATTTCTCAAGCATATGAGGCAGGGTTGGGTTGAATATAACAGGTGTTGTTACAGCAAACCTTAGTCAGTTATACCAACGTGCTCGCTGTTAATGCTACTTCAGCTAGCCATCCTACTGATTTGGCGTCGTATGCTAGCTTAATTCAAAATCCGTATCCAAATCCAAATCGTTTATTCAGTATTGCAGCACTGATGATGGATTACAAAAAAATTAGGATAAAGTTACAAAACAACGGCAGTAGACAGAAACTAAAAAAACATTTACATTATAACAGACAAACAGGCATTTAAAACAATAAAAAATACAATGAAAATAAATTACAATCAACAAAAACACAAGAGTGACTAAGCTGCATATGCAGTGTCAAATGTTACTGGTAAACTCTGTGACAGTAGGCGATAAACGATTTCTTGAATCTGTCAGTATGGGTCTTAATGAGTTCATACGGTTTAATATTTCTCAATATGTCAATAGTTTCCAGGTTATGCTTAGGCGGTAGCAAATAGTTTATAACAGAGTTATTGTCAAGGACGTGTCTTTCAAAAAAAAACATGCAGTCAGATATTCATGGCGAGTTTCCAGCACGTCAGTCTCCGAGAATATCCCATCGACTCTAATAGATCGTAAAAGTACGAAATGTTGATCAATTGTTCACAATATCGCTGCTCAGTATTAACGCACTGTTTCAGATGCCTTCAAATAATTTAATAGGCTTAGGCACCTAACAGCACCTGACATTTAGACGGAACTATTTTCGTGCGAGTTATTTATTTAGTTATTATGAAAATCATACTCAAAGTACAGTGATAAAAAAAAGACTAGAAATACATTGGTCAATGCTAAATGCCCACTGCACACACCAGAAGGCCACGTAGTACTTTTTGCAGGCCATAGCAGCAAAAGTGGAGTCCTTGGTAACCGATATAGTAACGGATGTATTATTACATTTCCCTATTAGCTAGTTGCCTAATTTATGCAAGGGCACTCCTACAATATGTAATTATTATGTGGTTGTGTTCTGTTATCAAGATGTTACAGTCCGTGAAATTCGCGGAAGATAAGGTGCTCACTTTCCTTATTCTCTGTGAAAAATGCTAAAATAGTGCAACTCTGAGTCTAACCTAAATTCCTATCCCTAATTTCCAGAGCAGATTATCAGATAAATCGGATTGGTATTGTTGAATAGTATATTGTTTTCAAAACATCTGGTTCAATAAAAGAACACACCCAAACGAGCACCGAAATGTGTACTGGCTAGCGACCAATCATCTGACAGCTCGTGGCTAGTGCAGCTAATCAACGAGTTGTCGTCTGTGGCAGAGCTGTGTACCTGAAGGGGCTGACTAGCTAACTATTGCTCAACGTTCAAAAAGGCGCGCACTACTTTCATAGAGTTGTTGATCTAGTGGTAATTAATATACGCCAATGACCCGTGCTAGACATGAATACTAATTAACATAATTAGGTGTTAAGTTCAGTGTTAACACCGGAGTTAACATCGGCTTCCAGTAAAATGCGGATCTGCGGATCTTATAACGTGTAAAATGCGAATGGTCACTGCACATTTTTTCTGCGGATCTAACGGGTAAAATGCGGATTTTTAGCCGACCACTGCATACTGCAGTGAGCTCTTTGTGTGCCCTTTATTTGCCATCAGATGGTACAAAAATAATATAAACAAACAGCTAGCAGGTTAAAACTGATTACATTCTTTCAAGAATGCAATGTCAGACTAGCGTGATTTGTTAATACTCAATACGCTACGCGCGCCAGTGGGTAATATGCGGATTTTCATCCGCATTCGGATGCGCATTTTACACGTTGTTCAATCCGCAGATCCGCAGGTCCGCATTATACCCGTAGCCGTTAACATCAGAGTTAACACCGGAACTTAATCAACTTTATCAAGTGGCCCACTGTCCTTTCCACAAACGCACCTAGGCGAAAACGTTATCAGTTATTTCGTTGTTCACATAAAACTGTCGTCAATCTTGCACTGCTCGGCATATGCACAAGATCACCACAACTTTCTGTTTACAACAACACAACACAACACAGTGGGCGTGGCATCTGTGGCGTGGTGGGTGGCACGACGATTTGGTTTACGGTAGCCAGTGCTAGTTCGCCGAATTCACCGAATTCACCGACGACAGCAATGCCACAGACACATGTGAGCGGAGCGTGAGCACTGAGCGGAGCGGAGCGTGGAGTGGGCGTGGCAGAAAACGATTGAGCGGGAGCGGAGCGCGGAGCGGGAGGTCGTGGAGCGGGAACGGAGCGGGCTGAATCGGCCGCTCACAGCACGCTCCAACCTAACATTTCACTGACTTCGTAACGTACTCTGCACTTTACTGTCTACTCTTTCAGTCTTTTCTCTTTTCCTCTTCATGCACCGTCCTTCACTTGTTCCAGCCCGGCCTAATCTTTTTAGCGAAGTTCGCTTATACAGGGTGGCTCAAAAAAGTTTTGACACAGTACAACAGCTTACTTTTTTGAGCCACCCTGTATATGTCATCCCCCGTCCGTCCGTCCGTCTGTCTGTGTGTCGTCTGTCGTCTGTAACGTTCGTGCAACGTGCACCCTACTCAGGCGATTGAAATTTTCGGCAATGTTTTTTATGCCATATGGAACCTTGGCCATCGATGACCTTTCGATAAAAAATTTTAAGGAGATCGTACCAGGGGAACCACTCCGGAGGTCAGGGGAGTTAAACACAAGAGGGGTAACTGAATATAGCGATTTTTGACCTACCTATTGAACGCTATATCTCGGAAACGGTGCAATATAGGAGCTAAGTTAGTATTAATAACTAATAGGAGGTCGCATATGAGCTTTCGATTGGTACCAAACTCGGTGACCTTGGATGATCTTGAACGGCGTAATAGCTGAGTAATTTCACCGAATTCGGTAGCTTTCGGGGCCGAGTACGTAAAAGTGGTTGGAGATACCCAGGTACATCAATACTTTCTGCAGCGAAAATGTAGGCCAAATAATCTAGTTTTTAGAGATATATCAGTTATGGCGATATCGGAAGGAGATCAGCGAGAGCTTTAAAATGAGGCACTCCCCTCTTGCTATAGCGAAAATTTGACCAATAGTCAGCCATAACTTGGAAACGGTGTAAGACAGGAGCTAAGTAATTTGTATTAATCACTAATAGGAAGTCGTATATGAGCTTTCGACTGGTACCAAATTCAGTGACCTTGCATGACCTTGTACGGCGTAATGGCCGTTACATTGCGTTATTTCGCTGAATTTAGTAAACCTGTGTTGCAACCATAGTGAAAGAAAAAAATACACATAACCGCGTCGATCTGTGGCGGAATTTGTGCAGTTTATTGTATTTTGCACTGTACAATGTCGCAAAGAAAGTTCACGTTCGCTAGCTCATCTCCTGATGAGTTTCTTGTATAAGCTGTCCCAGGGTTAGAGTTTGGGTTCAGATTAGTATTAGACTTAGGGTTAGTGTTAGTACAGCATTAGTTTCGTTAATTAGAATATCACTCAAATTAGTTAGTTCCATGACAAAGTTTTATTTAAAGTCATGAGTCACAAACGACGACTCAAATGAGTCATATATTTTAGCGGAACCCCGCATAAAATTAGCGGATTATAAATACCACGAATAGCAACGACATAAAAATCGGGAACTTTTCGTAAACGTTTCACGTCCCTTTGCTAATTGCAGCCGCTAAATTTCGTGATGTTTAGTTCACAGTTTGAGTAAAGCTAACTATACATAATAAAATTTATATGCATTGCCTTACGTATGATTAAATAAATAACAACCATATTAACGAAGTTAGTTTTTTCGTAGACCCTGACACACTGATAAAAAGTTTCTGCCTTGTATTTTCAGGTGGAGGAAGAACGTGTGTTGAAAATTGAAGTAAAATTCATCGTGTGGTTTTAGATTACATTTAGTGTCTTTGGTTAAAAAAACTCCCGACTTGACAATGGGTGATCGTGGTGAGCTCGTGCAGAAGGCAAAACTAGCCGAACAAGCAGAACGCTATGATGATATGGCCTCTTGTATGAAAAAGGTACGTGATGATGAGAGGCTGTTATACGAACCGGAAAAAGTCGTTAACTTAACCAAAAATATATTTCCGAATCATTCCTGGTAATCTTTTTGTGTAGGGTGTCATATTCACCGCGGTAACTAGTAGGTAGGATCAGTAATGGGTAATCATGCAGTTTAGGTTGACTTATTCTGCTCATGGACATTAGCAAATGGCTATCTTAATTTGTATATTACCGTCAAACTTCGGATAGAAGCCGGGCCCCAGATAAACGCCGGGCACAGCATACAGGCTCGGGGTCTGATTCATTTTTACTGATAGAAGCCGGGTCCTGCATACCAGCCAGTAATAGTAACTATAATGTGCTGTGTTACATGAAGACATTTATGTAAATCACTTGACAGGTGACGTCACACAGTGAAGAGCTGTCGAATGAAGAGCGCAACCTGCTGTCTGTTGCGTACAAGAATGTCGTCGGTGCACGGCGATCATCTTGGCGAGTCATCTCCAGCATTGAACAGAAGATTGAAGGCAGCGAACGGAAGCAGGCAATGGCTCGTGAGTACCGTGAGAAGATTGAGAAAGAGCTCGGAGAAGTTTGCAAAGATGTGCTGGTAAGACGCTGATGTTGTGTATTTGCGTGGTAATAACTGTAACAAGATTGCCTTCTAATCTACGGCAGACCACCCGCGAATGCATGTATTACCGGTCATGTCACAAAGATGGCGGTCACACCATTTGATCCAACATAGCGAAAAACCTGCTGCTGCATGCAACCTTCATGACTGTCTGCTGTAGAATGGTGATATTGCCAACTAAAGTTTTATAAGTATAAAAAAGTATAAATGTGTGAATTGAACTGGTCAACAGCATGGGCAAATCTTCCAGATCGGTACAGTGCGCTATGCTGAAGGCCTGTGACGCATGCGCATACATGGCTTAGTTATAGCAAACTGTACTGATTCGGAAGACTTTCCGCAGCGTGTAGTAGCCTTTAAACGTACCTGTATGTAAGGTCTCGAAAAACGTCTCGGTCTAGGTCTCAAGAAAATTTTGGAAGGTCTCGGGCTCGTCTCAGACTTAGAAGTATCGATCTCGGACCGCAACATCTCGTTCACATCCCTGCTTGTCGTGTTAGAATTTGCCAGATGAAGCATATAGTGCTGCTGATGTTTTGGTTGATGAGCACACAGCAGATAGTAAGTGAGTGCAAATTTGCACAGCGCTTGCACTGTACCATTGGCGTGTGTCTGCACAGGATTTGCTTGACAGCTTTCTAGTACCAAAAGCAAGTAATGCCGAGAGCAAAGTGTTCTATCTGAAGATGAAGGGCGACTATTACCGCTACCTTGCCGAGGTCGCCGGAGCTGACAAATCTGGTGAGTCATGGTTGCACTGTGTGTGGATCATTGTGCATCAATTTAACAAATGGCTCTAGGCGTGATTACACTATCGATACACTGGATGTGCTAAAGGCCTGTGACGCATGCACAGACATGGGCCAGTTATAATGCAGTGTACCGATTGAGTAGTCTTTCCTGGCTCCTGAATTGTCAGAATTTGATGAAATTTGCAGTGAATGTTGTCGAACATTCTTGTGAAAACCTGCACAATTTTTGCTTTACGTATCAACAATTTCTGAAGCCTGGTACACACTACAGAAATCGGTGTGGTAAATTTGATGCCAGTACTGTAGCGTGTGTCATACCGTCTGGCATCAAATTTTTACCGTCGTCGGTTTCTGGAGTTGAATAGAACATTACTCTATTTCTGTGCCGGAAACTGGCACAAATGGCCTTCTCTGATTGGTTGATGGATTTGTTTACATTCAGTGCTTCCACTGTTTGGGATTTTTGAATTTGAGGATTGACTTAGGATTTAAGGGAAATTGCAATGCATCTTGGGAATTTTAGAGGCACATAAAATAATGAAACTTACATTAATTCTGAAGCGTATCACAATCACTAAGTCGTTTTGTTGATCACGTTTCTTTTGTTGTGAATTGTCCCTTAGGCTTAACTTCCTGCTTGCTGCCGCTGCCTGGCGAACGCGCTGCTTACTGAGTCGTGACGCTGCGATAAACTTCAACCGGTGAACGGCTGACTGACCTGTACACTTCAGACGTATAATACTGGTCGTATGAGATAGACGTTTGAGAACTGACTGTCGGGTCGTGCACGGTCGTTACGTCTCCGTCGGTCGAACTGAGGTGACCGCCGTCGTCTCGTCATTTTGAGACATTCGAGTCAGTGAGAACGTCCGTTGATGCCATCTTAACACTCTGACCAGGTCAACGCTGACCACTGGTGTTCATTGCGACGTGCACGGTTGTTACATCTCTGTCGGTGAACCGCAAGTGACCGCCGTCGTCCCGTTGTTCTGAGATGTTCGTGTTAGTGAGAACGTCCGTTAACACCATCACAACTCTCCGAACAGGGCGACACTGACCACTGGTGTTCACCGCATCGAACAGTTCCGACACCGATGTCCTGGCATGCTGATCTGCCAGTTGGCCAAGTCGCGAAACCGGGGTTACGCCAACTGTCGCCGACATTGTTTCGACTTCTAGTATACATTACGAAGTCAACTGTGGTGAGCCGACTCAAATCATGCCGCTTTTCAACCTTTCGCTGCAAATGCTATAGCTTCGCTTGCATCCTTGGGTTGCTGCAGTAGCCTTAATAGTAGAAAACTGACATACATTGTCTGGCCATTATTCTAATCTAATTTGTTAGATTTTTTTTTCTTTTCTTTATTATTGTTCTGTCTGTCTGTTTTATCGCTGTACGATAAATTTAATTTTGTGTTGTTTCTAAGAAAATTTATTAAAATAAATTTTTGTATTTTAGAAACATGGACCTCTCACTTACCACTCACAGCACTTTACAGACATTACAGTATTAGCAGTTTTATTAGCTCGGGATCTTTAATGTCATCCTGGGAATATTTTCCTAGGAACTTTGAAATTCCAGAAAAGGAGATGGAAACATTGTTTACATTCACATTGGTTTACTTTTTCATTTGGTTTGCTAATTTTTGTCTTGAAATTGTAGAATGGAGTAGTTTGCTGAAAAAATTGAATTACTAGTAAATATTTCTTCCCAAATTGCTTTTGTGTTTGATGTTAAATTGAGTGATTATCACAATCGGATGAAAAGATCTCATCTGGGTCATCTCCCATTATTAAGTTCGACGTCATAAGTCGGCGCCAGTTTTTCATGCCTGATGCAATCAGCACAAAAAACTGGCGCCAGAATCTGGCGTGGAATGTATGGCGCCGGTTTCTGGAGCATGTGTACAAGGCTTAAGGTAATGGACTTAGATTGGATACTGGTATGGCCTGTTTTTGACATTAGTGACGATGTTGGTGTCGGTGCTATGATAAAATGCCAAGTGTACGGTAATGTGAATGGTTGCAAACTACAATACTCACTGTAGCACATCTCCAGTCATTGCAACAGCACAACGTTGCTTGCCTTTGTTTCATTTTGTTACCGTCACTCGAGATATGTATTTGTGGCACGGCTGTGGTTTACGCCTGATAAGCTAGACTGAAATGAATAAATGCTTTAACGGTAATATACAGATAACATTCTGCCCAGAGCTAAGTCGACCCAGTGTTACTTGTATCCTACTGAATGTTTAACTTTGTTTTTTATTGGACAGATGTCGTGGCAAAGTCGCAGGATGCCTACGAAGCTGCAATGGAAATTGCCAAGGCTGAGCTGGCACCTACACACCCAATACGACTTGGTCTTGCGCTCAACTACTCCGTCTTCTACTATGAGATTCTCAGTAACTCGGAGGCTGCTTGCAAACTTGCTAAACAGGTAACACATTGTTAGCTACATCAACAGCAAAAGATCTTCTCACTGATGGTACTGTTATAGACCTTTTTTTTCTTCCTTTCCTTGTTGAAAATTCCTGCTTACTTCTTATTATGCCATTGCCTCCACACATGCTGTTTTCAGATTGTCCATGCTTGCGTCCATGATCATGTACTAAAAGTTTGTTAGCGTGACATAAACTCCTCATGAGAATTTCAACCGATTTACAGCTCTGGGGCCCGATTTTCAAAAAATCAGGAAGAACTTAGGAAAAACTTAGGATAAGGTCTGATTTAGGAAAATCTTAAGAAAAACTTAGGATGAACTTACACAAAACTTACGATCAACGTAATAAGAAAAA